>Ga0209026_1000515_pt1 | contig 27239 bp, 19 predicted proteins | sample AraplaCL_Col_mCL_FD_184262 | JGI IMG/M metagenome (GOLD analysis project Ga0209026, IMG submission 184262) | Arabidopsis root microbial communities from the University of North Carolina, USA - plate scrape CL_Col_mCL (SPAdes) (version 2) | ecosystem: Host-associated > Plants > Roots >... | reverse complement strand
GCTGCCCTTTTATATCAGTAACCACACCCGTTATTTCGGTAACTACCGGTTTAACAAGTTGAGCCACCAGTTTTTCCTGAATAACAATAGTGTTCTGGTTAATCACAAATGTCAGAGGTTGGTCTTTAAAGCATTTGTCGAGCACAGCGTTTAGTTGCTCATTTTTTACCGACAGGCTTACCGGTTTTGATTGTTTGAGCATTTGCGAGTTATAAAGAAAATTATAGCCGCTTTGCTGCCGCAATTGATCAAACACTTTTTCAAGGGGTGTGTTTTCAACCGTGAGGCTTATTTTTTGGCCATACGTAGCAGCACTCACCTGCATGAAAGCTGCTGTTAATAAAACGAGTGTGAGTTTCATTATCCGCAGAAATTTAGGTAAAACACGAGAATGCTTCCCGCATTTAATTGCAGTAAAATTTTTATACATTTGAATGTTAGGTTTAAAATTTGGTTGTTTCGATGCGATTAATTTTGTTACCTGACTCAGCTTCTCATGAGCTGGCATAAGCCGGGAGCGGTACGAACGCTCCTGGCTTTTTTGCAGGCAACCGGTTACGTAGGAAGTATAGTTATTCCATAACGGTCACCCTCCTTCCATCAACTTTAAAGTGTATCGTTTTGGTTAATTCAAGGTTTTGCAACAGTTCGGATATATTGCTTGAGCGTGATACCGATCCACCGAAGTCTTTATTTTTAACGTTACCCTGGTAAACCACATCAACATCGTACCAACGGGCAACTTTTCTCATAATATCCTGTATATTCTCTTCGTGGAAAATAAAGTTGCCGTTCTTCCACGCCATAGTCTCTTCCAGATCGGCCTTTTTGATTTGTAACAAATCGTTATCCCGAAATGCCAAAGCCTGTTGACCAGGTACCAAAAGCGCATGGGCAGCATCCTTTTTAATCTTTACCGAACCTTCTAATAAGGTAGTTTTGATGGCCGGTTCGTTATCATAAGCCATAATATTAAAGTGGGTACCCAACACCTCTACAACTACATTGTTTACGCGTACTTTAAATGGCTTTTCTTTATTCTTGGCAACTTCAAAGTAACCTTCGCCGGTTAGCTCAACGTTTCTTTCGTTACCAACAAAAGCAGTGGGGAATCTTAACGATGATGCCGCATTGAGCCAAACATTAGTACCATCTGGTAAAGTAACCTGGTACTGCCCGCCGCGTGGTGTAGTTACGGTGTTAAAGGTTATGCTATTGTCCGGATTATTCGCCAATATGGGTGCAACATAAACTAATTGGCCATTACTCGTTTTATTAACCGTTGCCAGGCCTTGTTTTGTGATAATACCGTTTTGAGTATTGTTTAACACAATGCGCTTTCCATTTGACAATGTTAAAATGGCTTTATTGTTTCCCGGAAGAACGTCGTTTTTATATGGATTTTTACTTTTAACTATGGTGAGCGATTGTGTCGGTTTTTGATGAAATAAGAATAACCCCGCACCGATAACACCGATGATAATAGCCGCAGCTGTCATCCATTTCCATGCAATTCTGCCTGTTTTTACGGGTGTATCTATCTCTTCTTTCAGTCTGTTTAAAATACGTTGCCTTATCTGCTGATTGTCGCCAAGCGCCGGATCCCAGGGACGATCATTCCATTCAAAATCGTCGTGATACAGCTCCAGTTGTTGCTTTTCCTCGGGCGTAAGCGGTTCTTTGCCTGCTACATATTTCTCAAACAGAGATACATATTCTTGTTTATTCATTAATTTATAACTGGTTGGTATTTATATAGTGCAGTTTTTTGAGTGGCACACACCTACTTATTTTAAAAAAAATCAAAAAATCACGTATTGTATTGGTTTTCAATTGTTTAATCCTTAAAAAAATTAAGCGATATTTTTTAGTAGGGGAAAGAAAATTCGGTAATTTAACGCCACCGATTATATGCTGAGCAAACTATTGAGCGACACGGAACTGTGGGCCGCCATTGTTATGGACGACTCCCGTGCCTTTACTGCCTTATTCGATAAATACTGGTCAAACCTGTATACTACTGCCTATGGATATTTAAAGGATGAAGCTGTTTGCGAAGAAATCGTACACGATATTTTCTTAACCATCTGGAACAAACGGAAAGAGCTGCATATTGATTCGTTTAAAAGTTACCTGATTGCCAGCACCCGCTACCAGGTATACCGGCATCAAAAAGTGATCAAAAGGTCGCCATTACAGTTAACCGAAGAATATAACCTGACTAACGAACTCTTCTGTAATAATGGCGGCGACGAAAAAGTGCAATATCTTGAACTGCAACACGAAATTGACGCGCGTTTAAAAGAGCTACCTAAACGCTGTCAGGAGATTTTTGCCATGAGCCGGTACGATCATTTATCAAACGACGAGATCGCTCAAAAACTTAACATCTCTAAAAGATCTGTCGAAAACCAGCTCACCAACGCTCTAAAATTTTTACGGGTGGTGATGAAGGATATTGCGGTAGTTCTCCTGATCAATATATTTACCCGGTAGTCAATTAGATAACTTATTGCTTAATATTGTTTCTATGCGCTATTGTGTAGTCAGGTTGATATTTGCTGCTTTAATATTATCAGCAAAAGCTCTAACGGTTATTTTACCTTTTGTCTTTGACGATTGGACGACTACCACGCAGTGCCCATTAAATAGTTTCATCTGGCTACCAGTTAGCAATTGTGTATTTGTAGCATCGCCGTTGCACACTCCGCGAACAAACCCTGGGCCCTGAATTTCAAAACGGATATCGTTATTGGCGGTAGGGCAAATATTCCCGTTCTTATCTAAAACCGAAACGGTGATATAAGACAGGTCACTACCCGAAGCCGCGATCAGGCTCCTGTCAGCGTCAAGCTTTAATTCATCAGGCTGCCCGGCAGTTTTAACTATTTCTTTGGCCACGGGCTTGTAGTTATTATCTAATGCCACAATCTTTAATTCACCAGGCTCATAACGTACGCTATCCCAGGTTAACCGATAGCTGCCATATTTTTTTGCAAGGTCTTTTTTCCGGACGCCCTGGCTTTTTCCGTTAACAAAAAGCTCAGCTGTGGTAAATGATGTGTAACAATGCACCGGTGTGACCTGCCCCTCGCGGCCGGGCCAGGTCCAATGTGGTAATAAATGCAAAACTTTTTGATTTGTCCAGTTGCTTTGGTAAAGATAATAACGGTCTTTAGGTATCCCGGCAAGATCTAAAATACCAAAATAAGAACTGTGTGACGGATAATCGTTATTATAAGGCGTTGGCTCGCCAAGATAATCAAAGCCCGTCCAAACAAATTGTCCGGCTACGTAGGGTTCAGCATCCTGGGTGGCAAATTCAATATCAGGAGCGTTACCCCATGACGGTGAATCAAGGTCGTACGAACTAACCTGCTTGTTAGGATATTTATAGCTTTTGCGCTCCTGCACAGGAAACATGTATTCACCGCGGCTGCTTATTGCCGATTCTGTTTCACTACCTAACAATTTCCAGTCGGGATGTTCGGCATGTATTTTAGCAAAATTTGCAGGCCAATAATTGAATCCAACAACATCAACCGCAGCGGCTAATCCATTTTTTACAGCATTGGCGATACTATTAAATGCAGATGTGGTTAAGCGCGTAGGATCTTCATTATGAGCAATATCTACTAAATATTTGGCAGTTTGAGCGCCTGTTTCACTTTTCTGTTCGGGTACTTCGTTGCCGATGCTCCATAAAACAACACTTGGATGGTTCCGGTCGCGTTTGATCATTGCACGCAAATCCTTTTCGGCCCAATCATCAAATAATAAATGATAGCCATTTTTAACTTTTTGAATCTTCCACTCGTCAAACGCCTCATCCATTACCAGAAAACCCATTTGGTCGCACAAATCAAGCAATTGAGGGTCGGGTGGGTTGTGACTTGTACGTATAGCATTACACCCCATATGCTTTAATAATTCCAATTGACGCTGGACGGCACGATAATTAATGGCTGAACCGAGTGGCCCAAGATCCTGGTGATTACACACACCCTTTATTTTAGTTTGTTTTCCGTTAAGAATAAAACCCAGATTATTATCGAAAGCGATACTGCGTATGCCAAATGGGGTTTGATAGGTGTCAACCACTTTGCCGTTAACTATGAGTTTAGATATCGCCGTGTATAAATTTGGCATCTCTGTATCCCACAATATTGGATCATTGAGGGTGATTTGCTGTTCAACCTCTGCTTTTGTTGTGACCGGAGCACTTTTGATATTTTCGGTTATTTGTCGGCCCGATGGAGCAATAATAGTGGTGATGAGTTGTACCGCTTGATTTTTGTCAGATTGGCCAATAATTGTTGTTTTGATGTTTACCCTGGCTTGTTGATCATTGATCATTGGCGTTGTTATATAAGTGCCCCAATGATCGATGTGGATGTTGTTAGTATAAACCAGGCGCACGTTACGATAAAGACCCGCGCCCGGGTACCACCGCGATGATTCTTCAGGATTTTCAAGCCTGACGGCCAACAGGTTATTTGTACCGTATTTTATCTTATCTGTAAGCTCGAAAGAAAAAGATGAATAACCGTAGGGCCAGGTACCAATACGCTCGCCGTTGAGGTAAACAACCGCATGACTCATGGCACCGTCAAATTCAATAAAACACCTGTTTCCTTTCGCACTAATGGGCACGATAATGTTTTTACGATACCAGCCAATGCCCATCCAGGGTAAACTGCCACTGCGCCCGGTGCGCAAGGCGGGCTTACGTTCGCCATCTTCAGTAACCATTACAGTTTGCGCGTCGTTATGCATGTCAAAAGGGCCGCTTATTGCCCAATCGTGCGGCACGGTAACGGCTTGCCAGCTTCTATCGTCGAAGATAATTGATGCAGCTTGTTTTTCGTCGTTACGGCTAAATTTCCATCCCGTATCTAACAAAATAATCTTACGTTGTTGCGCAATCGTGCCAAATGAGATAAATAACAGGGAAGAAACCAACAAAATAGTACTTTTCATTGTGAGGTGATAAGTTACCTAACAAAGTAATTAATACGTCGGCTTTTTTTTATAAGGTATACTGGCAAATGTATATGCTAAAATGGAGATACTTCCTATTCAAACTAACTAAGACCGTTACTTATTGGCCGCAAAACATTGATACAGGGTAACCTGTTGGATTATTGTAGTACGACGGCGGGCTACAGGCTTTCAAAATAAAGGTAACTTACTTATTGTCAATAAGTTACCTTTAAGTTCGTGGTCCCGACGAGAATCGAACTCATATCTAGAGTTTAGGAAACTCCTATTCTATCCGTTGAACTACGGGACCTTTGTATTTCGAATTTCGGATGTCCGATTTCGGATTTATTGACTGCAAATGTGCAAATTATTAACGAATTGGAAAAACTCATTTGCACATCAAAATCTACCGCACCACCGAACCGTTCGGCATCCAGTTGATTGGCGAAACAAAGCTTAGTTTACCGTCGGCATTCTCGCTCATCAATATCATCCCTTGCGACAGGATACCTTTTATTTCGCGAGGCTCCAGGTTTACTAAGATGCTTACCTGCTGGCCAATAATGCCTTCCGGCTCGTAATGTTCTGCTATGCCCGATACTACGGTGCGTTGATCGATGCCGGTATCAATAGTCAGCTTTAACAGCTTTTTTGTTTTGGCTACTTTTTCCGCCGTCAGGATAGTACCTACACGTACGTCCATAGCAGCAAACTGATCGAAGCTAATGTTCTCCTTTGCGGGGATTACAACCTGCTCAACAGGCTGTGCCGGGCCTTCGATAGCCTCTTTTTTGGCAACCAGTTTTTGTATCTGGCGTTCTATTAAGTCATCTTCTATCTTTTCAAACAATAACGACGACGGATTTAACTGGTGGCCGTTCGTGAAAACCACCTCTTCGTCAAATGCAACGGTATCTTTTGGCCAGTTGAGCATGTACAATATTTTTTTGGCGGTGCCTGGTAAAAATGGCTGCAAGCAGGTAGCAAGGTGCCCCACCAATATTAAACTATTGTGTAATGCCAGTTTAGCTGTGGCCGGATCGGTTTTAACTGTTTTCCAAGGTTCTTGCTCCGTTAGGTAAACGTTGCCGAGACGGGCTATTCCCAACATGGTTTGTTGCGCCTGCCTAAACTTGTAGCCCTCGAAATTACCCTCCAATTCGTCATATAACTTACCTAATTCGTTATTAAGGCGTTCATCCTGTAAAGTAATAGCTGATGTGTCTGCTTCAACTTTACCGCCGTAAAACTTGTGCATCAGCGTCATTACCCTGTTAACAAAATTGCCTAAAATGTCCGAAAGCTCACTATTAACACGCGCCTGATACCCCTTCCAGGTAAACTCGCTGTCGCTGGTTTCGGGAGCTATTGCGGTTAGGTAATAACGCAGTTCGTCAACCTTGTTGGGCAGATCGGTCAGGTACTCATCCATCTCGATGCTCCAACCGCGGCTGGTACTCATTTTATCACCCTCAAGATTCATAAACTCGTTAGCAGGCACATTATCGGGCACAATAAACTCGCCGTGCGCGTGCAACATTACGGGGAACACGATGCAATGGAAAACAATGTTATCCTTACCGATGAAGTGCACCAGTTTGGTTTCCTTATCCTGCCAGTATGTTTTCCAATCCTTATTATTATCAATGGCCCATTGTTTTGTTGCGGATATGTAACCGATGGGAGCATCAAACCAAACGTACAATACCTTACCATCAGCGCCTTGTACAGGCACTTTAATACCCCAATCCAGATCGCGGGTAACGGCACGCGGGTGCAAGCCGCCATCAATCCAGCTTTTACATTGACCATATACGGTGGTACGCCAATCGCTGGCATGGCCTTGCAATATCCACTCTTTCAACCAATTTTCGTACTTATCTAAAGGTAAATACCAGTGTTTGGTTGGTTTTAAAACCGGTTTATTACCACTCAGGGTTGATCGTGGATTGATCAACTCTTCGGGGCTGAGTGATGTGCCGCATTTTTCGCACTGGTCGCCATAAGCGTTCTCATTGCCGCAATTGGGGCAGGTACCTACAATATAGCGGTCGGCCAAAAAAGCCTGTGCATGCTCATCGTAATATTGTTCCGATTCGCGCTCGACAAAAATGCCTTTATCGTTCAAATTGGTAAAAAAGTCCTGTGCAGTTTGATGATGCAATGGGTCGCTCGTACGATGATAGATATCAAACGAAATACCGATCTGCTCGAAACAGGTTTTTATAAGTGCATGATATTTATCGATGATAGCGCGCGGCGTAGTATGCTCTTTCATAGCCTGATTGGCTATGGCGGTACCATGCTCGTCGCTTCCACAAACAAACACTACATCGCGCTTTTGCAGGCGCAAGTAGCGTGCGTATAAGTCGGCCGGGATATATGCGCCGGCCAGGTGCCCAATGTGTTTAGGGCCGTTGGCATAAGGCAGTGCAGCTGTGATGGTGTATCGTTTATAATTTTGCGTTTCCAAATTATTTTAACCGTATTTTTATAATTTGGCAAAGATAGCACTTTTGATGTCGGATATCGGATTTACGATTTCGGATTTATTGTATTTTTGAATTTTGACTTTTTACTTTTGACTTAAATGAACCCATCCTATCTAAAAAAAGGTGATAAAATCGCCATTACCTGTCCTGCGAAAAAACTACCCAAACCCATGACGGATGCCATTGAACTTCTGCAAAGCTGGGGGCTTGAGGTTATAATTGGCGAAACCTTGAATGCCGAATACCATCAGTTTGCCGGCAATGATGATACGCGTGCCCGCGATATGCAGCGGTTTTTGGATGATGATAATATCAAGGCCATTATTGCCGCCCGTGGAGGGTACGGTACCGTGCGGATAATTGACAAGCTGGATTTTAGCCGTTTTGTTCAAAACCCGAAATGGCTTATTGGGTTTAGCGATATAACCGTTTTACACGCCCACATCTGGGCTAATTATGGCATACAAACTATTCACGGGCAAATGCCGGTAAATGTTAGTGATGCATCGGCAACTTCATTGGAAACCCTACGTAAAAGCCTTTTTGGGGAAGAAGTAAAATACGAAACAGATGTGCATCAATTAAACCGTATTGGCAACGCCAGCGGCACATTGGTTGGTGGTAATTTGAGTTTGCTCATTTCGATATTGGCTTCTGTATCTGATTACAATTACGATGGAAAGATACTTTTACTGGAAGATGTGGGCGAATACCTGTATTCCATTGACCGCATGATGCGCGCGCTTAAACGAGCCGGGAAACTGAAGAACCTGGCTGGCCTGATTATTGGCGGCTTTACCGAAAGCAAGGATAACGATATCCCATTTGGCCAAAACGCCGAAGAGATCATAGCTGAAGTAATTGGCGAATACCGCTACCCCGTATGTTTTGGTTTTCCGGCGGGACATATATCCGACAACCGGGCGCTAATATTAGGACGGACAGTTAACTTAAAGGTTGAACAACATAAAGCTTACATTGATTATTTATAAAATATGGCAATATTATCGCAACTTGGCAATTACCGCAATTTTGGTTTACTCATTATAAGAGTAGGACTAGGCATCATGTTTATTTTACATGGTTACCCGAAACTTTTAGGCGGACCTGAAAAATGGGAAGCCATTGGTAGCAGTACCAAATATGTAGGCGTCCATTTTTTTCCAACCTTTTGGGGGTTAATGTCGGGTTGTACCGAAACCTTTGGCGGCTTTTTGCTGGTGATCGGCTTAGCCTTCCGGCCGGTGTGCTTATTACTACTTGTCAATCTTATTGTTGCCACATTTATGCTTTTTGGCACCGGCAGTGGTGTAGAGCAAGCCGCCCATGCTATTGAAGACGCTGTTGTATTTGCCGGTTTAATATTTGTTGGACCAGGGAGATACAGTGTGGATGGGAAATAACATATCTGGTAAAATCATCTTTTAACAAAAAAGGCTCCCCCAAAACCGGGGAGCCTTTTTTGTTAAAAGATGATTAAAATTACCTCGGGCCTTTATAAGTAAGCGTAAGATGCACTTGCCTGCTTGAGGCGGGCGGGGCCGCTGTATACCATCCAAAATTTAAATGGAAGACTTTGGCACCGGGTTCGTAATAATTATCCTGACCCGGGATATTTGCCACATAAGCATTACCAGATGCGGTTGTAGTAACCTTTAAAGTTACCGGGTCAATAGCCATTTGCAAGCCTGTAATACCGCCTACACCTGTAACGCCATCTGACCAATACAACCCGGGAGAATAGGCGTTAGTAGTTGCACTGGTGGTAGCTAAAGATATGGTTACACCGCTTACGATAGTACCACCCAAAGTAGAAACAACATCAGCACTTCCATCTGCATTGTACCTGTTAAGCGTACCTTCGTATTTGTAAATACCATCATATGCATTTTTGATGGCCACTGTTGCCAATATGGTATCCAAACCGGCTTTGCGTGTTAAACCACCAGTATTGCTAATAGCATACACTGCAGCATATTGTTTCGATAAGTCAACTTTGCTACCATCGATGTTATATACGATGTTTTTAGCAAAGTCGCCTGGGCCAAAGGTTAATGTTAAACCACCCGCACTTGCGGCTACCCCCGGTTGTGAACCTAATGTATATAATGTTGCCGGCATTGCTGAATATGGCGACGTCGGGTGCGCTGCAAGGTATGCTGCTGTAATGTCGGTAAGTACAACAGTATTAGTTCCTTGCAAAACGGCATTACTTCCCGCATCTCTCTGTACGGTAAACAAAGTTACCGCTTTAACCGTAGCAAAAGGTGCAAAAAACTGGTTATTAACTTTGGCTTCGGTTATCCTTATATACGAAGGCCCTGAGTCGCCTGTTTGGTTCCCAGTGTATTTGTCTTTAACGCAAGCGTTTAACAAAACCATAACCGAGCAACTCAGCAACAGGCATTTTAAAAAATTCTTTTTCATAATATCTTTTATTTAAATTCTTACTCAATTATTGATCCCACCAAACTCTCGAATCCTGCTTATCACCTCCTGTGTACCTTGCAGCTGCTGCAGTAGCGTTTGCACCGTTAGTGCTGTACTCAGCTGCGGTATAAGTAAAGCGACTAACAATTAATTTAGGATTGTTGGTAGCGCCTGTACCTGGTTTAATGTTGAGAGGATTTTGCGTAAACACACTACCCGACCCGGCGGTTCCGTCACGAGTTGTGGTGGTTAAGCGATAGATATCCCAGCCCATAAATCCATCAGGATAGCTTGCCAGATATCGTTGTTGAATCAATTGCTGAAAAGTTGGCGTTTGACCTACCCCACCGCCTACGCCATTTAAGTAAGTGGCGGTCGGGTCGGCTAAGCCCCATTGCTGAAAAGATGCAACAATACCTGGTGCATAAGTACCGGCGTAATTATCAGTTGTTCCCCATCCTATGCTAATGGCTTGCGCACGGGCTAGCAAAGACTCAGATGCGCTGATCATAGTCAATGTACTGGTAGGTGTACGTTTGTCAGCACGTAAAACCATGGCCCAGTTTGGGTTGGCTGTTGTGAAGATTACCGTAGAGGTACGATCGCCGCCCGGAGGAATACCTGTGTTTGATGACACTGTACCACCCGCCACGTTGTTAGGATCATTAAAGGCGCCACCATATACTGTTGACCTTGCATCGCTTAAGCTTGCCAGTAAATCGGTCATGGTTTTGCTTTCAGCATAATCCGACCTACCATCGTACAGGTTGTACAAAGGATCTTTATAAGAACCAGCGGGGTAAGTAAGGGCAAAATTATCGGCATTTGAAGTAATGCTACCGCCGGCATCGGCTAAAGCTGCTTTAAATTGTGTTGCTGCGAAATCAGATGCTGTAGGCATTTTTTTAGATAATTGCAACGACATCAGCATGCGCAAAGTGTTTGTAAGCTTTTTCCACTTAGTAACATCTCCGCCATATATCACATCACCTGAAAGCGCTGAACCATCAAATTTGGCTTCGGCAGCAGTTAAACTGGCCAACATGCTTGTATAGATGCTTTGTTGAGTATCGTAAGCGGGGTTAGTGTAGGCCAAGCCCTTTAAAGCCTGACTATAAGGCACATCACCCCATGCATCTGTAATATGCCAGAAAATGTATTGCTGCAATACCGTAGCTGCCGCTACCATACTGTTACTGGGGCTAAGGTTAATGATATTTTGCAAATCGTACAAAATACCACTATACTCACCAATAAAAGCATATTGCGGAAGCGAATATAATGACACTGCCGGATATTGTGTTTCGGCATAGTATTGTGAATACTGGGCGCCATTTATCGCTTCAAGCTGAGTTGAGGCATAAAGCGGTAAGTTCAATTCAACATTGGTTAACAAAGCCGCAGGAATTGGCACAGTAGTAGTTGATTGATCGACATTGGTACTACCAAAGTCGCTCGGTTTTTTACATCCCGCAACACCCCAAATGAGTACTGTTGAAAGTGTATATAAAAATATTTTTTTCATGTCGTGTCTCTTTTAAAATTATTCTTTTAGTTCTCAAATGATCAGAAACCTATTTTCAAGTTAAAACCTATACCCCTTGTTCCAGGCAACTGTCCAGACTCGCCTGATACCGAGCTAATTTGCGATGGGTCAAAATCTTTAGTTTTAGCATAAATTAACAACAGGTCTGTTCCTTCTATCTGGAATGTCGCGTTTCTAACATATTTTGCAATCCCTAACTTTTTAACCGGGATGCGGTAGCTTAAACCAGCCTCACGTAATTTGATGAAAGTTAAGTCGTAAACAAACTCATCACCGGTTTTATTATTGTAGTTGTTTTGGTAATAGGTATATGCATCAACATAATAGCTAACCGGTTTGCCTGTTGTAGCATCAACACCAACTGTATGCACGCCACCACCGTTTGCAACCGGATCACGTACAGGTATGCCTTTATCATTTAAGGCAGCAGTACGTGCAGTTAAACCGCTGTATGATCCCCAGAAATCAGATAATGAAGAGAATTTACCACCTATCTGGCCATCGATGTTTACGTTAAGCGAGAAATCTTTAAACACGGTAAAGCTATTTTGTATACCACCGGTATGTTTTGGAAGCGCACTGCCAAAAGCAGTTTTAGGGTTATTGGTATAAAAACCGCTTGAGTTTAAAATAGCATCGCCATTGGCATTACGGGCTATACCGTTACCATAGATCTGGCCCCAAGGCATGCCTTGTACCTGATATAAACCTGGTATTTGACTATACGTGTTGTTGTTAACCAAAATGGCACCAATGGCGTATTTGTTGCTAATTTCATCAACATAGTCCCTTAACAGGTTTGAGTAAGTAGCAGTAATTGTCCAAGAGAAGTTTTTGATCCTAACAGGTGTACCTGCTAATACAAAATCGATACCTTTTTTAGTGATCTTGCCAAAATTTGTTAAAATGCTGGTGAAACCGCTTGCCGCGTTTACTGTTACGGTACCAGGTAGATCGACTGTGCTGCCGTCCCAGTATGTGGCAGTCAACTGGATGCGATCATTCAAGAAGCTAAAATCGGCACCTATTTCTTTTTCTGTTGTTGTAGCGCCATGTATGTTGGGGTCAACTGTAACATCAGGCGTTTGCATTAACAAATTGCTGCCGTTGAATTTTTGTGCAGAAACGCCATAAGCGTTACCCGGATACCTGGCAAAACCGAAAGGATCTGTGTTTGTTCCTAAGGCCTGAGGTACCTGGCCGTAAGTTGCGCGCAACTTACCCAAGGTTAACCAGCTCGACTGGCTTTTCAACAAATCACTGAATACAAAGGTTGCACCGAAAGATTTTGATAACACACCGTTGGTAGCTGGCACCAAAGTAGAAAACCAATCATTACGGATGGTGCCATTCAATGTTACGATACCTTTATAACCAATAGAGCCAGTTGCAAAAAGAGCATTATATTTTTCCTTTTGACGGGTATTACCAAAAGACGGCGCATCTACCGAGTTGTTTATAGTATAAAGATCAGGTATGCTTAAACCGTTGTTAGTGTTCGCCGACATATCGGCATAGTTATATGAAAAACTATCGCTACCTGCGTTTACACTTACATTGAAATCTTTTATAGTTTTATTGTAAGTAGCTAAAAACTCATAGTTTTCACGGTTTGAATAGGTATTATAGGTTGAGTAGTAACCTTTATTCCGGGTTTCGTTACCGGTAGTTTGCACACCGCTTTGGGCCAGCTCAGACGCGAAACTGGTTGTGCCATAAGAGGTGGTTTCTTGTTTGCGATAAGTCACTTTAAAGCTCAGATCGTTATTAACTTTATAAGATAACGAAACGTTGCCATATAGCCTATCGCGGTTGTTTGCCTGGCTTACCAGATCCTGGTAAGTATAAAAGTTGTACCAGTAGTTACCGGCATAAAAAGCATTAGGGTTGCTTGGATCATAGGTGTTAGGATCAGCGTGATTCCAGCTTGCATATATACCGCTTGGCGTACGTAAACCTCTCAACTCTTTCATGATACCCATATCAAGATCACGGTGAAACCATTGGTTAAACGATCCTGAAGTTTGGTTACTGTAAGCATCATTAACCAAGCCATTTTGCTTCTGGGTTAGATAAGTAATGTTTGCAGCTAAAGTAAAATGGTTGTTTAAGTTAATGCTGGTGTTTAAGTTAAGGGTGGTCTTCCTTAAATCCTGATTAGGAACAATGCCTTTTACTGCCTGATTGCCAAAACTAAAGCGAATGTTGTAATCATCGCTTGCTTTGCTCACAGCTAAGGTGTTATCATAATTTACACCTGTTTGATAAAAATCGCGCGCGTTGTTAGGATTTGGCGTTAAAGAAGCCGTTTTATAAGAGTATTGCGTACCTGGATAGTATGCATACCATGGGATATACTCCTGACCTACCATTTTAGGGCCCCAGCTGCTATCATCGCTATAGTCAGGATAATATTTACCGCTCAAAGCCTGCCATGCGGTTGGATCGCCGGCTTTCCATACATACTGAGTTAAATCGGGGTTATTACCGCCGGCGTAGGTGTTTTGATAGTTAGGTAATATATAGGCCATGTCGAATTTTGCACCTAAGTTTAAATCGACATTTAAACCATCACCTTTCTTGCCTTTCTTGGTAGTCATAACGATAGCTCCGTTAACACCTTGCGAGCCAAATAAAGCACCGGCAGCTGCGCCTTGTAATACGGTAACATTTTCAATGTCATCAAGGTTAATGTCGTTAGAATTTGGTAAAATAGTACCATCAACAACGTAAATTGCGCCGCTACCAGCTCCAAAGCCGGCAGCACCACGAAGCCTCACCTCTGTTTGACGGTCCAAATCACCAGATGACTGGCTACGCACCTGGATACCGGCCACTTTACCGGCCAATGCGTTGTTGATGTTTGGCTGACGAACGGTGTTCAACTCATCGGAGCTGACAACCTGTGCAGAGTTAGAATTTGTACGTTGGTTTGTTTTGATACCGTAAGCACTAGTTACCTCAACTTCGGCGAGAGCTTTGCTCGATACTTCGAGTGTGGCATTTACAACCGAACCTGTGATAGGTTTCTCAATAGTACCATAGCCAATAAAACCAAATACCAAGACTTTTCCGGTTTCGGGAACAGTAATGGAGTACTTTCCGTCAGCGCGAGTAACAACACCCAGTGAGGTGCCTTTTACTTTTACACTAACACCGGGGATGGGGCCGCCATCCTCTTTAGCGATAACCGTACCTGTTACTGTACGGCTCTGTGCGAATACATGGGCTATACCAAGCCACAAGAAACACAAACTTACGAGTAGAAGTTTTTTCATTTCGTTAATAAATAAGATCAGTTAATAGTTAATTAATTATAAAAGTAACGTTACGCTTTCAAATAATCAAGCGAAAATTGAAAACAATATGCGAATCTCACCAAAAACATTTATTTATAGCCTATAACTACATGGAATATAGAGGGCGGTTTTTGCCCGAAAATGTCACAAACGTCATAAAAAATATTACGGCCGCAATAAAAATTAACTAAAACTCAAAATACCGCATCGTTTTTGTGATTATTTTACCAATATAATAAAAATTGCATTTTTTTGCATTTATTTAGTACTATGTATTGCATAATACAATCCAAAGCATATATCTTTGTATTATGATTGTAGAGAACACACAAACCCAAATGCGGAAGGGGATATTAGAGTACTGTATACTCTCCATAATATCTAAAGGCGAAACCTACGCATCAGATATAATTGCCGATTTAAAAAAAGCCAGGCTACTTGTAGTGGAGGGTACGCTATATCCTTTATTAACCCGGCTAAAAAATAACGGGCTGCTCAGTTACAACTGGGTCGAATCAACATCCGGCCCGCCGAGGAAGTATTACGTGCTATCGCCCGAAGGGCGCGCCGTGCTCGAACAGCTGGATACCACCTGGGCCGAGCTATCGTTCGCTGTACAAACCGCGCTCGAAGGACGTAACCATATTAATCTTACTAAAAAGGATATCTGATAAAGATCAAACCACACTCATCATAAAGAAATCATGAATAAAACTATCATCATCAATATAAACGGAACGGTATTTCACATCGAAGAGGATGCCTATGAAGTATTGAAGAATTATATGACCGATGTTAAGCGCCACTTTGCAGATGCCGAAGACAGCCTTGAGATCACAACCGATATTGAAAACCGCATTGCTGAAATGTTTACCGAAATATTAGCTGCCGAAGCTAAACAGGTAATTGTTACCGCCGATGTAAACAAAGTGATATCGCAAATGGGCACCGTAGAAGATTTTGAAACCTCTGCTGCCGACCCGGATAACATTTATACTTCGCATCAAGACTTTGCCGGCAACCGCAAATTGTTTCGCGACCCGGACGACCACCTGATAAGCGGTGTGTGTGCCGGCATTGGCAACTATTTTGATATTGATACCGTTTGGGTGCGCCTGGCATTTGGCTTAGCCTTTGTTTTGTGGGGCAGCGGCCTGCTGTTATATATTATATTATGGATCATAGTACCCAAAGCCGTAACCCGTGCCGACAAAATGGCTATGAAAGGTGAAAAACTCGACCTGCAAGGTTTTAAAAAGAACTTTGAGGAAGAACTAAAAACCGTTCAACATTCCGTAAGGAACGCACACGCCGAGGTTAGACCGTTTGTTTACCAGTTTCGCGATTTTATAAGCGACTTTTTTCATCACCTGCGTCTGTTTATAGGTGGTGCGGGCAGGCTTTTTCTAAAACTGATCGGCATATTTATCTTATTAATGTGCCTTGGCTTTATCATCGCATCCATTGTAGGTTTTATTTGCCTGCTGGTTTACGGTAACGATGTTTATCATGTTTTCCCTTTTAGCGTATTGAACTACGGCTACAGTAACATTTTATACGTAGGCGCATTTGCCCTGGTATTTATACCACTACTGGCTATAGCGTTGTTAACTATAAGAGTGATATTTAACGGTAATGCTCTGGGCCGTTCAACCGCTTATACCATGCTCATTATATGGGTGTGTGCTTTGAGTGTGGTGATTTATTATTCGGCCAAAATAAGCCGCCAGTTTAGGGATGAGGCATCATTCAGTCAAACTATTAACATTAAGCCAACCAAGGGCAATGTTTACCACTTAACGCTAAATGATGTTAAATATCTTACCCATGAAGACAGCCTGCAAATGGATATTAACGGCAAGTTTAACGGCCGTGTCATCCTGGATGACGGGCACAGCGACAACATGATGCCTCGCAATGTAAGCATCGATGTGGAGCGCAGTGATGTGAACCAGGTGGTGCTGGTCGAATCCTTCAGCGCTAAGGGTGCGCAATACGACAGTGCATTAAAAAATGCCCAGAACTCCATCTATAATTTCTCACAACGTGATTCAGTTTTAACCTTCGATCGCCGCCTGTTATTGCCAAAAGGCAGCCTATGGCGCGACCAACAGGTTGAATTAACCCTTAAAGTACCCTATGGCGTGACATTGATCATTGATGAAGATATGGCCGATATGATGAGGCATGGCGTTAATGTATGGGATTGCAAAAATCAAAACAAAACTCCCGATGCACGTACTGCTCCGTTTGTTATGACCAATGACGGCCTGCAATGCAAAGTAGACACCTTGCCACAAGCTATTGTGGTACCGCCCATCAAATAATAGAGATATGAAACATACTTTAGTTTTTTGTATGATACTCTTTTCGCTTAACGGCACAGGCATAGATGCCAGCCTTAAGTATAAGCAAACTTGTAGCATGGGGATAGCTCCCCGGCTACAGGCTTATTGTCTCAAAAAAGCTAAGAAAGAAAAAATGCGCTGCAATGCACAGGCAGGCTATTTTAAGATGGCTTTTAATAACTCTTTACGCTTTATTGACAGCGGTATTTTAAACAGCCTGATACCCTGTTTAAAATAAAATTAAAAATCGGTGTAACCAAAGGCACCTAACCTGCATCTTACTACCAAACGCCCGATAAATATAATGAGGTGGATCCCCTGCCTCAAGCATTGGGAATAACAAACGAGCTATTAACTAATATTAAAAAAAGAACACAATTTCTTTTGAGGGATTTTTATTGACAAATTTTTATCACAACTATGAAACCACTTTACATTAAAATACTTATCCTCGTTACGGCTACAGCCTGCCTGGTAGTTACTGCGGCACTAGCACAAACGCCCGCCAAGCCTACGTACAAGATATCAGGTTCGGTGCTTGACGAAACCAGCAAAGGCGCACCTTTTGCGTCCGTAGCCTTGTTAAAGGCCAAAGATTCATCGCTGGTTAAAGGCGCTATCACTAAAGATAATGGCGCCTACACCTTCGATCATGTAACTGCCGGCACCTATATTATACGTACAACCGTATTGGGTTATGCCAAGGCGTACAGCAAGCCGGTTAAAGTTAGCCCCGATGCAGCTGAAGTTAACGTGCCTGTGATCAAGCTTGCACCAACATCAAAAACCTTAAATGCTGTAGAGATCAATGCTGCCAAGCCTTTGATCGAACGTAAACTCGACCGCATGGTGATGAACGTTGAGAACAGCGTGCTGGCTGCCGGTAACGATGCCATGGAGATATTAGAACGCGCGCCCGGCGTTACCGTTGATAAAGACGATAACATTAGCGTGAAAGGCAAACAAGGCGTCACCGTAATGATAAACGACAAACTTACGCACTTGTCATCGGCGCAGTTGGCCACCCTGTTACACTCTACCGATGGCAGTACGATCAAGTCGATCGAAGTCATCACCAACCCATCGGCAAAGTACGACGCGGCAGGTACTTCGGGTATCATCAATATCGTGCTGAAAAAGAACAACTCCGTTGGTACTAACGGCACTGTGACGGCTACAGGTGGATATGGTGCCTATCCTAAAGGCAGCGCCACGGTTTCTATTAACCATAAAGAGGGCGACCTCAATTTTTATGGCTCATACAATATTGGCGGCAGGCAGAATTACAACGATATTTATATCGACCGCTTAATTGATACCTCGGGTAAACAAACCTATTTTACACAGCACACCTTTATGCCATCGACCAGGTATAATAACACTTATCGCCTCGGTGTTGATTATGATATGGGCAAAAAGAACAGCCTGGGCCTTTTATTCAGTGGCTATTTTAATGGTGAAAACGATAGAAACGTTAACAAAACCGTTATCGGCTCGGCGCCTGGTGTCACCGACTCGCTGCAAAACACCACTTCGACAATCGATCAAACTTATCATAACTATGAGTTCGACCTGAACGATAAATACCGCATCGACAGTCTTGGACAGGAGATCAATTTTGATATTGATTATAGTAACTTTACCAACACCAACAATGCCCTCTATAACAACTATTATCTGTTTGCCAACGAAAGCCAACAGCACGCACCCGTGATCCAGCGTAACCAATCGCCATCAAACATCCAGATCAATACCGAAAAGATTGATTATACCCTACCTTTCCATAAAACCATGAAATTTGAGGCCGGGCTAAAATCGAGTTATGTTAAAACCGATAATGACCTGCAGGCCCAGGTACAAAACAGCGGCGGTAATTTTGTGAACGACACCACACGTACTAACCACTTTATCTACAAAGAAACGGTTAGTGCCGCTTATGTTAACATGAGCAAGGTATTTAAAAAAACACAGGTACAAATAGGTTTAAGGGCCGAAAACACCCATTCCATCGGCAACTCGCTTACCACCAGGCAAATTGTCGACAGGCAGTATACCGATCTCTTTCCGAGCGTATTTATCAACCACAGCCTGTCGGATAATCACGAGATCGGCTTTTCGTACAGCCGCCGTATCGACAGGCCACAGTATGATAACCTTAACCCTTTTCAGTACAATTTAGATCAGTACACGTATGAAAAAGGGAACCCTTTTTTGAACCCGCAGTACACCAACTCCTTCGAGGTTGATTACACCTATAAACACTCCATCAACGTAAGTTTGAACTATAGCCATACCGACGATGTTATCACCCAGATCATCCTGCCCGATAACAAAAGAAAGTCGACCTATCAAACAACGCTCAACCTAAACACGCAGAATGTTTACAACATTAACATAAATGTACCTTATACCTTTACCAAATGGTGGAGCGGTAACGCAAATTTGAACGCCAATTACCTGGTGATAAAAAGCAAGGCACTGCTTGGCGCCGATCTGGATGCCGGTGCACCTGCGGCGCAGTTTAGAACAACACAAAGCTTACAGCTGAACAAAACCTTAAGGGCCGAAATTTCTACCGGCTACCAGTCGCCGCAAACGTATGCGGTTTTAAAGCTAAAGGCGCAATACTGGACAGATATGGGCATCAGCCAGGCGCTGTTCAACAAAAAGGCCAGTGTCAAGTTTTCGGTAAGCGATGTATTCAACACCCGCAAAAACGCCGCAACCAGCCTGTATCAAAGCCTCGATTTTGCCTTTCACCAAAAGAACGAAACCCGGGTAGCCCGTTTAACCTTTACGTATAACTTTGGTAATGCAAAACTTAAAGCCCGCCAGCACCAAACCGGTGCCGAAAGCGAAAAAGGCCGTGTAAATACGGGCAATTAATCCAATGTGCAAATGAGTTAACGTGCCTATCAAATAATTAAAGCAATCCCTGAGCGATCAAGGGTTGCTTTTTTCTTTAGCCCTTTTGCTTCCGGCTCAGAAACACATGGGTATTTATGGGTACTTTTTATAGTATTTTGATCCTCTTTTCAAATAATGTCATCTCGAACGATAGTGAGAGATCTTCTGCTGCAGACGGGTAACAAAGCAGAAGATTTCTCCCGCTGGTCGAAATGACAAGATGAAGAATTTATAGATATTTTTCCTTCTTGATTTCTGACTCTTGTCTCCTGATTCTTTTCACCAGGGGGGAAATTGTAAGAAAATTTCGCAGCTATTTTAAGAACATTCCCGGCGCATTTTTGCGTGCTTCCCTATAAATATAAGCATTTTTATCGAATAAAAAGCCAGTCGGCTCCTCTAAAACTCAGGAAATATAACCCGTAACAACAGTCTTAGGAAACGATGTTGGGAAACCGGGATTTTTATACTTCCCTCCGCCAACAGGTTGATAAGATTTTTCGTGAGCAGCAGGGTGACTCTTGGAATTGATATCAGCATGTGATATGATCACCAGGCCCGGGCTTACCCAAACCTTTTTTTCGCCGTTAGTTGCAGCCGAAGCAACGTTTTCTCTTTTCATGCAAGTTGAATTTGCTCAATAAATTTCTTAAAGCTAAACTTTTTCTCGGCCTTTAACAACTGGTTGGAAAAAAACTCTCGCGAACCGGCACAAAAAAGCCCTCCGTACTCCGGAAGGCTTTTATTTTATATGTTTAAGACTTAGAACAACAATCTAACCGGTTCTTCCAACAATGCTTTTAGTGTTTGTAAAAAGGCGGCGGCGGTAGCACCATCAACCGTGCGGTGATCGCTGCTTAAGGTAACCTTCATCACATTGCCAGGTACTACGGCGCCATTTTTAACAACCGGTACAGCCTGTATACCGCTAACAGCTAAAATACAAGAGTTTGGCGTGTTAATGATGGCGGTAAACTCGTCGACACCAAACATACCAAGGTTTGATATGGTAAAGGTTGAACCTTCCATTTCATTGGGCTGTAGTTTTTTTGATTTTGCTTTGGCAGCGAAGTCTTTTACTTCGGCGCTGATGTGACTTAATGATTTGCCATCAGCAAATTTAATAACCGGTACCAGCAAGCCTTCGTCAACAGCCACGGCAACACCAATATTAACATGCTCGTTATAGCGGATCTTATCGCCCAACCAGGATGAATTAACGTTAGGGTTGGTTTTTAATGCGATGGCAACGGCTTTAACCACAAGATCATTAAATGATACCTTGCTTGGTGCGTATGCGTTTATTTTGTTACGGGCCTCGATCGCCGAATCCATATCTATCGACATGGTGACATAGAAATGAGGCGCGGTAAATAAGCTTTCAGATAACCTGCGACCAATAGCCTTACGCATTTGCGTAACCGGTTTTTCGGTATATTTTTCGGTGCCAACAAACTCCGGTATAGTTACTTTTGGAGCAGCTGGTGCCGATGATGCAGCGGCCGGTGCTTGTGCCGGGGCACTTGCAGCAGCAGGGGCTGCCGCGGCGGCTGGTTTAGCTGCGCCCGGAGTATAAGCTTCAACATCTTTTTTAACGATACGGCCGCCTTCGGCGCTGCCTTTTAGTTCAGTAAGGCTGATGCCTTTGTCTTTAGCAATTTTGCGTGCTAAAGGTGATGCTTTCACACGGCTGTCGTCAGCGCTTTCAGCGGCAGGTGCTACTTCGTTTGCCGGCTGTGCAGTTGGTTCTGGAGCAGCCTCTTTCGAAGCAGCTGGTGCAGCAGCGCCAGCGTTATCTTGCAACAGCGGGGTAATGTCGGTACCTTCTTTACCAATAATGGCAATGATGCCGTTAACCGGAGCGGCTTTACCTTCTTCAACACCGATATATAATAAAGTTCCGGCTTCGTAACCTACAACTTCCATCGTGGCTTTATCAGTAGCCACGTCAGCAAGCGAGTCGTCGCTTTTTACTTTATCACCTACTTTAAAGTTCCATTTCTCAATAACACCCTCGGTCATGGTATCGCTAAGGGCAGGCATACGTATTACGGTAGCCGGTATTTTTGAGGTATCAACCTTTGGAGCGGCTGTGGCAACCGGCGCGTCTGCTTTTTTGTCTTCGGCAGGAGCGGCTGGTTTTTCCTCAGCTTTTGGAGCCTCGGCCGCAGGTGGAGTACCTGCACCGGCTAAAGCGGCTTTATAATCTTCACCCTCTTTACCCAACACGGCTATAACGCCATCAACCGGCACGGCGGCACCTTCCTGAACACCTAAGTATAAAATGGTTCCATCCTGAAAGGATTCAAAATCCATTGTAGCCTTATCTGTTTCTATCTCGGCCAGTAAATCGCCCGATTTAATTTTGTCGCCAACTTTTTTATGCCACTTCGCCAAAACCCCTTCGGTCATGGTATCGCTCATTTTGGGCATCTTAACTACTTCAGCCATATATTTATTTGATGAATAGTTTTATAATATTTTTTAGATAAACGGTATTAGTCTCTGATATAAGGATAATCCTTTTGTACATACACATCTGTGTATAGTTCGGATGCATCCGGCCATGGCGATTCCTCAGAGAATTTTACTGATTCGTCAACAATAGCTTTTACTTTTTCATCAATTTCTTCGATCCATTTCTCATCAGCATAGCCTTCTTTTAAAATGGTGGCTTTAACAGTTTCGATAGGGTCTTTTGCTTTGTAGCTTTCAACCTCGTCTTTAGTACGGTATTTTTGCGGGTCGCTCATTGAGTGGCCTTTGTAACGGTAAGTGCGTATCTCAAGGAAGGTTGGGCCGTCACCTTTACGTGCACGCTGAGCAGCTTCGTCCATCGCGTTGTGTACCGCAACAGGATCCATGCCATCAACCGGCGATGAAGGGATATCATAAGGTAAACCTAATTTGTAGATGTCGGTTTGTGTAGTGGTACGTGCAACCGAAGTACCCATAGCGTAACCATTGTTTTCGCAAACAAAAATTACAGGCAGCTTCCATAACGAAGCCATGTTAAAGGTTTCGGTTAAAGCACCCTGGCGTACCGCGCCATCGCCCATATAGGCAACACACAGAAAATCGGTTCCGTTATATTTTTCGGCGAAAGCTATACCTGCGCCCAATGGTACCTGGCCGCCTACAATGCCGTGGCCACCATAAAAATGGTTTTCTTTATCAAACATGTGCATAGAACCGCCTTTGCCCTTTGAGCAACCGGTTGCTTTGCCATACAGTTCGGCCATTACAGCATTTGGAGAGGTACCTTGCGCCAGGGCGTGAGCGTGATCGCGATATGCGGTGATCATGCTATCTCCCTTTTTTAAAACCGACATTGCTCCGGCTAAAACTGCTTCCTGACCGATGTATAAATGGCAAAAGCCACGTATTTTTTGCTGACCATATAACTGACCTGCCTTTTCTTCAAACTTTCGCATTAAAAGCATTGATTCGTACCAATGCAAGTAAGTTTCTTTGGTAATGGCGACTGAACTCATGTGTTAATTAAAGTATCTTAGTTATTTTAATGCGCAAATCTAATTATATCCGCGTAAAAAGCGAAACCACCACAAGATTGTTTCAGTTTTATTATAGCAAGAGTTTAAGCCAAACAAAGGATAAATTGAGCATGTATAACTACCAAACATTGATTTATCCCAACAAAATTTCACCAACACCAAGTTTGGCAAAATAAAACCATGCGTTTGTTCCCGATAATTCAATTGGCGGTAAACAAAATATTTTACTTCCGCACACCAGATTTATTAAATGATAGAAATAAGTTACTGAGGCAAATAGTATTGAGTTGCTAAATGACCGGACATTGGGGCGAAAATATTTTTTGTGATGGCAACACAACAAAAGGTATAAAGGATACGTATTAAGCCTGTGTTAAATTTTATTCGTTTCGCAACAAAACGTTGATAAATACACAAATGTTAAAAAAATTTGGATAAAAGAATCCTAGGGCCTATCTTCGAGGCCTGGTAAACGTAAAAAGTTACCAAACGAATAGCAGTTTGATAACAATTTAGTTATCAATTTAATAAACAATTTGTTGCAACCCTAAAACAACAAACACGCATTAAATGAAGAAAATTACTATCGCATTTGTACTACTTTTAAGTGTTACTACCGCAACTATACAAGCTCAAACAAAACCCGTACCAAATCAGGAAACTAAAGTTGCTGATGATCAGGATAAAAGCCTTATAAAAGATTACTTCTCGCAAATTATGGGCGTAGCGCTGTCTACAACCTCAAATGTTAAATTATTTCAATTTGTTTACGACTGGATCGGCACTCCTTACCGTTTTGGCGGAACGTCCAGAAAAGGCATCGATTGTTCAGCTTTCACGAAAGAATTGTACAGTAAAGTATTCAACCTGAGCATACAACGTAACTCGCGCGATATCTTCAGCATGGTTAGCCCCATTAAAAAGGACGACCTGAAAGAAGGGGATTTGGTATTCTTTAAAATACACAGCCGCAATATATCACACGTAGGTATTTATTTAGGCAACAGCAAATTTGCACATGCGTCTTCCGAAGGTGTAAAGATCTCGAGCTTAGACGATGATTATTATAGTCATTACTTTTTTAAGGGTGGCCGTTTGCTCGATTCGTTTAAAGCAGAAGTAGCGAAAGAAGACTCCGAAAAGAAATAACATATTTTAAAACAAGATACTGATCCCTTCATCTTTTTGAAGGGATTTTTTTTTGCCCGATGAAAAAGCTTTTATTAGCACAGTCCATTTTTCTCGTTATGCTTTTAAACGCTTGCCAAAGCCCGCCGCCAACGGCAGGGCCGGTTGCAAAAGAGCCTGTATACAAGCCTGCAAAAAAACCCGTTAACAAGCCGCACGATACCATTTCAATAGCCGCTGTTGGCGATATTATGCTCGGCACATCTTATCCCAACAAGTATAGCCTACCTGCCGATAGTGCAAAATCGAGCTTTAACGCGGTTGTAAATGAGCTGCGCAGTGCCGATGTTGCGTTTGGTAACCTGGAGGGTACTTTACTTGACAAAGGCACTCCGGCGAGATATAAAAAGAACCTGGCCATTGCCTATTTTTTTAAAATGCCAACCAGTTATGTTGGTGTACTAAAAGACGCCGGTTTTGACGTAGTTAGTTTAGCTAATAATCACAGTGGCGACTTTGGCGAAGAAGGCCGGGCAAGCACCGCCAAAACTTTGGATAGCGCCGGGATAAATTACGGAGGCTTGCTTAGCCACCCAACAGCGATCTTTAAACTAGATGGTATTACCTACGGCTTTTGTGCTTTTGCGCCAAACGCTAACACACTGCCTATCCTCGATCTCAAAAACGAAGCGCAGGTTATTGCCGGTCTGAAAAAGCAGGTGGATATCGTGATTGTGTCATTTCATGGTGGCGCCGAGGGTGCGGCTTACGAACATGTGCCTTTGAAAGGCGAATCGTACCTGGGGCAAAAGCGTGGCGATGTACGTACCTTCGCCCACACAGCTATTGATGCCGGTGCTGATATTGTTTTTGGCAACGGCCCTCACGTAAGCCGCGCCATGGAAAATTACAAAAAGCGCCTCATTGCTTACAGCCTTGGTAACTTTTGCACCTATAAAAGTGTAAGTGTAGATGGCGTTTGCGGACTCGCCCCTTTATTAAAAGTTAACCTCAACAAAAAGGGCGAGTTTTTAAACGGGCAGATCACCGCGCTAAAACAAACACATTTACACGGTTTGCAGCGCGATAGTCTGAATAAAGTAATAACCCGCATCCAGGCCCTGACAAAAGCAGATTTCCCGGATTCGGGTTTAACCATTGCTGACGACGGCAGGATTACTCCGCTGTATCTGTAGTGGTGCGCACCAAACTAATGCCCGAAAAAAAGAACAGTAAACCTATAATACCAAACACGGTAATGCTGGTATATTGCGAGCTATGCTGTATTAAACTAACGCCGGCATAAATTAAGCCTGCGATTCCTAATAAGGTAAGTATTGCTCCAAATACACGTTTTAAGTTCATAATTGTATTTATTTATTGATTACCAACCGGTAAGCTTATCACCATAAACAAAAAACGAACCAAAAAATATGCTAATCATTTTATACATTCGTATAAATAAACCTTAACGCCATGATGATAGCTGTAGGAGTGATCGTATTTATCTTACTGATCCTGATCTCAAGTTCGTTTGTTACCGTTGCCCAGGGCACCATTGCTGTAGTTACCGTATTTGGTAGGTACAACAGGATATTATCACCGGGCCTTAACTTTAAAATACCGCTGATAGAGCAGATCTACGCCCGTATCTCCATCCAGAACCGGTCAGTTGAACTGGAGTTCCAGGCTGTAACGGTCGATCAGGCCAACGTATATTTTAAGGCCATGCTGCTTTATTCGGTACTAAACCAGGATGAAGAAAGCATTAAAAACGTAGCGTTTAAATTTATTGATGAGCGTAACCTGATGCAGGCCCTGATTCGCACGGTTGAAGGCTCCATCCGGGCCTTTGTAGCCACCAAGCGCCAGGCCGATGTACTGATCTTACGACGGGACATAGTTGAACACGTTAAAGGACAAATTGACCAGATTTTAGAAAGCTGGGGCTATCACCTGCAAGATCTGCAACTGAATGATATTACCTTTGATGATGTGATCATGAAATCGATGAGTCAGGTGGTGGCATCGAATAACCTGAAGGCCGCCGCCGAGAACGAAGGCCAGGCCCTTTTGATCACCAAAACCAAAGCCGCCGAGGCCGAAGGTAATGCCATTAAAATTGCCGCCGAGGCCGAGCGCCAGGCAGCGCAACTGCGTGGCCAGGGTATAGCGTTGTTTCGCGAGGAAGTGGCTAAGGGTATGAGCGTTGCAGCAAAAGAAATGAAGGAAGCTGATATGGATACATCGGTAATTTTGTTTACGATGTGGACTGAGGCTATCAAGCATTTTTCGGAAAATTCCAAAGGCAATGTGATCTTCCTGGATGGTTCGGCCGACTCCATGCAGCATACCATGAAAGAGATGATGAGCCTCAACATGCTGAGCCAGCAAAAGGAGCAGGGTAAGCAGGCTAAGTAATCAAAATATTGTAGTTAAAAACATACAATTTTTACTATTGGCACTAAAGTTGTTTTATGGCTTGTATATTATTCAGATACAACCATGAAAAAAACAACTTTAACGATGCTCTCATCTTTATTAATGCTGATGGCAGTAAATACTACAAAAGCGCAGGTTTCTTTTTCGCT
>Ga0209026_1000514_pt1 | contig 27275 bp, 24 predicted proteins | sample AraplaCL_Col_mCL_FD_184262 | JGI IMG/M metagenome (GOLD analysis project Ga0209026, IMG submission 184262) | Arabidopsis root microbial communities from the University of North Carolina, USA - plate scrape CL_Col_mCL (SPAdes) (version 2) | ecosystem: Host-associated > Plants > Roots >... | reverse complement strand
TACTGATAGCAATATCGGCGCTATAGCTATCAGTATTACTAAAGTATGCAACGATTTGCATGCAGGAAACGTACAGGTCACCGCGACAGTTCACACAAGCGCCACCAACACCTATACTTTAAATGGCATAACCAATACAACAGGTACTTTTGCAACACTCGATCCGGGTAGCTATCCCCTACATGTCCTTACATCCGACGGGGTGAGTAAAGATACAACAGTTACCGTACCCGATTTTCACCTGGCAAGGCCGGTAGTCATCCACGCCAAAACCGATTTTATTTGTGAGATACCCGGAAGCATAACCGTATCCGCAAAACTGGCCGACAGCATTTATAATATACGGTCGGGTTCTACAGTATTTCCGTCCGGACATACATTTACCGGCTTGACGGCAGCAAATTATCCTTTCACCGTTGTAGATAGACGGGGCTGCCTGATAGATACCCTGTCGGTAAGGGTAAATTTTATCAAATGCGACCCGGTTACTTTTCCGAATACTTTTACCCCCAACAGGGATGGCACTAACGATATCTTTTTGCCCATGCAGGGTGGCATAGCCACACGATTCAGCTTTTCGGTTTATGACAGGTTTGGGGCGCTGTTATTTACATCAGCCGATCTGCATGCCGGCTGGGACGGGACCTATAAAGGCGCTCCCGCTCCATTGGGTACGTATTACTGGATAGCCTCCTACTACGATCAGAATAATCTTTACCGCACGCAATCAGGCTCGGTTTTGTTGGTACGATAGGTTTTAGTTAATAATTAAGCGCGTAGGTTTTACCCGGCAACGAGCGCACATAACCCTGCATTTCAAGGTTCAATAAGTTCATGGCCAACTGGCTCAGCGGCAGATTGGTTTTCACAGCCAGATCATCGATACCCAAAGCGCCCGCATTTTGCTGAATGGCTTCGAATATAATCCGCTCGCCCATCGGCAAATCAATCGGCAAAGCCAGCTGTGTTCTGGCCGGTTTATCGCCGCCCGCTTTTTCCCAACCTAAAATATAGGCCAGGTCGGCACCCGAAGTAAGCAATGCGGCTTTATTATTGCGGATGAGGAAGTTACAACCTTCAGAAAATTCGTCGTTTATCCTGCCTGGAAAAGCAAAAACATCGCGGTTGTAACTGTTCGCAATTTCGGCGGTGATGAGGGTGCCACTTTTCGTATTGGCTTCGATCACCACTGTGGCGTCGGAAATACCTGCGACAATGCGGTTACGTCTCGGGAAATTTTCGCGGTTGGGTGTAGTTCCCGAAGGGAAATCGGTTAATAAACCACCGTTCGCCAGCATCTTTTCAGCCACAGGCCGGTTTTGAGCGGGATAGATCCGGTCTAATCCATGCCCGAACACCCCTACTGTCGGGATATTCCTGTTAAGGCACTCTTTATGGGCGGCAACATCAATGCCGTAAGCCAAACCGCTTACAATTAAAACATTGTATGGCTCAAGGTCTTCAACTAAGTTGTAGCAAAGCTGCCGGCCATAATCAGTAGGCGTACGTGTACCCACAACGCTGATGATACGACTATGGTTTAAATCAGCAGTGCCTTTATAGTAGAGCAACGCCGGCGCATCGGCGCAGTTTTTTAACCTTTTGGGATAAGCAGCATCGGTATAAAATATCACCTGTATGTTGTTCTTCTCTACAAATCGCAATTCCGCCTCGGCGCGTTGCAGCGCTTCATCAAAGTTAAGCTGTTCGATGGTTTTGACGCTGATGCCGGGTATCTGCATCAGCTTTTTGGCCGGCGTTGTAAAAACAGCCTCGGCGCTGCCGCAATAACTTACTAAAACTTTGGCTAAATGATCCCCGATGTTTTTGGTAAAGGTTAAGGCGAGCTGATGAAGTGCTGACATAGATTGACTAAAATATAAAATATCGGGGTAAGCCACAAGAATGCCTTCCCATAATCTTTGCTACGTACACAATAATTGTATCTTTAATAAACCTATCTTATTAAAATGAAATACTCACTAATAATATTCATCTCTTTTGCGCTCTCTGCCAACATAAAAGCTCAGAATAATTTAAAAAAATACACATTTGATGAGCCGGCCAAATTCACCGGGAACAATAACGATTTTGTAACCTATATTGCTGACCACGTAAATAAGCCCGAATTAATCACCAATGATGTAAAAGGCCGCCTTGTTATAAAGGTTGATGTAGATCCTTCAGGAAAAGCTTCTGTGCTCAATATCGAGCAAAGAATATCGCCGGAAGTCGATACCGAATTTGTTAAAGCGATACTGGCATCCCCGACATGGATACCCGCAAAGTTAAGGGGTAAACCTGTAAGCCATTTACAGATGTTGTATTACGATATTGATTTAAACAAGGCAAAATCTGCAATGGTAGTAACGCCGCTTAACGCGAAACCCAAAAAGCCCGATCAAAACTCGGTTTATAGCGCTGTTGAGATACAACCAAGCTTCGCCGGTGGCGAAAAGAAACTGCGCGAATTTCTTGCCGAAAACCTAAAATATCCTGCGCAGGCAAAAACAACACATCCAATAGGCCCGGTATTCTTACAGTTTATCGTCGAAATTGATGGTTCGCTATCCAACATCAAAATTATCCGCGACCCAGGGAGTGGCATGGGCGACGAAGCTGTGCGTGTGATGAAACTATCGCCAAAATGGACACCAGGTATACAGGACGGCGTAACCGTTAGAGTGCAATACACGCTTCCTGTAAGGTTTACTTTATAATACTGCTCCCGAGCGACCCGACGACATAAAATAAAATCACTGAATTACAGGCAATTACGTTTTATTCTCCATTTAAACTATAAAAATAGTTTGTAAACTACTTTTATAGTAGTAACTTCATCTAACCAAACTATAAAAATAGTTAGCAATGAAGGATATTAAAGAACTCACCAAGGCCGAAGAACAGGTAATGCGCATACTATGGCAACTTAAAGAAGCTATAGTAAAGGATGTTATAGACCAGATGCCCGAACCTAAACCGGCTTATAACACCGTATCCACAGTGATCAGGGTACTGGAGACGAAAGGTTTTATTGACCATAAAGCCTATGGCAACTCCTACGTTTACTTCCCGGCTATCAGCGAAGAAGTTTACAAAAACTTTGCTTTTGATAAGGTAATGAATAATTACTTCAGCAATTCGTACTCGAGCCTGGTATCTTTCCTGGTAAAGGAAAAAAACCTGAGCATTACCGAACTGGAAGAACTAACCAAACTGGCCGAAAAACTTAAAAACAAACAAAAATGAACTGGATGCACTACCTGGTAGAAGCCAACCTGTACCTGGCGGCCTTCTACGCGTTGTATTTGATTTTTTTGCGTGGCGAAACGCATTACCAGTTAAACCGCGCTTATTTACTAAGTACCAGTTTACTGGCTTTTATCATTCCGTTTTTTCAGTTGGGTGCATTAAAACCGGGCGCCGAAGTTTTACAACAACATATCAGTATTGGCGAACTTGCAGCTACCGGCTATACCACACAGGTACTGCCTGATACGGTTATTGCGGCGGCAACACCAAAATACACGCTAAACGATTATTTATTATTCATTTACGCGGGCGTGGCCATTGTATTGTTGATCAACCTGGCCATGCGCATATACCTGTTGATCGCGTTGGCGCGTAAAGGTTCGGTAACTAAAAACGCTGCTTATAAGGTTATCGAACTGCACCAGGGCAGCGTGGCATTCTCGTTTTTTAACAATTTGTTTATCGACGACAGGCTGGCCTCATCGCAAACTATATTATACCACGAGCAGGTGCACATCCGCCAAAAACACTCCTGGGATATCATTTACCTCGAGATCGTAAAGATCATCAGCTGGTTTAACCCGGTAGTCTACTTACTGATAGCCAGCATTAAAGAAGTGCACGAATTTATAGCCGACGAAGAAACAGCGGGTTTAGAAAACAATAACGACAGTTATACCGATTTCCTGATCAGTAATGCTTACGGGATTACCCAAAACTCATTAACCAATTCATTTTTCAATAAAAACCTCTTAAAAAGAAGAATCACGATGTTATATCAAAAAAGATCGGGTAAGTCGGCAAGGCTGAAGTACCTTTTAGCGCTACCGCTCATGTTTGGGTTGCTATGTGTATCAACATTGGCGTTTACTGCCAAAACCTATGCCTTGGTTATCGCGCCACATCAAACGGCTGCTACAGCCGTGGCGGTTAACCAAATTAAGGGCCCTGCTACAAGCGGTTATACCAACGGATATCAGGATGCCACGCTCGAACATAAAAAAAACACAGGTGGTGTATCTATAAAATCTCTACCTCTGCAAAACAACCTTGGTGGCAAAGTTTTCACCGAAGTGGAAGTATTGCCCGAATTTCCGGGAGGAGAGCATGCATTAGGGCAATTTTTGGGACGAAACATTCATTACCCGGCTGCGGATAAGGCAAACAAAATACATGGAAAAGTATACGCCAAATTTATAGTGGAAACCAACGGAAGTATCTCTGATATAAAAATTTTGCGCACACCATCAGCCGCAATGGGTACCGAGGTACAAAGGGTGTTAAATTTATCCCCGAAATGGAACCCGGGTAAACAAAACGGCAAAACCGTAAGGGTTGAATTTGTTCTCCCTGTCGATTTCAATCTGACATCAATGTATCCCCCGGGTCCGCCCCAACGGCCGCAACCTGCTTCCGGGCCGCAGTCCAAGCCGGGTCCGCTTCCAAAAAGCGTCACAGTAACCGAAGATGATACGCACACTAACCCCAACGCCGTTTATAATGCCGTTGATGTACAGCCTGAATTTCCAGGCGGAGAACCCGGCCTTGTTACCTTTCTGCAAAAAAATATCCGCTATCCGCTGGCCGCTAAAGAAGGTAAAATACAGGGTAAGGTTTACGTACAGTTTGTCGTTGAAAAAGATGGCAGTATAGGTGATATCAAAATTGTACGCGAGCCGGGTGGCGGCACTGGCGAAGAGGCTATCCGTGTGATGAAATTATCTCCAAAATGGATTCCGGGAACACTCGCGAGCAAACCGGTAAGGGTGATGTTTACCCTTCCTATTAATTTCTCGTTAGGTGATAGGACGGCAGATAAAACTTATGACGAGCTTTATAAGTATATTCAAAAATATGTCAGGTACCCCGCCGCAGCAAGGGATAAGGACATACAGGGACGCGTATTTGTACAATTTCTGCTTAACGCCGATAAACGTATTCAGCACGTTAAAATACTACGAACACCCGACGAAGCACTTAGTACTGAATTGGTACGGGTACTCCAACAATTTGACATGCCGCTTAACGTTAAAACAGGCGTTACTTATGTAATACCGGTCAGCTTTTATATTGCCCACAACGATGGGGATAACAAAGATACCGACAAACAGACACCAAATCCCGGTAATGGCAAGGACACCACCACTCCATTCGTACCTAAAGATGGTGACAGGGTTATGCTAAATGAGGTGGTTGTTACAACTTACAAACCTTGATACCCTGAACAACAAAAATGCGGGCTTATTAAACCCCAAATTTGTGTTATCTTATAGCAATAAAGGCTTGTCGGAGACTACAATATTGGCTAAAAAACAGCCTGTAAACTGCGGTTTACATAAACCACCTGTTTGGTCTCAAAAAACTCTTCGTCGAAGTAATCTTTTAAATAAAATTGCCGGGTCTTTAAACCAGATTCGGCAATTTCCTGTTTCAGGTCGCCGCCTTTAAGATATAATATGCCGTTTGGCATGGTGTTTTTACATGCCCTGTTAAACTTGTTGTGTACCCAGGGATAAAAATCTTTTAACTGCGTTACCGCGCGCGATACCACAAAATCAAATTTTTCATTGATCTGCTCCGCGCGTGCGTGTGATGCCTTTACATTTTGCAATCCCAGGGCACTGGCCACCTCTTGCACCACTTTTATTTTTTTGCCGATAGAATCAACCAGGTGAAATTGCGTTTCCGGAAACATGATGGCTAAAGGTATCCCCGGGAAACCACCGCCGGTGCCCACATCTAAAACGTGTTCACCCGGTAAAAAGCTGATCACTTTGGCAATGCCGAGCGAATGCAGCACATGGCGCTCAAAAAGCAGGTCGATATCCTTACGCGATACCACGTTGATCTGCTCGTTCCAATGCGTATACAGGTCAAATAGCTGTTCGAATTGGCTTTGTTGATGTGCGGTTAACTGTGGAAAATATTTGGTTATGATATCAGATCTCATCGCGCTTGTTCACGTTTACAATGTTACCCAGCAGGTATCGCGCCCTGAATAATTGTGCCTTAACGGTGCCCAGCGGCAGGTCGAGCTGCTCGGCTATCTCTTCGTACGATAACTCGTCGAAATAACGTAAAACGATCAGGTTACGGTAGCGGGCAGGTAAACTATCGATCAAAACTTTAAGCGTTTGCGATTGCTCCTTTTTCATCGAAGCCTCTTCGGGGTTCAGTGTATCCGATTTGATCTGCAGCGGGCGTTCATCACCGTCATCGTCTATCATACCGCTCATGGAGGTGGTATTCAATTTTTTTTTTCGGATAAAATCGATGCAGTTATTGGTACCCACCCTAAACAGCCAGGTGCTAAAGGCAAACTCGGGCTGGTATTTATCTAATTTTTCGAAGGCTTTGGCAAAGGTTTCAACGGTCAGGTCCATCGCATCCTCTTTGTTGTTCACCATTTTCAGCGCCATAAAGTAGATCGAATCCTTGTAACGGTGCATCAGATCGGCATAGGCCTTCTGGTCGCCTTCCCGGGCACGGCTAACCAGCTTAAAATCGTTTTTAGCGTTATCAGAAAAATTAGCGTTTACTTCCATTGCCTGGTTTTACTAAAGGTACCTATTAACCCGAATATGTTTAAATAAAAGTAATAAAATACATCTAAAAAAGGCAGATACCATATCACGTCGGCGCAACGCAGCTTTTTAAATGTGCGGCTGTATATCCAAAACTGAAATGCCAGCCTAAAAACAAATAAACCAAGCGCTACCCAGGGTACAAATCTTAATACGATACAAACGATGAGCAAGGTATAAAAAAGGAATCCGCTTAAGGCATCCAAACTTAAAAACCTGCGGTGTTTATTTTGATAAAGTTTACCTACACCCATATGGCGCTTTTTTTGGCGATAGTAAGCACCAAACTTGTTTTTGGCGTCGCTCCACATATGTGCGTCGGGGTGTATTTCGATAGCGGTATTTTCGCTGGTGGCATTTTGATTTACAAACAAATCGTCATCGCCCGACATGACGTGCATGTGCGACGCGAAGCCTTTATTTTTAAAAAACAGGGTTTTGGTATAACTCAGGTTACGTCCAATGCCCATGTAAGCATCGCCACCCAAAGCTGCCGAAAGATAATTTATAGCAGTTTTCAAGGTTTCAAAGCGAATGAATAAATTTAAGAAGCCCGAACCGCGCTTATAAGGCGAATAGCCCAAAACGATATGTGTATCAGCAGTTAAATTCCCCGTCATGCGGCTTATCCAGTATGGCGATGCCGGCTGGCAATCCGCATCGGTGAATAACAAATTTTCGTTTTTGGCAGCTTTAATACCGAGGGTTAATGCGAATTTTTTGCCGGTTTTAAAGCGGGCATGCTCGGTAATGGTTACTACTTTAAGGTTAGGATATTGCTTTTCATAGTCCTGTAAAAGCAGGTCGCTCTCATCGTACGAGCAATCGTTTACCACCACAACTTCAAAATCGGGATGCTCCTGGGCCAGAATGATCGGCAGGTTTTCCTTGAGGTTTTGGTATTCGTTGCGCGCCGAAATGATAACAGAAACAGGTGTGTATCCTTCCGGAAGATCGCTATTAGGTTGATAAGCCGCTAGCCGGTTATGATTTACGATGAGGAAATATAACTGGGTGATGAAACAGAATAAAAAAACGATAAACAGCAGTAAGGGTACGTAAACTTCCAAAATGGGCGACAAATTTTATAAGGTGCAAATTTCTTAAAAATCAACGAAATATCTGTTTTGTTGATAAAATAATTCGGCATCTAAATAAGGGCATTATTTTCTATTTTTGCAACCTGAATGAAATTTAAATTAACCACAACCGATCCGTTTTCCAAAGCCCGCGCGGGCGAGATCACCACGGACCACGGAACTATTGAAACACCCATATTTATGCCGGTTGGTACAGCCGGAACTGTGAAAGCAGTACATCAGCGCGAGCTGAAAGACGATATTAAGGCACAGATCATCTTAGGAAACACTTATCATTTATACCTTCGCCCGGGTCTGGATACGCTTGAAAGAGCAGGTGGCCTGCATAAATTCAATGGCTGGGACAAGCCTATTTTAACTGATAGCGGCGGCTACCAGGTATACTCGTTAACCGAGGTGCGTAAAATAAAGGAGGAAGGTGTAACCTTCCGCTCGCATATCGACGGCTCCAAACACCTGTTTACACCCGAGGGTGTAATGGATATACAGCGTACTATCGGCGCCGATATTATTATGGCTTTTGACGAGTGTACGCCCTACCCTTGCGAGTACGGCTATGCACGCCGCTCATTGGACATGACGCACCGCTGGCTTAAACGCTGCTGCGACCGTTTTGACTCGACTGAGCCTAAATATGGCTATAGCCAAACACTATTCCCTATTGTACAGGGCTCGGTTTATAAAGATCTGAGGGTGAAATCTGCTGAAGTTATAGCGTCCTTCGGGCGCGAAGGCAATGCCATTGGCGGTCTATCGGTTGGTGAACCAGCCGAAGAAATGTACGCCATGACCGAAGTTGTTTGCGATATACTGCCGACCGATAAACCCCGTTATTTAATGGGCGTAGGTACACCGGTTAATATATTAGAAAACATTGCTTTGGGTATTGATATGTTTGATTGCGTAATGCCTACCCGTAATGGCCGCAATGGGATGTTATTTACCCGTAACGGCATTATTAATATCAAAAACGAAAAGTGGAAGAACGATTTTTCGGCAATTGATGAAGAAAGCGATCTTTTTGCCGATATCAACTATTCAAAAGCCTATCTTCGTCATCTCATCCACTCGGGCGAAATGCTTGGCGCGCAGATAGCTACGCTGCACAATTTGCATTTTTACCTATGGCTGGTAAAACAGGCCCGCGAAAAGATACTTGCAGGCGAGTTTTACGATTGGAAGAATAAAATGGTTAAAACACTGGCGCAACGCTTATAATATACTATGTTGAATAAGTTTATCAAGGTTTACGATTGGTACATTATTAAAAAGTACCTGGGTACGTTTGTATTCACGATAGCCATTTTTGTGGTGGTTATTGTGGTGTTCGATGTATCCGAAAAGCTGGATAACTTTTTAAAGAACAACGTTACCCTGCACGATATTGTGTTTCAATACTATGCGGGCTGTATACCGTTTTATATCGATATGCTATCGCCGCTGATCAACTTTCTGGCGGTAATCTTCTTTACGGCCAAGATGGCTAACCAAACCGAAATTGTGCCTTTTTTAAGCAGCGGTGCAAGTTTCAACCGGTTTTTACGTCCGTATTTTATCTGCGCCTCGCTCATTTTTATCGTATCGTTTTTTGCCGATATCTATCTTATACCTTATACCAACAAGCTTAAAACCACTTTTGAGAACTTGTATGTGGTGATCGAGGATCCTACCAAAAGCGATGTGCATATCCAACTGGATAAGAGCACGTTTGTGTACATGCAAACATTTGATAATAACATCCATACGGGCTACCAGTTTGTATTGGAGAAGTTTAGCGGTGATTCGCTGAAAGAGAAGCTTACAGCTAACCGGATCACCTACGATTCGTTAAAAAACCGCTGGACTATACACGATTACGCTATCAGATATGTGAACGGACTGAAGGAAAAAATGATATGGCAGGGTACCTCAAAGGATACTGTTTTAGATATGCACCCGGCCGATTTTGTGCTGCACGATAACATCTACACGGCCATGTCGACCCACGAATTGAACAACAATATCCGCAAAGAAACCATCCGCGGAACGGGCGTAGTAAACAATATGCTGTTCGAAAAATACAAGCGTTTTGTGTATCCGCTGGCTTCCTACGTGCTTACTTTAATAGGTGTAGCACTGGCTTCGCGCAAGGTGCGCGGGGGTGTTGGGCTCTCGTTAGGAGTAGGTTTTTTCCTGTGTTTCGCCTATATTATCGTGGAGCAATTCGCGTTTGTTTTCTCCATTAAAGGTGGCCTTCCTCCTATCATTGCGGTGTTTATTCCGAACGCGGTATTTGGTTTATTGGGCTATTATCTGTTACGTAAAGCACCCAAATAAATGACCGGCACACACACCAAAACCGGCCTCAACAAGAACTTGCTCATCCTCCATTTTACTGTTTTTATTTGGGGCTTCACCAGCATTTTAGGTAAGCTGATACAGGTGCATGCGGTGTACCTGGTATGGTACCGCGTGCTTATCGCACTCGTTGCATTGTTCCTTTATTTCAAGTTTAGCAGGGTCGAATTTAAGGTAAACCGCAGCACGTTTTTGAAGCTGTTTTTTACCGGCGCGCTGGTTGGCGGGCACTGGATCTTGTTCTTCCAATCCATCAAATCTTCTACCGTTTCGGTGACCCTCGTCTGCCTTTCATCACTCACTTTATTCACGGCTATTTTTGAACCGTTGCTTAATAAAAAGAAAATATCGAAGCTGGAAATAGCTGCGGGAGCATTCATCATAGCTGGCATCCTGCTCATCTTTAAATTCGAAACTCAATACACTTTGGGTATCTCCTTAGGCTTGCTAAGCGCGGCCTTTGCAAGCTTGTTTGCCATCATTAACTCCAAGCAAGTTAAGCAGCGCGAGGCACCTGTCATCGCCTTTTACGAACTTACCGGAGCGCTGTTCTGGATCTCGCTTTACCTGCTTTTCACAGGTGGATTTAACGGCGACATGAAGCTTATCCCATCAGATATTGGGTACTTATTGATACTCGGCACCATTTGTACATCGCTTGCATACGTGGCCGGCGTATCGGTAATGAAAGAGCTTTCGGCCTTTCGAGTGGCGCTCATCACCAACCTTGAGCCGGTGTACGGCATCATTATGGCCTTCGTTTTTTTTGGCGACCTGGACAAAATGACAGCGGGTTTTTGGGCCGGGGCCATCGTTATACTCTCCACCATCTTCCTGTATCCCGTGGTACAAACACGGGTAGCTAAGCGCAAAAGAGCTTAACTTTTTTCTTATTTCTTCGGTCTCAGGAATACTCCTCATAGTAGGGGTTGAGTTTTCTGTATACAAGCGACGCATTTTAAGGCGATTTAAGCCCTTAAAAATCGAGCGGAGCTACACATGCACAGCTATCATCCGGATAGTTAAACCTGAGCGAAATTGGCATTTTAGTAAGTGTATTTAAGGCTATCCCGAAAAGATAGTCAAATGGTGCTTAATTGGCAAAAAAACCTGCCTCAACATCTAACAATAACGTAAAATTATCAAATTAAATTAATTATATATTTATTTTATAATCAGATATTTATTAACATTATTAAAAGTTAAATATTAGATAAAACGGCATTTTTTAAAAATACCAAAACTAAATATTTTAGCACAAAATATAACTCATTGATAAATCCATGTAAAAAATCATTTTAATAATTGATTTTCAGATATTTATCTTATATAAAATAAACAAAAACTTTTTTGGGCTAAAATCGGGTGGTTAGTGTACCGAAATTGAAAAGGCATTTTTTAAATTTTCAGCGGCAACACTCCCCTATTTTTGTCGCCAGAAAATTTGCCTGTTTTTGGGCGTGCTTTTTTAGGCGAAAATTTGAGCATAAAAAATGACCATAGTTTTTTGAACCAGGATTTGCAAGCAGTCACGGCTTTGGGAAATCGGCTCAACGGCTTTGAGCCGGTATTGGGTTTTTATCCGAAATGAAAATTTGTCAGTGGCCGATCAAAACACGATTTTGATAAGCTTTTAAAAAACTTCATATTCGTTTAAGTGTTAAAACAAAAAAAGCCATGCGCATCAAAACCATCGTCCTTATCATCGTCACCATTTTGTTAACGGTGATCATTATGCAAAACACGCGACCAATTCCATTTACTATCCTGTTCTGGCAAACGTCAATTTCCGGCCTGGTGATGATGGCTATTGTCGCCATCGTCAGTCTGATCATCGGCATCATGATCGGCCGGCCAACCAAGGTGCGGTTTGATGACTCACACCCATCGATGGACAACCCGACTGGCAAAGCATCCGATACACTAAGTGACGAGGACCGCGACTACATTAATTAATTATGGTTGTCAGTAATCAGTTGTCAGTAATCAGTTAGAAAGACAAACTGACAACTCGCAACCGACAACTCACAACTAAAAAAAGAACATGAAAATAGGATTTATAGGACTGGGAAATATGGGTACGCCCATGGCCAAAAACCTGATCGAAGCAGGATATCATTTACAAGTTTATAACCGTACAATTGCTAAAGCCGATGAACTCGAACAGGGCTCCATCACCAAATGCAAAACACCTGCAGAGGCGGCCGCGAATGTGGCCTTTGTGGTGAGCATGCTATCGGAAGATGAGATCGTAAAAGAAGCGACCTCGGGTAAGGACGGGTTGCTACAAACTTTGCAAAAAGGAGGCGTGCATATTTCGATGAGCACCATCTCACCCGAGACTTCGGAGGAGCTTGCAAGACTGCATGAGCAAGCCGGGAGCACTTACATAGCCTGCCCGGTTTTTGGCAGGCCGGAAGCTGCCGCCGCAAAGAAATTATTTGTGTGCACATCGGGCGATGCGAAAGCTAAAAAAGCCGCCCGTCCGATACTCGAAGCACTCGGCCAGAGCGTGACGGATTTTGGTGAGGCCGTAGGCGGAGCCAACGTGCTCAAGGTGGCCGGCAACTTTATGATCATCGCTTCGCTGGAGCTGATGGCCGAAGCGTTTACCCTTGCCGAGAAGAACGGACTTGACCGCGTTGCTGTCGCCAACTTTTTTGGGTCGACTTTATTTAACGCGCCGATTTATCAGAACTATGGTAAGCTGATTGCCAACAAAACTTACGAGCCGGTAGGCTTCAAAGCAAAACTGGGCTTAAAAGATGCCCGCCTTGCCCTTAAATTGAGTCAGGTGAGCCTAACTCCTATGCCGCTTGCTACCTTAGCTCACAACCGCTTATTAGCAGCCGTAGCCAAAGGCGGTGGCGACAGGGACTGGGTGGAGGCGTTTGGCAAGGGCGTGAGTGATGATGCGGGTGTTTAGCGAGAAGCTGGAAGCATGAGGCTCGAAGCTATCGGTAAGCGTATAAAAAAAAGCTTCCTGCTTCACGCCTCTTGCTTCCTGCTTAAATTTCGTAAAATACCTGGTTATCCTTTTCGAGATGCGACAGATCTGGCCTCTCTTTAAATATCCCGAAAACGGATGCCCCGCTCCCGCTCATGCTGGCGTATAAGGCGCCGGCCTGGTACAACGCGGCTTTTACGCCGCGGATCTGCGGGTGGCTGATGAAGATGTGTTCTTCAAAATCATTTTTGATATGGTTGCGCCATTCGGCTACAGGTAGCTGAACGAGCTCTTGCAGCGAGCGCGTTACCGGTGCAGGTTTTACACCGCGGTAGGCTTCGGCGGTGGATACGTGAACCGGCGGCATCACCAATGCCAGGTGATACGCTGAAAGATCTAAAGTTACCGGTTCAAACTCATCTCCCTTCCCAAAAGCGAACACCGGCTTACTTTGGATAAAGAAAGCGCAATCGGCGCCAAGCTGACGGGCATAGTTCATCATAGTTTCAACGGAAAGGCCGAGATTAAATTTCTGATCGAGCAATCTGATAAAAAAACCGGCATCAGCCGAGCCACCACCCAAACCCGCGCCTATCGGGATATGTTTGTGCAGATGTATTTTGATGGGCGGCAGGTCGTGATCCTGTTTCATCAAATGATAAGCCTTTACGCACAAATTATCTTCAATCCTTCCCGGAATGCCCAAACCAGATGATTCAAAGCTCAGTTCGTCGCTTTCGATCACTTCGAGCACATCGTTAATTTTAATGGGATAAAAAACAGTTTCGAGGTTATGATAGCCATCAGCACGACGGGCGGTGATATTTAAACCGATATTGATCTTAGCGATTGGAAAATTGATCATGAATAATGATTAACACGGTGTGTTTTTATGCACATCCGTAGGATAGCAAAAATAGTTTATTTTCTTTTGTGGTAGCAAGCAAAGCTTGCGGTTCATGGATCATAGTTCATGGTTCATAGTAAGGCCGGTCTTCTGCCATGAACTATGATCCATGAACTATGATCCACTCAGCGAAATAAACTATGAAACAATACCTCGACCTGATGCGCCACGTAATGGAGAACGGCGCCCAAAAGCACGACCGTACCGGTACAGGTACCTTAAGCGTATTTGGTTACCAGATGCGCTTTAACCTGCAGGAGGGCTTTCCGCTGGTAACGACCAAGAAGCTGCACCTTAAATCGATCATCCACGAACTGATCTGGTTTTTGAGCGGCGATACCAATATCCGCTACCTCAGGGAGAACGGCGTTCGCATCTGGGACGAGTGGGCCGATGCCGAGGGAAACTTAGGTCCGGTTTACGGCTACCAATGGCGCAGCTGGCCAAAGCCGGATGGCGGCCATATCGACCAGATAAGCCAGGTGGTAAAAACGTTGAAGAACAATCCCGACTCGCGCCGCATTATGGTTTCGGCATGGAATGTTGCCGATGTTGACCAGATGGCGCTGCCGCCTTGCCATAGCTTGTTTCAGTTTTATGTGCAGCCCGCCGATCCTGCCAAAGGCGAAACCCGTGGCAAGTTGTCGTGCCAGTTATACCAGCGCAGCGCCGATATATTTTTGGGAGTGCCTTTCAACATTGCCTCGTATGCATTATTGACCATGATGATGGCCCAGGTATGTGACCTGGACTATGGCGACTTTGTACACACCTTTGGCGACGCGCATTTATACAATAACCATTTGGAGCAAACGCAGCTGCAGCTGACCCGTGAGCCGCGCCCCTTACCAACGATGAAGATCAACCCGGATGTGAAGGATATCTTCGGATTTAAGTTTGAGGATTTTACTTTGGAGAATTACGACCCGTGGCCGCATATTAAGGGGGCTGTTGCGGTTTGATTTATTTCGGATTTCGGATGTTCGATTTCGGATTTGTTTCTTGCATAGGTGTTGAATTTGAGTATATTGTAGGAATCGAAAAGAAGAAGTTTGCGTTAGGGATAGAAGCGGATACCGGCCCTGTGGCTAAGGCCCGTGCAGTATGAGCAGATAGCCCGGGCCAAAGGCAACGCCCATTTTAAGAATCAAGATGCAAGAACTGAAACAAAAAACTATTATCAAACACCCATAAATACCCATGTGTTTTGAGAGACTAAGATGAAAGACCAAAACAATCTTAAAAATACAGAAGAATACCTATGTGTTTCATTTGCACATCCTCTCATTTGCACATTAATTTAATACCCCCATGCCTAAACACATCACCGCCGTAGTCGCCATAGCCTCCAATTACGCCATTGGTAAAAACAACCAGTTGCTCTGGCATTTGCCTAACGATCTGAAACATTTTAAAAATATTACTGCCGGCGGCACGGTGATCATGGGCCGCAAAACTTTCGACTCGGTCGGGAAGCCTTTGCCGAAGCGCAGGAACATTGTGATAACCCGCCAGGATATTGAAATTGAAGGCTGCGAGGTGGTCAAATCAATTGACGAAGCCATTGCGCTGTGCAAAACTGAAGATGAGGTATTTATAGTGGGCGGGGCCGAAATTTACCGCCAGGCCATGCACATCACCAACCGGATTTACTTAACTATTGTGCATCAGAGCTTTGATGCCGACACTTTTTTTCCGGAAATTGACTATAAACACTGGAAAGAGACCGAAAGAGAAGACCACGAAGCCGATGAAAAACACCAATTTAGCTACTCATTTATTACGCTGGAGCGGGTTTAACAATTAACTTATTATTTTGTTGATTTAAAAAATTCGTTTTGCGAAATTTTATTAGATTTGCCGTCTTGTTTAAAAAAGCTATATAGACTATTAATTACACATTTTTGATTTACAATGCAAGGTAAAGGGATTATTAAATTTTTCGCCATACTACTGGCAGTAGTGTGCTTATACCAACTTTCGTTCACCTGGGTGGCGAGTAAGGTTGAAAATGATGCCAGCAAATATGCGAAAGGTAATTTGCTAAAAGAGAAAGCATACCTGGATTCGATGGATAATCAGCCGGTGTACCCGGTGCTGAATTGGAAGTACCAGTATGTTAAAGATAAAAAACTGGCTTTGGGTCTCGACCTTAAAGGCGGTATGGATGTTACCATGCAGGTATCGTTGGTAGAGCTCATCAAAGCTTTGGCAAACAACAACCCCGACCCGGCCTTTAACCAGGCATTGGAAAGCGCCGAGAAAATTTCGTTAACCAACAGCGGCGATTTTGTGACCTTGTTTGTTAAAGAATACGAAAAGATCGCCCCTAACGGAAAATTAGCTGCTATCTTCTCAACTAAAGATAACGAGTCGCACTTAAAGTTCAACGCTTCCGATTCACAAGTAACCAGCTACCTGCAAGATCAGGCTGCTGTTGCCGTAACCCAGGCTAAAACGGTATTGAATACCCGTATCGACCAGTTTGGCGTGGTACAACCTAACATCCAGATACAACACGGCAACCAGATCCTGATCGAGCTGCCGGGCGTGTCTGACGAAGAACGTGTACGTAAATTATTACAAGGCTCGGCTAACCTGGAGTTTTACGAAACTTTTGAGAACGCCGATTTCTTCCAGATATTGAGCAATGCCGATAAAATTTTAGCTGCTAAACAAAAGGCTGCTAAAACAGATACGACCAAGGCAACTACTACCGCAAAAACAACTGCGGCCAATACGGATACCAGCAAAAAGTCACAAGCCCTAGCATTATTAGGCAAGCTGCAAAAAAATGCAGGTAAGGATACTTCGGCGTTGGCCAAGAAGAGCCAGTTTGCAAATCAAAACCCGTTGTTCGCTATATTGCAGCCAAACTTCTACCGCGACCAAAGCGGCCAGACATTACCGGCTCCTGGACCGATCGTTGGTTATGCAGCACAAAAAGATACTGCCAGGGTTAACGCCTTGTTAAATACTCCCGAAGTAAAAGCAGCTATCCCGCACAATGCAAAATTATTCTGGGATGTAAAATCAAACGGCGATGCCAAGGTATTCCCGTTATATGCCATCAAATTATCAGGTGCTGAAAACGGCCCTACCCTTTCGGGTGATGTAATATCTGACGCCCGCGCAGAAAACAGCCAGACCGGTAGCCCTGAGGTTATCATGGTAATGAACTCTGACGGTGCCAGCAAATGGAGAAGGATTACCGCCGAAGCATCGAAAGATCCTAAAAATTTAAAATCAATAGCGATAGTTTTAGATAACAACGTTTACTCGGCACCGCGTGTACAATCCGAAATTCCGGGTGGTATATCAACCATCAGCGGAAGCTATACTACCGAAGATACCAAGGATTTGGCAAACATCTTAAAATCGGGTCGTTTAAAGGCCCCGGTTCGTATTATTGGCGAAGAGGTTGTTGGTGCATCATTAGGTGAAGAAGCTATCCACGCCGGTTTAATGTCCTGCGTTATCGGTTTCGTTGTGGTATTGATCTTTATGTTGTTTTACTACAACCGTGCAGGTACCGTGGCTAACGTAGCGGTATTAGTTAACGTATTCTTCCTGATGGGCGTACTGGCCAGCTTAAACGCGGTATTAACTTTACCGGGTATAGCAGGTATCGTGTTAACCCTGGGTATGGCGGTTGATGCCAACGTACTGATCTATGAGCGTATCCGCGAGGAACTGGCCCATGGCAAATCAATGCGCATCGCTGTTGCCGATGGTTTCAAACACGCCTTATCATCAATCTTAGACTCGAACATCAGTACCTTCCTTACCGGTTTGATATTATACGTATTTGGTTCGGGCCCTATCCGCGGTTTCGCCACTACATTGATGATCGGTATCGTTACTTCGTTATTCTGTTCTATTTTGATCTCCCGCTTAATTTTTGAGTGGATGTTGAAAAAAGATATCGAGATCAAACTTTCCAACCCATGGAGCTCACATACCTTTAAAAATGCAGCCTACCAGTTTGTTAAAAACCGTTTTAAATTCTACATCTTCTCTGGTTTGTTTATTGCTGCCGGTTTGGTGTCGATGTTTACACAAGGCTTTAACTACGGTGTCGACTTTTTAGGTGGCCGCTCATATGTAGTTAGGTTTGAGCAACCGGTACCTGAGCAAAAAGTACGCGAAGTGTTAAACGCAACTTTCCATAAAGAACCCGAGGTAAAAACTTTTGGTACCGATGGACATCAGTTGCGCATTACTACTACGTACATGATAGACGATAACTCGGCAGATGCGGAAGCGAAAGTAAGGACTGAGTTAAACAAAGGCCTTTCGCAATTAGGCAAAACAGATATCCGTAGTTCGGAAAAAGTTAGCCCGACCATTGCCAGTGATCTGAAAACAAAAGCGATTTACGCGGTATTGTTCGCTATCGTAGTTATTTCGGCTTACATATTGGTAAGGTTCCGTAAATGGCAGTTCAGTTTAGGTGCGATGATCGCTACCGCGCACGATGCGTTGCTGGTATTATCGTTCTTCTCGATATTCAAAAACATCATGCCGTTCTCGTTAGATATCGACCAGGCATTTATCGCGGCTATATTGACCGTAATTGGTTACTCTATTAACGATACCGTGGTGGTGTTCGACCGTATCCGTGAGTTCCTTGAATTGCACCATGCTAAAACAGATAACCCTAAAGAGGTAATCAACCAGGCTATCAACGCTACCTTAAGCCGTACCATTATCACGGCCTTAACGGTGATCTTCGTGTTGCTGGTGTTGTTCTTCTTCGGTGGCGATGTGATCAAAGGCTTCTCGTTCGCGTTGCTGATCGGGGTGTGCTTTGGTACTTACTCGTCAATCTGTGTGGCTACACCGGTTATTATCGACTTTGGTAAAAAAGATCTGAGGTAATACGAATCAGTTCTGACAACATAAAGCGAGGCTCCCGGTTTATCACCGGGGGCCTTTTTTCATTTAAAGCCAAAACATATCATTTATCATTTGTTAAGTACGTTATGGAAACTACCAACAAATCAAAGTTCGCAAAAGTGGTTATTATCGGCGGTGGTTTTGGCGGTATCGAGTTAGCCAAACACCTGGAAGACAAACCTATCGACGTTTTGATGCTCGATAAGCATAACTACCATACTTTTCAACCGCTGCTGTACCAGGTAGCGACCGGCGGCTTGGAAGCCGATTCGATAGCGTTTCCGTTACGGAAGATATTCGACGGGCAAAAGAACTTTCGTTTCCGCATAGCCGAGGTAACCAAAATTCATCCCATCAAACAAACTATAGATACTACCATTGGCGAAATACCTTACGATTACCTGGTGATCGCCACCGGGTCGACCACCAACTTCTTCGGCAATAAAGAGATAGAGCATTACTCTATGCCCATGAAGAGCATCCCCGAAGCGTTGAACCTGCGCAGCATGATCCTGCAAAACCTTGAGGAAGCCTTGCTACAGCCAACCAAAGAACTGCGCGAGCCCTATTTGAATTTTGTGGTGGTTGGCGGCGGACCTACAGGGGTTGAACTATCAGGCGCCATTGCCGAATTGCGCAACCATATCCTGCACAAGGATTACCCTGAACTCAATAAAGAAGAAATGAAGGTTCACCTTGTCGAGGGTTTACCCAAAGTATTACAGGTCATGTCGCCGCAGGCATCTGCCAAAGCCGAAGAGTTTTTAAAGGGTATGGGGGTTACCGTGTTAACTAACGTAACCGTAAAGGACTATGATGGCAAGCAGATCACACTGGCCGACGGCAAAACCATTCAAACCCATAATGTGATCTGGTCGGCCGGGGTAATGGGGCAAGTGATTGATGGTGTGCCGAAAGAAACCATTGTACGTGGCAATCGTATCCAAACAGATGAGTTTAACAAAGTGAAAGGCTGGGAGAACGTATATGCTATTGGCGATGTTGCCGCCGTTATTACCGACGAAACACCCAAAGGCCATCCCGGCGTTGCGCCGGTGGCAATGCAGCAGGGCAAACACCTGGCTAAAAACCTTATCAGGATCATCAATAAAGAAGAACCGGTACCCTTTAAATACTTTGATAAAGGATCAATGGCGACAATCGGCCGTAACAAAGCGGTGGTTGATCTGGGCAAGATCCGTTTTCAAGGCTTTTTTGCCTGGTTAACCTGGATGTTTGTTCACCTCATCTCGCTCATCAGTTTCCGCAACAAGGTTGTAGTTTTCATCAACTGGATAGGCAGCTACTTCAGCTATAATGGTGGCGCGAGGCTCATCATCCGCAAATTTACCCGCGATGAGATCGTAAACGAGGAGCATTTGCCAAAGGCTACTGATTAGCCTTAGTTATGGGTAAAATTGCTAATTTTGATTTGTGCCAGATAGCCCATCAACCATCAAACTAACCGAATGTCCCCGTGATGCCATGCAGGGCCTGCACGATTTTGTGCCGACCAAAGCTAAAGCCGAATACATGAACCTGTTGCTGAAAGTTGGTTTTGATACCATCGATTTTGGCAGCTTTGTATCGCCTAAAGCCATTCCGCAGATGCGCGACACCGCGGAAGTATTAGCCAAACTGGATATGGACAATACCAAGTCAAAGTTATTGGCGATTATTGCCAACCTGCGCGGTGCCGAAGATGCCGTTAAGTTTGATGAAATCACTTATCTGGGGTTTCCCTTCTCTATATCCGAGACTTTTCAACAGCGGAATACCAATTCGAGTATCGCGGAGTCCTTGAATAGTGTAAAGCGCATCCATGAGCTGTGTGGTCATAATGGCAAGCAACTATTGGTATACCTGTCCATGGGTTTTGGTAACCCTTACGGGGATGAATGGAACGCTGGGATAGTTGAGCAATGGGCCGAAAAGATGGTTAACGAGGGCATCAGCATCATTTCGCTTGCGGATACCACGGGTACATCCACACCACAAAAGATTCAAGCCATTTACCCCACCCTGGTTTCGCGCTTCCCGCAAACCGAGTTTGGTGTACACCTGCACTCTACCCCTGCTACCAGTTTCGAAAAAATAAAAGCCGCTTTTGACAGTGGATGCAAGCGCTTTGATAGTGCCTTAAAAGGATATGGGGGCTGCCCTATGGCGGCCGATGACCTAACAGGCAACATCGCCACGGAAAATGTGATGAGCTTTTTGCAGGATCAGGGTATTGAATTAAACCTCAATATGGATAAATGGAATGAAGCGATGGCTTACTCGGGTAAGATCTTTGGATCATTGAATTAACAATTATTAACGTTGGGGCCGTCGTTTTATTCCTCGGTCACTTATAACTTTATAGAAAATTGTTAACTATGAAAAAGCTCATCTTAATCTTGTCTATTCTTTTTATTACTGATAAATGTTTCTGCCAATCTGCTTATACCTTACCACTTCCCGAAAAGTGGGGAAGTGAAAAAATCTCCTTTCCAATCAGCTTTGCACCTAAAATACCGTATAAAGGGAATGAAGAATTACGCTTTACACCTGGTTGGAGCGATGTAAATAGCGATGAGTATTGGTCGTACTCGTTTTTATGGTTTATTGAAGGCACGTCAAAAATCAACAGCGATATTCTACAGAATCATTTTGTAGAATATTTCGACGGCCTTTTTAAAACCAATAACAAAACCAGGCCGGCTGGTGAAGATGGTTTTACAAAAGTACAGGTTAAAAAGGTTAAAACTATTGGTAACGATAATGAAAGCTACGAGGCAACGATCTCAACACTTAATTTTCTCACGGGTAAGCCTATTGCGCTTTTCGTACGTATCCATATACGCAATTATCCTAATAAAGAACATTCAGCGTTGCTTTTCGAACTTTCACCCAAGCCCTACAACCAGCAAGTATGGCAAAAGTTAGATACTATCGTTAACGGATTTCGATATTAACCCGATCAGCTACTTCCTCTTCTCCATAGTAAAATGCTGTATCCCGGCTTCCTCAAACTGTTCGCCTACTTTTACAAATCCAAAACGTTGGTATAAGGTAACCGCGTCAATCTGCGCGTGCATATAAATATAACTGGCGTCAGCAGGCAGGTCGTCTAAAACAGCCCGAACAAGCGCCTGCCCGGTGCCTTTGCCGCGGTAAGGTTTTAATACGGCAAAACGTTCCAGTTTATAACCCTTATCAGTTTTGCGCCAGCGCGATGCCCCGGCAGGTTCACCATCCACGGTAGCTAAAAAATGTGTAGATACATCCTCGTTTTCCCATTCCAATTCGGGTGGGCAATTTTGTTCGCCAACAAAAACCTCGCGCCGTATGGCAAATACTTTTTCCAAATCGGCAGGGTCTATAACCTTATTTACTTTTATGTCCATCTGTAGCCTTTTCTAACTTCTTCGCAGGCCTTTTCTTTACATTCTGCGATTTATACAGGTGGTTATCGTCGGCCGCATCGATAGAATGCGTGCAGCCCAGATCGTCTTCCTGTTTGGCTAAGATAGCTATTCTCACATAAAACTTATGCAACTGATCCAGTTCAGTTTCGGTAATATCTTCAATATTTACCATGCGGTTACTGGCACCCTGGTGCGCTGCTATGATCTCGTTCAGTTTCAGGTGTATCGCTTTCGAATCTTTGTTTTGCGATTTCTGGATCAAAAACACCATCAAAAAGGTGATGATGGTAGTGCCGGTATTGATGATCAACTGCCACGTTTCCGAATACTTAAACACCGGCCCGGTGCCTGCCCATATGATGATCGTTGCCGCCGCCAGGATAAAGGCCGTTGAACTACCGGTTGCATTAGTTGCCCAATTGGCAAATTTTTCGAAAAAGTTTTTTTTCTGATGCATATCCTCAAATTTTTTATAGCTAACAAAAAAAAGCCGGTGTTGTTACACCGATGTTTAAAAATGGGTATTATTGTATCACTTAGGTCGGTAAGAAGGTCCGGCTACAATTTGCACCGATACCCCTGATAATCAATGTTTAGTTTGCAGCAACTAAAAAACACCTATACTGTCGAGCAGGTTGCTTTGGTGTTATTGGCGCGGCTATACTTTCAAACTTCCGACAAAAACGAAGTAGAAACCTTCATCCGCGAAAGCGCCATTAACTGGCAAAGGGTTTATAAAATGGCAAAGGCGCATGGGGTGCGCCCGTTTATTTACTACAATATTGTTGAGCACAAAATTGAGGCTGGCAAACAGTTCGAAGCCTTATTAAAAAAAGATTATCACACTATCCGGCTCAAAAACCTTAAACAGGCATCGGTAACTGTAAATCTCATTAACGAGCTAAAAAAGCAAAACATAACGCTTATACCCTATAAAGGTGCATTCTTTGCACAAAGCTACTATACCGACCTTGCTTTACGCGAAAGCTCAGACATCGATTTTTTTGTGTCCATAAATGATGCCCAGGCGATTGAAAACTATTTTACAGCCAATAACTTTAAGCCTAAAAAAGCGGTATCGCAAAAACATCTTAAGTTTTATCAAAAATTATCAAAAGATATTGTGTACACCAGTCCCTCCAATGATCCCGAACATGCCTTTTCTATCGAGATCCACTGGCGCTTAATGGAGAGGTTTTCGGGCGATTATCCGGGATACTCTTTTTTTAACGATCATTTGCAGGAGGTAAAATTTGCAGGCTCGGCGGTACACAAGCTACAGCCCTCCTACGATTTTCTGGCCGTGGTATCAAACCATTTTGTAAAAGATGTAAGCTCGAAATTTAAATATCTGGTTGATGCCGCCTGCCTGATGAGCACTCATCCTGATTTAGATACGCTGCTTATTTTTGAAACGGCTAAAAAGTATGGCTTTTCGCGTAAGCTCAACACGGGCCTTTCGCTAACCCGTGATATTTTAGGTGTTGGTTTAACAGATTGGCAACCCGCCGAAGCTGTACCCGAAATGTACCTGCAAACACCGCTCAGGTTCCCGCTGGTAAAAACCTATTTAACCGATAAAAGCTTTCTAAAGCATTCGCTGCACTTGCAGGATAACCGTGCTAATAAATTTAAATTTATAGGCCGTGTTGCCCAATATACCTTCGTGCGGAGCTACGTTGATGTGATGGCGTTAAATCTGCCGGTTTCTTCGCTGGTAGTATACTTTGCCAAGGCCCCGTTCAGGCTAGCGGGTAATTTTCTAAAACGCAAGGGTTAAAAACAAAAAAGCCGGCACTATCGCGCCGGCCCTTGTAATCATCTTTTTGTCTTACAGTTTACTGTAAACGTCAACGCAATTCAAATCGTCGAACGCGGCAGTTAAACGCTTAACAAACTGATCTTCGCCCTTGCGTAACCAAACGCGGGGATCGTAATACTTTTTATTTGGCGAATCTTCTCCATCAGGGCTGCCAATTTGCGTTTGCAGGTATCCTTCTTTCGATTTGTAGTAATCTTTAATACCTTCCCAAAATGCCCATTGCATATCGGTATCAATATTCATTTTGATGGCACCGTATGATATCGCTTCGCGGATCTCTTCCTGGCTCGAGCCCGATCCGCCGTGAAACACAAAGTTGATCGGCTTTTCGACGGCAAGGTTAAATTTATTTTTCACATACTCCTGCGAGTTGTGCAGGATTTTTGGCTGTAACTTAACGTTACCCGGTTTGTAAACGCCATGCACGTTACCAAAAGCAGCGGCAACGGTAAAGCGCGGACTAACTTTTAACAAATGCTCGTACGAGTAAGAAACTTCTTCGGGTTGGGTATATAAGCGTGAGCTGTCAACGTCAGAGTTGTCAACACCGTCTTCTTCGCCGCCGGTAACACCTAATTCAATCTCGAGCGTCATGCCCATTTTAGCCATACGCTCCAGGTATTTGGCCGATATTTCGATATTCTCTTCAATAGGCTCTTCCGAAAGATCGAGCATATGCGATGAAAATAAAGGTTTTCCGGTTTCGGCAAAAAACTTCTCGCCGTAGTCCAATAAACCATCAATCCATGGTAATAATTTTTTAGCGGCGTGGTCGGTATGTAAAATCACGCCAACGCCATAATGCTCGGCCAATAAATGTACGTGCCTTGCAGCAGATACACCACCTAAAATGCAAGCCTGCAATTTTGAGTTATCTAACGATTTACCGGCGTAAAACTGCGCGCCACCGTTTGATAGCTGGATAATAACCGGCGAGTTTACCGCTTTGGCGGTTTCCATTACCGCGTTGATAGAATTGGTACCTATAACGTTTACGGCAGGTAAAGCAAACTGGTGCTTTTTAGCAGCTTCAAAAAGCTCCTGCACCTGGTCGCCGTGCAATACGCCTCTATAATTTTTGATGTCCATGTTTATAGTTTTGATTTTCGTTTCGAAGTTATAAAAAATACTAATCCAATCAACACTTAGTGTACTTTTTACACTATAATTTATTGCTTGTTTTGTTTTTTATGTGAAGGTACGGATATTTTCATGGCGCCTTCGCCACTTTGTCTGAGTTTCATTGGTTTTATATTGGGCGTTCCCCTATGGGTCGGGTTATCCGCTCATACCGCACAGGCATTAGCCACAGGCCGGTATCCGCTACTACCCCTAACGCTAAAATTCCGGGATCTAAAATCCGAAATAGAACATCCGAAACGGCGAAGCCCTCTTGAGCGCCTTTAAAACAAACGACAGCGAAAAACCCGAAATCTAAACAACTGTATGAATTTTTTTGTTTCTTTGCAGAGAATTGAAAGAGAAAGAATCAGTAATGGCGTGGTTTAAAAGAGAATCCCAGGGGATAATTACGACTACCGAAGAGAAAAAGGAAGCACCAGACGGCATTTGGAACAAATGCCCGAACTGCAAAAAACCGCTTCACTACTCCGAACAGGTAGAAAATCAATACGTTTGCCACTATTGCAACTATCAGTTGCGCATAGGCTCAAAAGAATACTTTTCGATATTGTTCGACGATAATAAATTTAAAGAGCTTTTCGCGAACATCATATCGGGCGACCCTTTAAACTTTGTCGACACCAAAAAATACAGCGAGCGTTTAGAAGAGAGCATGGCTAAAACCGGCCTCAAAGATGCTATACGTGCCGCCCACGGCAAAATAGAGGGCCAGGACCTGGTTATCGCCTGTATGGATTTTAACTTCATAGGCGGTTCGATGGGTTCGGTAGTAGGCGAAAAGATAGCCCGCTCGATCGATTACTGCATCGAAAAGAAAATTCCCTTCCTGATGATCTCCAAATCGGGCGGTGCCCGTATGATGGAAGCCGCATTCTCGTTAATGCAAATGGCCAAAACATCGGCTAAACTGGCCCTATTATCGCAAGCTAAAATACCTTATATATCTTTATTAACCGACCCTACAACCGGTGGGGTAACAGCATCATACGCTATGTTAGGTGATATTAATATTGCTGAGCCAGGCGCATTAATAGGCTTTGCCGGACCGCGGGTTATTAAAGAAACCATTAAGAAAGACTTACCAAAAGGCTTCCAAACTGCTGAATTTGTGCAGGAACACGGCTTTTTAGACTTTATCGTCGATCGCCGCGAAATGAAAGCTAAGTTAGCTTCGTTTTTACGAATGATGGCGAATTAGGCCGGAGAGTTGCAAAGTAAAATATTTATAGCGCCCGTCTTTACAGACGGGCGTTTTTTTATTCCCGTAATCCAATGGGCTGTCATGGTGAACCTGTCGAACCAGAGTGCGAAGGCCTTTCCGCCATCATTCAACACGCTCAGGATGGCAGCCTTAAAGTTTTTTAATTTTGAATTTTAACTTTTGAATTAAAATCAAAATATCTTCTTCCGCTTTAAGCGCAGCGAATTTCCGATCACCACCACATCAGAGAAAGCCATCGCGAAAGCGCCTACCATCGGATTTAACAAACCTATAGCAGCGATGGGTATAGCTACCACATTATAAGCAAAGGCCCAAAACAGGTTTTGTTTGATGGTAACCAACGTATGCTTGCTGATCTGCATAAACTTCACTACCGACTGCAGATCGGTATTCAATAACACTACCCTTGCCGATTGTATCGCAACCTGGCTGGCATCGTTCATACTCACACCCACGTCGGCCTGGGTTAAGGCGGGTGCATCGTTAATACCATCGCCTATCATAATGGTTTTACCTTTCTTTTTACACAGATCAATAATCACCAGCTTTTGCTCAGGTAATTTTTCACCATATACTTTTTCAATGCCGATGGCTTTTGCCACCTGTTCACATTTACTTTGCCTGTCGCCGCTGAGGAGTATAGGCACAATCC
>Ga0209026_1000513_pt1 | contig 27282 bp, 27 predicted proteins | sample AraplaCL_Col_mCL_FD_184262 | JGI IMG/M metagenome (GOLD analysis project Ga0209026, IMG submission 184262) | Arabidopsis root microbial communities from the University of North Carolina, USA - plate scrape CL_Col_mCL (SPAdes) (version 2) | ecosystem: Host-associated > Plants > Roots >... | reverse complement strand
ATTTTTCGTATCTGAAGGAAACAGGCAAGCTGCCCAAGACCGTGCTGCTGCTGCCCAGCGACGATTCCAAGATCCGCAAGCAGCACTTGCAGTACATGGCGCGGCTGCAGCTCGACTATGGCTTCGTCGCCTACTATGACGACGGCGGCAAGCTGGCCCGAATCAACCCGGTGGATACCAAGGCGCGCGCGCTGGAGGACTACCATGCGCCGGCCAGCGCCCCCAGCAGCGAGAGTGGCGGCAAGGCCGACCAGGGCGGCGGTCAGCCCGACGCCGGTCACTGATGCCACGACACGTGTAGCGAAAAGCGCCCGTCATCGACGGGCGCTTTTCGTTTCAGGGGTTATGTTTCATCCGCGGCCAGCCGCTGCTGCAAGCCTTGCAGCAGCAATGCAAGCGTGTCGGCGGCATAGGGCTTCGCCGCGCCGCTTCCCCACACCGGCCCTGGCCACGCTTCGTCGCCTTGCCTGCGCGCCACGACATGCACGTGCAATTGCCGCACGATATTGCCCAGCGCGCCGATGTTTAGCTTGTCGCATGGCACCAGCTCGCGCAGTACCGCCGCGGCATGGTTGATCTCCTGCCACAGTCGCTCGCGTGCGAGCTCGGGCAGGTCGAGTATTTCCGTGCAGCCTGCCATGCGCGGCACCAGGATCAGCCACGGAAAGCGCGCGTCTTTCATCAGCAGCACGTCGCACAAGGGCAGGGCTGCAACGTGTTGAGTGTCCGTCTGCAGCCGCGGATCGAGTTCGAAACCGGCACTCATGCACCGGCCACGTATTGGTCGAAAAAGGCCATGGTGCGCTGCCATGCCAAGACGGCGCTTGGCTGGTGATAGTGGCTGGGGTCGATGTCGCGGTTGAAGGCATGGCCGGCGCCGGGATAACTGTAGACGTCCATCTGCGGCAGCATCTGGCGGTGCTGGGCGACCATCTCGGGCGGAATGGAGGGGTCTTCTTCGCCGAAGTGGAACATCACCGGCGCCTTGGGCCGTTCGCCGAGAAACGGCACGTTGCGCGCGCCGTAATAGCTCACCGACGGCAGCCCCAAGCGGATGGCCGAAAGAAACGCCACCGTGCCGCCCCAGCAATAGCCGACCGTACCGATCTTGCCGGCCGACTGGATGGCGTCGGCGGCGCTGGCGACGTCTTCCACTGCGCGGTCCAGTCCAAGCTCCATCACCAGCTGCCGTCCCTTTGCCATGCTCTCGTTCGAATAGCCCAGTTCGACACCGGTTTCCAGGTGATCGAAAAACGCGGGCGCTACGGCGGTATAGCCCTGCGCGGCAAAGCGATCGGCCACGGCGCGCATATGTGCGTTCACGCCGAAGATTTCCTGGATCACCACCAGGCCGCCCTTGGGCTTGCCTGGCGGCTCGGCCAGATAGGCGCCGATGCATTGCGTGCCGCTGGTGGGGAGATTGATGTGCTTGCCCATGACGCATTCCTCAAGCTGGAAGGGGAGCCGTTACGTGGGGCCCATAGTATGAAGCGTGCGCATAACCGGCGTGCCATTTACATGAAGCCGGCATGGTGGTTCTGCTGGCGCGCGTCGTGCCGCGCTGAGTAAGATCGACGGCGCCGTGCGGCCGTCACGGCCGATTTATCTTGCGACCAGAGGATGTCCATGCTGCCCCCTTCCGCGCTTCCATCCATGAATGTGCTCTGGGCCACGCCCAGCTATGTTTCCGCGGTATCCATGCATTACGTCACCAGCATGTTCGAGCTCACCCACGAGTCGATCCGGCTCGGGCTGAAATCCTCGCTCCACATGTATGCCGACAGCCTGGTCACCCGCGGCAGAAACGAGATCGTGAAATTCTTCCTGATGCACGAGGAATACACGCACCTGTTCTGGATCGATGCGGATATTTCCTTCAAGCCCGATGCGGCGATTCGCCTGCTGCTATCCGACTACGACGTGGCCGCGGGCGTGTATCCGCTCAAGCGCTTCAACTGGCCCGCCGATGGCGTGCCGGCAGGTACCACGCGGGGAATGTTCGAAACGATGTATACGGACTATCCCTTGAATGCGGTGGGCCACGGCGCCGAACCCTTGCGGAAATTCATGACCGAAGACGGCTTCGTGGAAGTGGCCGAAGCGCCCACCGGCTTCATGGTGATCAAGCGCGAGGTCTTCAGCAAGATGATGAAGGCCTACCCCGAATTGAACTACCGCCCGGACGGCCCCCCCAACAATCCGCAACAGCCGTACTACTGGCTGTTCTTCGACTGCATGGTCGACCCCGATTCGCGCCGCTATCTCTCCGAGGACTACGCCTTCTGCCGCCGCTGGCGCGACATCGGCGGCAAGGTGCATGCCGATGTGCAATCGGATCTGGGACATCTGGGGCAGCATGTGTTTCGCGGCAACTTGGCCGAAAGCATTCGATTGCGGAATGCCTGAAAACCATCAGGTTGTGCCGGGTGTTGGGATCAACGCGCGACGTGCTGCTTGACCGTGATGTCAAGACCGAGAACGTCCAGAACCGACAGCATGGTCTTGAGGGTTGGATTGCCATCCGCACTGAGCATCCGGTACAGCGCGCCGCGCGCGAGGCCTGTTTCCTTCGACACCTGCAGCATGCCTTTTGCGCGTGCTGCAACGCCAAGGCAATAGGCGATGTGTCCTGGGTCTTTGGTCTCAAACGCTTCGGCCAGGAAGAACTCAATCGCCTCATCCGAGGTAAGGAGTTCGGCAAGATCAAGTTTGGTGAATTTCTCGGTCATTGGTCATGGCCTCCATGATTCGGCGAGTTTCTTGGCGAGGCGATGTCCTTGGCCTGCGAGTCTTTGTCGCCACGGCACAGCAGAACGATGATTGCCCTGCCGCCTTGCTTGAAACAAATGCGATAGCCAGGTCCGTAATGAATGCGAAGCTCCCCCGCACCTTCGCCAACTGGTTTTATGTCACCAGGGAGCCCGTTGACCAAGCGAGCAAGGCGGACAGCGATGACAGCTTCGGCGCGAGCATCCTTAAGTCCAATCGCACTAACTTAAGCGTGCACGCCTCGCTCGCCAGGATGCGTCCCCTCCCCTGCGAAGTAGGGGAGGGCTAGGGTGGGGTGCGAGCGCAGCGAGCGGAACCAGACGTCGCCGCCATGTGTGTCTTGCTATCAGAAGTCATGGCGACATTCGGCTGCACGCTAAAGCACAAGCAACCCCACCCCAGCCCTCCTCTGCTGTCGCAGGGGAGGGGGCGTATCACGACAAGCGTCGAGACACGCGCTGACACGCGCTTAAGTTAGCGCCATTGTCCTTAAGTCCCTTGCGCCACTTTTTGGAAGTGTTCGTTTCGATCAACTCCGTCATGCGGCGATTGTCACATATATGTGACAATATCTCAATGTCAAAGCCTACCCAAACAAAGCATCGAAAGGGTTGGGCAGGCTAAAATGTCTGTTTTTCGGCTCTGGCCACACCTCCAGTCGCCTTCCCGGCGCTACGGATCGAATAGTGAAAAGTTCTTTGAAGTCAAACACGAAGCGCGCTGACGTGAGCGGCAGTGCCAACCCCAAGGTGGGCTTTGTTTCGCTCGGCTGCCCCAAGGCGCTGGTCGATTCCGAGCGCATCCTCACCCAGCTGAAGGTCGAAGGCTACGAGATCGTGCCCAGCTACGACGCCGCCGATGCGGTGGTGGTGAACACCTGCGGCTTTATCGATGCGGCGGTGCAGGAGTCGCTGGATGCGATCGGGGAGGCGCTGCACGAGAACGGCAAGGTGATCGTTACCGGTTGCCTGGGCAAGCGCTCGGAGTTGATCAAGGAAGCGTATCCGGACGTGCTGGCGATCACCGGTCCGCAGGATTACGCCAGCGTGATGCAGGCCGTGCATGCGGCGCTGCCGCCGCAACGCAATCCCTTGCTGGACATCATTCCGGATACGGGCATCAAGCTGACGCCGAAACACTACGCGTACCTGAAGATTTCCGAAGGCTGCAATCATCGCTGCAGCTTCTGCATCATCCCTTCGATGCGCGGCGACCTGGTGTCGCGGCCGGTGGATGACGTGCTGGTCGAAGCCGAGCGCCTGGTGAAGGGCGGCGTGAAGGAGCTGCTGGTGATTTCGCAGGACACCAGCGCGTATGGCGTGGATGTGAAGTACGCCGAACGCAGCTGGCGCGAGAAGGCCTATCGCACGCGCATGACCGATCTATGCGAAGGTTTGGCCGAACTCGGTGTGTGGGCGCGCCTGCATTATGTCTATCCGTATCCGCACGTGGACGAAGTGATGCCCTTGATGGCGGAAGGCAAGATCCTGCCGTATCTGGACATACCGTTCCAGCACGCCAGTCCGCGCATCCTCAAGCTGATGAAGCGCCCCGGCAATATCGACAAGACGCTGGAGCGCATCCAGAACTGGCGCAAGCAGGTGCCGGATATCACGCTGCGCAGCACCTTCATCGTCGGCTTCCCTGGCGAGACCGATGCCGAGTTCGAGGAGCTGCTCGACTTCCTGCGCGAAGCCGAACTGGATCGCGTGGGCGCGTTCACCTATTCGCCGGTGGAAGGCGCCAAGGCCAACGAGCTGCCCAATCCGGTGCCGGAAGAATTGAAGGAAGATCGCCTGGAACAGTTCATGGCGGTGCAGGCGGAGATTTCCGCGGCGAAGCTCAAGCGCAAGATCGGGCGCAGCATCAAGGTGCTGGTCGACAGTGCGAGCAGCGAAGGCGCTATCGCGCGCTCGGCGGCCGATGCGCCGGAGATCGATGGTGTGGTGCACATCCGTAACGGGCAAAAATTGAAACCCGGTCAGTTCACGGACGTGGTGGTCGAGTCCGCAGACGAGCACGATCTGCACGCCACGCTCATCAGCTGATTTGATGCGGCCGTGCGTTACGTTGCGCCAGCGCGGGAGGCGGTCGATCCGGTCGTCTTCACGCATGCGCCGCTGAGCGGTTGGAGTGAATACGCCGACTGGCTGCACGGGCCGCGCTGGCCATCGGTCGATCAGCTCAACGCGCGCTGGCCGGCTGGAGCCGGCGAACGCTTCGCCACCCAGGCGCGCGAGCTGTTGGAAGACGGTCTGCATTACGAGGAACGCATCGCCACCCGCGGCCTGATCGCCACGCGCGAGGCCAATTGGCATGACCTGTTCAACGCGATGGTCTGGCTGCGCTATCCGCAGCTCAAGCGCGCACTCAACCGCCAGCAGATGGCCGAGATTGCACAGGTCGGTCGGCGCGAGCGCTCGCGTCCGCAGTGCGCGCAGACGCATTTCGACGAAGCTGGCGTGATCGTGGCCGTGAAAGATGCATCCCTGCTGGCGCTATGGGATCGGCATGAGTGGTACGAGCTGTTCTGGCGCCGGCGTGCGGCATGGCGGGACGGTTCGATAGCGGTGGAGCTGTTCGGCCATGCCTTGCTGGAACATGCGCTGACGCCGGGCAAGCTGCTGGTGGGCAAGGCGCTGGCGGTGAGGGTGGATGAGCGCGTGGACCGGCTGGATGTTATCGCCCATTGCGCTGACGCGATCGCCCAAGGCCGCTGCTTGCGCGATCCGCAGGAATTGCGGCCGTTGCCGTTGTCGGGCATGCCGGGTTGGCATGCGGCCGGCGAAGAGGAAGCGTTTCACCGGCATGCGGCGTGTTATCAGCCCTTGCGCGAAGGGCGGCGTTATCCGGTGCCGCAGGCTGTCTCCACGCATTCCTCGCTGCCATAGGCTGGATGAAATCCTCGCCTACGGAACCGCGGTTCATGGCTCGACGTACGCCACGCCAATTACCGCAAAGCGGGTGCGTCCGCCCGGCAAGTCCGCCTCGAACTCATCGTCCAGCTTCTTCTTCAATACCGCGCGCGCCAGCGGCGAGTCGATGCTGATCCAGCCGCGCTTGGCGTCCGTCTCGTCCGGCCCGACGATGCGATAGCGCACGGTCTCGCCGCTTTGGGTGTTTTCCAGTTCGATCACTGCGCCGAAGAACACGGTTTCACGATCGGCGGGCGCACCTTCGGCCACTTTCAGCGAAGGGATGCGTTTGCTCAAGTAGCGCACGCGGCGGTCGATCTCGCCGAGCTGCTTTTTGCGATAGGTGTACTCGGCATTTTCCGACCGGTCGCCTTCGGCCGCGGCGGCAGCCAGTGCCTTGACCACTTCCGGGCGAAGGGTGTGCCACAGATGGTCGAGTTCGCGCTTGAGCGTTTCGAAACCTTCGCGGGTGATGATCGCGGTGGAGCGCGGGGCAGGGGGGCGCCAACGGGTCATGGGGATGCGGGGTGCGACGTGGGGCTGGGCATCCAGGTTTGCCGAGTGCACGGAAAATCTGGGCCGCATGTAGGCGTGCTCGAGCGCTGGCCGCTGTAGGCGATGCGCGTTTTCAGCACGTAATTGTTGCGTTTGTTGCAAATGTCTGGCATGAAGGCCTCCAAAGACTGGGGCTCGATTTTAGCGGTGTCGCCGCGCGGTATCGAAAGGACCGCGCGACATCGACAAGAACGTGTTTTGAGTCTGCCCGCGCAGCCGGGCTTAGGCTGCGCCCTTCAGTACCCGGTGTAACCCGACATGCCTTATCGTTCCGCTCTACGTTCTCTGCGTCTGGTTTTATCGGTGGCAGCCCTTACGCAATTGGCTGCTTGCGCAGCCACCAACGGCAGCGTGACGCCCAAGCCGCCGCCGGCCTCGGTCACCGCTTTGTACGGCCAGCTCGACCAGGCCAGCCGCAGTTACGAAACCGCACTGCAGCAGACGCGCGCCGGCGATACGCAGGGTGCGCAGAAAACGCTGGACGGTTCGCTCGACCAACTGCGCGACGCCGCGGCGCACTGCGGCGCCACGCCCGGCTGCGATCCGCAGCGGTTCTTCTCCGTGTTCGATCATTTGTTGCGCTTGAAGGATGGCAGCTTTATCGGCGACCAGACGCCGGACGAGGAAACCAGCAGCCTGCCGCTGTCGCCCTTGGCCGGTGAGGCCGGCGCCGGCAGCCTGCCGGAGGCGCAGCGCAGCGTCACCTTGTTGCGCGGGCACCAGCTCTCAGAACTGATCGCCATGAACGGCCCGGTGAAGGCCGCGCTGGAAATGTGGCTCACGCAGTGGCGCGGCAACTTGATGGATGCCTACGTGAACTATCAGTTCCTGCGGCACGAGATGTGGCCGCAGTACCAAAGCCAGGGTCTGCCGGAGGCCTTGCTGTTCGGCATCATGGCCAAGGAATCCGGCGGCAAGGTGCATGCGGTGTCGCGTTCCGGTGCGGCCGGGCCGCTGCAGTTCATGTATGCCACGGGCTTGCGCTTCGGCTTGAGCGACCAGGATGGCTTCGATACGCGCTTTGATCCGGCCGAATCGGCGCGCGCCAACGCCGAATACATCAACGAGCAGCTGAAAGCCTTCAATGACAATCTCGAACTCACCCTGGCCGCCTACAACGGCGGCGAAGGACGCATGCGGCGCCTGGTCGGCGACGATACCTCGGTGAGCTTCTACGACCCGCGTGTCTATGCGCAGCTGTCGCAGGAAACGCGCGACTACGTGCCGGCGGTGCTGGCGGCTGCCTGGCTGTTCCTGCATCCGGACAGCTACAACCTGCGTTTCCCGCGCGTGGATGGCCAACAGGGCAGCATCGCGCTCAAGCGCAGCGCTTCGATCTCGGAACTTACCGTGTGCCTGGGTTCGGCCAACGACATGCCGGATGGCTGGTTCCGCACACTGCGCAATCTCAATCCACGCCTCGACCCGCAACAGGAGCAGCCGGTCGGCGCGGTGCTGCAGGTGCCCAAGCCGCTGGAGAAGGTCTACGCTGCCCGTTGCGTGGATGGTCCATGGCCGATTCTCGCCAGCGATCTGCACAATGCGGTGGTGCCGGTGTTCCCCAGTCCACCCGCCGCCGATCCGGTGGTGCGCTATACGGTGCGCCGCGGCGACACGCTGGGTGCGATCGTGCGCAAGCATGGCGGCTGCAGCAGCGAGACCGAGGTTGCACGCATCAACAACCTCAAGTTCAACCACGTGAAGGCGGGGCAGGTGTTGAAGTTGCCGAGTTGTCGGTGACTTGGGAGCCGGGAATCGTCAATCGTAAATCGTCAATCGTTTGAGAGCGGCCGTCCGCATGTTTGCTGCATGCCGCTCTAACGATTTCCGATTCTCGATTCCCGATTTACGCCCCAAGGCCGAGTGACGAGTAGCGAGGTTGCTTGAAACGGACGCCGCCTGGAGCAATCCATTTCTCGCCTCGTCAGTCACCGTTCCAATCCACGGCGGGAGCGAAGGCTGTGACGCCCTCGCTACTCGTCGCTCGCCCCTGCCATGCGGCGCACTGCGCCATGCCGGCGTTGCGCCGGCATGTTTATGACGAGGCAATGCTCAGGCTGCTGCGCCTGAGCGCATCCACTGGGCCATGGTGTCCGGTTGTTCGCCGGTGGCGTCGCGCAGTTCGCGCAGCACGCGCAAAAACTGCCGATGTTGCGGTTGCAGGCTGCTGTGCGGCGAGTCCTTGGTTTCGTGGTAGGCCACCGCCAGCCACAGTGCGATGCCGCGCAGCGCGACTTCCGGGTTATCGGACTGGGCACGGCTGAAACCGATGTCGGTGCCCTGGCCCCATGGCCGGTAGCGCTGTTCGGGCGCGGTGCCATACAAGTGGGGAAATTCGCAGCGGGAAGCCTGGCCGATTTCACGCAGCGTCATCACGCCCAGGCGGGCGCGCGTGCGGGTGGGAAAAGCGGAGATGCTGCGTTCGATCTGCCGGAACTGACGCTGCAACTGCCGGGCGCGAGTCATCGCGATCAGGCGGGTGACAATCTGCATGTGACCCCTCGTTGGACAGTCCGCATGGCATGCGGATTAGGCCAGAGCATAGCGGACCGCTTGGAGGGTGTGCGCCGAAAACGTCACAAAATGACGACAAATGTCAAAACGCGGCAAGCCTTGCTTGTCATCAGGGCTTGTCCTGACCGTCAAATGTGATGCATTTCACCCAATCGCTGGCCGACCTTGACGACCTGCTGCGCGGCGAGCGCATCCAGTTCGGCCGCACCTTCCGGTAGCAGCACGATGACGGTGGAGCCCATGTTGAAGCGCGCCATCTCGGCAAAGCGATCCAGTTCGATGTTTTGCCCCTCGAACGATTTGCGGCGGATCGATGGCGCGTACGGCGGAATCACCAGGCCATCCCACACGGTGGCCACCGAGGACACCAGGATCGCGCCCACCATCACCACCGCGAACGGACCGTGCGCGCCTTCGAAGTGGCAGACCAGCCGTTCGTTGCGGGCGAACAGGCGCGGAATCGCTTCCACCGCGAACGGCGCCACGCTGAAGATGCGTCCAGGGATATGCACGGTTTCCTTCAACCTGCCGCGCAAAGGCATGTGCACGCGGTGATAGTCGCGCGGCGACAGATAGATGGTCATGAAGCGGCCGTTGCGATAAGGCGTCGCAGCCGCTTCGTCGCCAAGCAGCTCGGCTGCCGTATAGGACTGCCCCTTGGCCTGGAATATGCGTCCGTCGACAATGAGGCCCGCCTGACTGATGCGGCCATCGGCCGGCGCAATCAGGGCGCCGGGAGCCGCATCCGCCCGGCGGGCATCGGGGCGCAGCTTGCGCGTAAAGAACGCGTTGAAGTGGGGATAGGCAAACGGATCCGATTGCGCGGCCTCGGTCATGTCGACCTGGTAGCTGCGCACGATTTTGCCGATCAGGAAGTTCTTCCACGGCGGCAGCGTCCAGCGCGTAGCCCAGTAAACTACGCGCGACAAGGCCCGGTGGGGAAGGATGTATTGCAGGAATACCTTGAAGGTCATCCGGCAAGTATAAGGAATCGGAGCGATTCCTGACGGCCGCGAACGGCGAGGGTCGAACGTATGAGCCCGCATGAGACCGGCGACGCGCAGTCGCTATACTTCACAACCCCCAAGCCGGACCGTTCCTACGTGACCGCCGAACTCGCCACGATCATCGATTTCATCCGCTACGGCGCCAGCCGTTTTTCCGCAGCGGGCCTCACCTTCGGCCACAGCCACGACAACCCGATCGACGAGGCCACGCACCTGGTGCTGGCCAGCCTGCATCTGCCGCCGGACATCCCGCCGGCCTATGGCGCGGGCAAACTGATCGCCGAAGAGCGCGTGCGCGTGCTGCAGTTGATCGAGCGGCGCATCAGCGAGCGCCTGCCGGTGGCTTACCTGGTTGGCGAAACCTGGTTTGCGGGGATCAAGTTCAAGAGCGATCGCCGCGCGCTGGTGCCGCGATCCCCGATCGCCGAACTGATCGAATCGGGTTTCTCGCCGTGGCTGGATGGCCGGCACGTCGAGCGTGCGCTGGACCTGTGCACCGGTTCGGGCTGCATCGGCATCGCCATGGCGGCGTACAACCCGCACTGGCAGGTGGACATTGCCGATATCAGCGACGATGCGCTGTCGCTGGCGCGCGAGAACGTGGCGCAGGTGCACGTGGGCGAACGCGTGGATATCGTCCGTTCCGATCTGTTTGCCGGCCTGCAGGGCCGCAAGTACGACCTGATCGTCTCCAACCCGCCCTACGTCACCGAAGACGAATACGCTGCGCTGCCCGGCGAGTACAGCCATGAGCCCAAGCTGGGCCTGACCTCCGGCGAAGACGGGCTGGACGCCTGCCTGCGCATCCTTGACGAAGCGGCCGATCACCTGACCGAAGAAGGGCTGCTGATCGTCGAGGTCGGCGAGAGCGAGCAGGCCCTGGTGGCCTTGCTGCCGGACGTGCCGTTCGTGTGGATCGAGTTCAAGGTTGGGCAGATGGGCGTGTTCGCGCTGGAGCGGCGCGAGCTGGTGGAGCATGCCGACGCGATCCGCGCGGCGGCGCTTGAGCGTAGCCGGGGCTAGTTGTTGCCGGGATTTTGCCTCCCGGCCATGCGCCGACGAGTCATAAGCGCAACGCCGCCGGGCATGGCAAGATGCAAGACCGCCCCGGCCAGGGTCGGTCCATCCCATCGCCCATCGGTTTTCCACGTGTCCAGCAATTCCACCGGCAAGCTGTTTACCGTCACCACTTTCGGCGAAAGCCACGGACCGGCCATCGGCTGCGTGATCGACGGTTGCCCGCCGGGCCTGGCGATTTCGCCGGAAGCATTCCGCGCCGACCTGGATCGCCGCGCGACCGGCCGCAGCCGGCATACCTCGCAACGCAAGGAAGCGGACGAGGTGGAGATCCTTTCCGGCGTCTATGAAGGACGCACCACCGGTACGCCGGTCGCCTTGCTGATCCGCAATACCGACCAGCGCAGCAAGGATTACGGCGACATCGCGCAGACCTTCCGCCCGGGCCACGCCGATTACACCTATTGGCAGAAATACGGCATCCGCGATCCGCGTGGCGGCGGGCGCTCGTCGGCGCGCGAAACCACCATGCGCGTGGCCGCCGCGGTGATCGCCAAGAAGTGGCTGGCCGAGCGCCATGGCGTGCGCATTCGCGGCTACCTGGCGCAATTGGGTGAGCTGGTTCCGCAGGGTTTCGACTGGGAAGCGGTCGAGCAGAATGCTTTTTTCTGGCCGCAGCAGGCCCAGGTGCCGGAGCTGGAGAAATACATGGACGCGCTGCGCAAGTCCGGCGATTCGGTCGGCGCGCGCGTCAACGTGGAAGCCGAAGGCGTGCCGCCCGGCTGGGGCGAGCCCATCTACGGCAAGCTCGATGGCGATCTTGCCGCCGCGCTGATGTCCATCAACGCGGTCAAGGGCGTGGAGATCGGCGACGGCTTTGCGGCGGTCACGCAGCACGGCAGCCAGCATCGCGACGAAATGCATATGGACGGCTTTACGTCCAATCATGCCGGTGGCATTCTCGGTGGCATCAGCACGGGGCAGGTGGTACGTGCCTCGATCGCGCTCAAGCCCACCTCCAGCATCCTGATTCCCGGCCACAGCGTGAACCTGGCGGGCGAGTCGGTGGACGTGGTGACCAAGGGGCGCCACGATCCCTGCGTCGGCATACGCGCCACGCCGATTGCGGAGGCCATGATGGCACTGGTATTGATGGATCATGCCTTGCGCCATCGCGCGCAGTGCGGCGACGTGGGCGAGATAAAACCGCGCATTCCCTGATCGGCCGCCATGCGGCCGGACGGCGCCAGCTGGATGTCATTCCGGCAGCGAAGGGCTTAAACATGCCGGGGCAATCATCCCGGCCTACGTGGAAACTGGATCGCCAGCGTTCACGGCTATAAAGAAACACGATGAGCAAGCAACACAACGTCTGGGTTTCCCGCCCGCTATTCCCGGAAGTACTGGCGCATCTGGCCTGGTACGTGGACGTGCAGGCGGAAACCGACGAACGCAAGCATTCCGCGGCCGAGCTGCGCGAAAAGCTCGCCGACGTCGACGGCGCCATCGTCGGTCTTGGCGACCGCATCGATGAAGAAGTGATTGCCGGCAACCAGCGCCTGCGCGTGGTCGCCAACCTCGCCGTCGGCTATAACAATCTCGACGTGCCTGCGCTCACCGCAGCGGGCATTCTCGCCACCAATACGCCGGACGTGCTCAACGAAACCACCGCCGACTATGCCTGGGCGCTGTTGCTGGCCGCGGCGCGGCGGGTGAGCAGTTCGGAGCGCTGGCTGCGCGCGGGCAACTGGCGCGGCGGCATGCGTTTCGACGACTGGCTGGGCCTGGACGTATACGGCAAGACCCTGGGCATCCTCGGCATGGGCCGCATCGGCCAGGCGATTGCACGGCGTGCCCATGGCTTTGGCATGCCGGTGCTCTATCACAACCGCTCGCGCCTGCCGGCAGCCATCGAACACGATTGCCGCGCAACCTGGGTGGAAAAGGCCGAGCTGCTCCAGCGGGCCGATCACCTGATGCTGGTGCTGCCGTACAACGCGCAGAACCATCACGCCATCGGCGTCGCCGAGCTGGCCCTCATGAAACCCACCGCAGTGCTGGTGAACATCGCCCGCGGCGGCATCGTCGACGACGCTGCGCTGGCAATCGCCTTGCGCGAAGGCCGACTTGGCGCGGCCGGCCTCGACGTGTTCGAAGGCGAGCCGGTAGTGCATCCGGCCCTGCGCGAACTCGACAACGCCGTGCTCAGCCCGCATATCGCCAGCGCCAGCGCCGACACGCGCCGTGCGATGGCGCAATTGGCGGCCGATAATCTGCTGGCTGCCTTGGGCCATGGACCCGATGCGGGACGTCCTCCTTCCTTGCTCAATCCCGAAGCGCGGGAGCGGGCATGAAACGAAAACGTGATACAGCTCACGCCAGCAGTGCCGTGCCGCACCGTTCGCAGGCTGCAAAGGCTACATTCACCGGTTGGGTTTTGGCAGCGCGGTGATCCTTCAACCCAGGCAATTTTCTACGACAAGTGACCTAACGAGATGAGCAAGAAGAGTAGCTACAAGGTAGCGATGGTGGGCGCCACGGGCGCCGTCGGCGAAACCCTGCTGAGCATCCTGGCCCAGCGCGAATTCCCGGTCAGCGAGCTGGTGCCGCTGGCGAGCGCGCGCTCGGCCGGCAGCAAAGTGGAGTTCGGCGGCAAACAGATCACCGTGCAAAACCTGGACGACTACGACTTCAAAGGCGTGGACATCGCCTTCTTCTCGGCCGGCGGTTCGGTCAGCCGCGTGCATGCGCCGCGGGCGGCCGCCGCCGGTGCGGTAGTCATCGACAACACCTCCGAGTTCCGCTACCAGGACGACATTCCGCTGGTGGTGAGCGAAGTGAATCCGCATGCCATTGCGCAATACACCACGCGCGGCATCATCGCCAATCCCAACTGCTCCACCATGCAGATGCTGGTGGCGCTGGCGCCGATCCATCGCGCGGTGGGCATCGAGCGCATCAACGTGGCCACCTACCAGTCGGTATCCGGTGCGGGCCGTTCCGGCATGGAGGAGCTGGGCAAGCAGACTGCCGCGCTGCTCAACTTCCAGGACGTGGAAAAGAACAAGTTTCCCAAGCAGATCGCGTTCAACGTGATTCCGCACATCGACGAGTTCCAGGCCAACGGCTACACCAAGGAAGAAATGAAGATGGTGTGGGAGACGCGCAAGATCCTGGAAGACGAATCCATCCAGGTGAACCCCACCGCGGTGCGCGTGCCGGTGTTCTACGGCCATTCCGAAGCCGTGCATATCGAAACGCGCGACAAGATCACCGCCGAGCAGGCGCGCGAGCTGCTGGAAAATGCGCCCGGCATCGTGGTGCAGGACGAACGCAAGCCCGGCGGCTATCCCACCCCGGTGGGCGATGCAGCGGGGCAGGACCCGGTGTACGTCGGCCGCATCCGCGAAGACATCTCGCACGACCGCGGGCTTGATCTTTGGGTGGTCTCCGACAACATCCGCAAAGGCGCCGCGCTCAATGCGGTGCAGATCGCCGAATTGCTGATCGAGGATTATCTGTAATGCGTTATGTCGGCCTGGTTTTGTTGGGTTGTGTGTTTGCTTCTAGTCTTTTTGCCCAATCGTCTGGCGACATCGCGCGCCAGACCGAGAAGCTCAACCAGCGCGTGACCCAGCACCAGGCCGAAGTACAGCGTTTGCAGCAGAACGTAAGCCAGCAGGAATCCGCCAGCCAGCAGGCGGCGGATCGGCTGCAGCAGCAGGACCGCGCCATCGCCGAGCTGCGCAGGCAGCTCAAGGCGGCCCAGGACAGCGCCAAGGCGCCCGCCGCCGGTCATTGATGGCCGTCACGCCCGGCGCAGAAAACCACCCTGAAACAGGCCGGGCGGATAAATCTGGTATTGTTGATTGATGGTTATCTAACTAAAGTGACGCCTTCCAAGAGGAAGTCGCCGCAAGCCGCGGTGCCTTTTCAGTAAAGCGTCCGGGGTGTCTCGGGGGAGCCAAGCGATGAATCGTTCGTTGAAGCTGTCGATACTGCTGGCGCTTGCGCTGGGCAGCAGTCAGGCAGCAGCCGTGGAATTGGGCCAGGCGCATGTCAAATCGGCGCTGGGCCAGCCCTTGCTGGTCGACATACCCGTCACCCATGCCACGCCGGCAGAGCTGCAAAGCCTGAGCGCCGACCTTGCCCCCAACGATGCCTTCGTCAAGGCGGGCAGCCAGCGGCCGACCATCCCCCTGCAATTCAGCGTGGTGGACGACAACGGCCACAAACTGATCCGCGTCACCAGCAGCAGTCCGGTCGACGATCCATATCTGGACCTGCTGGTGGAAGTGAACAGCAGCACCGGCAGCAACGTGCGCGAATTCGCGATCCTGCTCGATCCGCCAAACAAGGTCACACAGGCCGCCAGCAGCGCGCCGGCTCGCCGCCGTGCGCCGGCCAGCAGCACCTCGGCCCCTGCCGGCGAAAGCACTGCCGCGCCCTCGCGCCGCTCCAGCGTGCCGCCGCGCAATCCCGCCGCCGCGCCGGAAGTGAAGAACGGCCAGTTCGGGCCGGTTGAGAAGGGCGCCACGCTTTCGCACATCGCCAGCGAAGTGGCGCCATCCGGCGTCAACGTCGACCAGATGATGCTGGCGCTGAAGTCCGCCAATCCGGATGCGTTCTACCGCGACAACATCAATGCCCTGAAGGCCGGCGTGATCCTGCGCGTGCCCTCGCGCGACGACGCACTGGCCACCGCCGTGGCTGCCGCCGCGGCAACCGTTCGCCAGCAGAACACCGACTGGCGCAACGGCGCCACCACGCCGGTGGCTGTTGCGGCCGGCGGTACGCGCGAGAACGCGACGGTCGCGCCGACCGCCAACAGCAACGCCGATCGCCTGGCGCTGGTGCCGCCGGGCAGCGAAGGCCAGGCCGCCGGTGGCTCGAACGGCAAGGCAGGCGCCACTGCCGCCGTGCGCGAAGCCTTGCAACGCAGCCAGGAAACGCTCGCCTCGTTGAAGCAGCAGAGCGACGAGCTGAAATCGCGCCTGAAGGATCTGGAAGACATCAACAGCAAGAACCAGCGCCTGCTGTCATTGAAAGACAACGAAATCGCCGATTTGCAGAGGCAACTGGCCGCGGCCCGCAAGGCTGCCGGCCAGCCGGTAGCTCCGGCGGCCGGCCCCGCGCCGGCGCCGGCGCCCGAGGTTGCCAGCAAGCCAGCCGCTGCGGTGTCGGCGCCGCATCCCGCTTCCGCTCCCGCCTTGGCCAGTGCGGCAAGCGCTTCCAAGCCGGCCGCTGCCGCCTCGGCTCCGCACAACAGCCTGGTGACCACGCCGCTCAATGCGCCGGCCAAGCCCAAACCCGTGGCGCAGCCGCATCGCGTGCCGACCCCGGCACCGGAAGAGCAGCCCTGGTACATGGAAACCTGGGCCTGGGCCGCAGGCGCCGGCGTGATCGTGTTGGGCTTGGTCGGGTTGCTGCTGTCGCGCCGCGGCAAGTCCGCCGCCAAGCCGCCCAAGGCCGCGCCGACCAAGGGCGGCTCGCTCGCCGACCGCTTCGGCACCGCGGATGATGGCGAGGCGCATGCCGGTTCCGATCCGGATCAGGACGAACTGCTCGACCAGCTCGCCGAGCAGCCCGACGACATCGGCCTGCACCTGGAACTGGTCAGCCTGTACTACACCCGCCGCGACGTCGAGCATTTCGAAGCCGCCGCCGAAGCGATGCACGCGCACATCACCGATCCGGACCAGCCCGAATGGCAGGACGTGGTGCACATGGGGCGCGACCTTGCGCCCGGCCATCCGTTGTTTGCCGAAGCGGGCGCGGATGCCACCACCATGCGCGAGCCGGCGCCGCACCATTTCGACATCGACAGCTACAACAACCCGCCCGCCGCGGAGCCCGTTGCACCGGCCAGAAGCCCTGCGGCGCAGCCTTCCAAGGTCAGCGAATACCACTTCGATTTCGACCTGACGCCGCACCATCCCGAAGCGCTGGTGCGCACGGCCGCGCCGGCGCCTGCACCCGCACCTGCGCCCGCCGCCGCCGTGAAAGAGGTGGCAGAGGACGAGCCGCTTTCCACCTGGCAGTTCGACGAGCCGGTGGAAGCCCCGCATACGCAGACGGCCCATGCCGATCACGACAACTTCGGCGAGCTGCACGACGATCCCGTCGACACCAAGCTCGACCTCGCCCGCGCCTATCTCGACATGGGCGACCCCGACGGTGCCCGTGCCATGCTGGAAGAAGTGATGCACGAAGGCACCCAAATGCAGAAGGACGTCGCCAGGCAGCTGCTGGAAAAGATCAGCTGATCGGCAATCGCCGGGAAACGCACGTGCTCGGGCCGGCCATGCCGGCCCGATGCATTTTCGGCACCTGTTACTCTTGGATGTCCATTTCCTGAGTTTTCCAGTTACGCATGCGCATCGCCCTGGGTATCGAATACGACGGCACCGATTTTCTCGGCTGGCAGCGGCTGAGCCATGGCGCCAGCGTGCAGGCCAGCCTGGAGCGGGCGCTGTCGTTCGTCGCCGCCGAAGCCATCGAGGTGACGTGTGCGGGCCGCACCGACGCCGGCGTGCACGGCCGTTGCCAGGTCGTGCATTTCGACACCCAGGTGCAGCGCGATCTGCGTGGCTGGGTGCTGGGTGCGTGCTCCAACCTGCCGTCGAGCGTGGCCGTGCTTTGGGCCAAGGTGATGCCCGACGATTTCCATGCGCGCTTCTCTGCGCGTAGCCGCCGCTATCGCTACACCTTGCTCAATCGCGCCATTCGCCCCGCGCTGGACGCGCGCTACGTTGCCTGGGAGCGCTTGCCGCTGGATGCGCAGCGCATGCATGCCGCAGCGCAGGCCTTGATCGGCGAGCACGATTTTTCCGCATTTCGGGCCGTGTCCTGCCAGGCCGCGCATGCGCGCCGCGAAGTGAAATACTTGCGCGTGCAGCGCGATGGCGAGCAGGTGATCGTGGACATCGAAGCGAACGCCTTCCTGCATCACATGGTGCGCAACATCGTGGGCTCCCTGCTGGTGGTGGGGCGCGGCGAACAGCCGGAAGCATGGATCGCACAGCTGTTGGCCGGGCGGAACCGTGAAGTGGCCGGCCCCACCGCGGCAGCCTCGGGGTTAACCTTCATCGGTCCGCGCTACGAAAAGCAGTGGGGTTTACCCATGGAGGTCAGTCAATGACTCGCATCAAATGTTGCGGCATGACCCGCGTCGAAGATGCCTTGCTTGCCGCCGAACTGGGCGCCGATGCGATCGGGGTGGTACTTACCGCACGCAGCAAGCGGCAGGTTTCCCTGCGGCAGGCGCGCGCCATCGTCGAGGCGATGCCACCGTTCGTCACCACCGTGGCCTTGTGCATGGATGACGAAGCGAATCTCGTGCAGGAGATCATCGACACCGTGCGCCCCTCGATGCTGCAGTTTCACGGCAACGAGAGCGACGAATGGTGCAAGCAGTTCGGCCAGCCTTACCTCAAGGCCATCGCGATGGGCGAGGGCGCCGCTGCGCTCTACCAGCTGCACGATCATCCGCATGCGGCGGGGCTGCTGCTGGATGGGCACGGCCTGGGCGAAGCCGGCGGCAGCGGCAAACTGTTCGACTGGTCGCTGATGCCGCGCGATCTGAAACAGCCGTTGCTGCTGGCGGGCGGTCTCACCCCGCAGAACGTCGCCGCCGCCATCCATATCGCGCAGCCTTGGGCCGTGGATGTGTCGAGCGGCATCGAATCGGCGCCGGGGATCAAGGATCACGGCAAGATGCGCGAGTTCATTGCTGCGGTGCGCGCTGTGGAAATGGGTGGTTCTTGAAACGCCATTGACCGGTGGCTACCTTACCAAGAGCTTTTGATACTGAGGCTTTTCTCAATGCGCCCCTCTGCCGTGCTGGATGTCAAACGAAGCGCCATCCGCGAAGTGGCAGGACGCTATCGGGTCGCCAATCCATGAATATTCGGCTCGGTGCTGCATGGTGCCGATCGGGATGGAAGTGACCTTGACGTGCTGGTAGATGCGCTGTCTGGTGCGACGTTATTTGACCTTGGTGAGTTGCAAGTCGAGTTGGAAAATTTGCTCGGTATGCCGGTGGATGTCCTGACGCCAAGCGATATACCTGTATCTTTTCGCGCCCAGGTACTTGCCGAAGCTCAGCCGGTATGATCGATAGCCGCCTTCGGGATTACCTGGGCCACGTGCGGCAAGCGGCAACAGATGCGCGCAGCTTCGTGGATGGCTTGGGCAAGAATGAGTTCTTGGCGGACAAGCGAACCCAGCAAGCAGTCATCATGAGCTTGATCATCATCGGCGAGGCTGCCACGAAGATCATGGATGGCTATCCGTCTTTTACGAGTTGCACGCCGACGTTCCATGGCGCGGCATGCGCAACCGCATTGCCCACGGCTACTTCGATATCAATCTCGATGTGGTGTGGGAAACAGTGCAAACCGCCTTGCCCGAGCTCTTATCGCAATTGCGTGGGCTTGGGGACGGCTGAATTACGCTGCAAGCTATTTACGCACTCGCGTAGGCTGGGATGAAATCCCGACTTAGGTCCAATGGCGCTAACTTAAGCGCGTGTCAGCGCGTATCTCGACGCTTGTCGTGATACGCCCCCTCCCCTGCGACAGTAGGGGAGGGCTGGGGTGGGGTTGCTTGTGCTTTAGCGTGCAGCCGAATGTCGCCATGACTTCTGATAGCAAGACACACATGGCGGCGACGTCTGGTTCCGCTCGCTGCGCTCGCACCCCACCCTGGCCCTCTCCTACTTCGCAGGGGAGGGGACGCATCCTGGCGAGCGAGGCGTGCACGCTAAAGTTAGTGCCATTGGCTTTAAGCGGCCTTCGGTTAGCCATCGAGAACAACCCGGGATTCGCCTCGAGCTTGCGCGCCGAGCTTCAACAGGCTCTCGGCGATCACGCCTATTCATGGAGGGACGTGCTGGAACGCTATGACGTTGTGGTCGTTGCTGACGAACAAACTGCCAGGCAATACGTCAAACAGCTTGCTGTGGGACGGCATTTTCTGCTCCGCGAACACGTAGGGCCGACTAATTTGGCTGATTCGGTTTAGGTCTGTTTTCGACCCGAAACGGACCTTTCTGGGTGGCCTTAATCGGGCGACGGTACAAGCGATCGACACCAGCGCACGGTTAAGGCTGCACAGGTCAATTCGTTTTTCATGTTCGTTTCCGATCTAAAACGGACTCCGAAAACGAAAAAGATTTCCTGTGAAATGTTGAAAGTTTCTACTGAATATTTGAAGATTCCATCTATGTGACTTGAGCATAATCGGATCGCCACCGCGATACGGAAGAGTGCCAAAAAAGGGGAGAAATGAGAATTTTAGGGGCGCTAGTAGTCGCGATACTTATATGCGCGACCCACAATGCAAATGCTGCTGCCATTGCGGATGCTGACAATCTTGGGCAGGCTGCATCGATGGTTCTCGCAGGGGCAAAGATTATCGATGCAGACATGGATACGTGCGTTCATGCGAATCCGAGTCAGTCATTCATATACCGGATGGCGGCTTTCATCTGGCAAGGAGACAACAGAGAGATGGTTGTTGCGGCGCAAAAGGTCCGCCAGAAAACGGTTGTGAGCGATCTAGCGATTCAGAGGGGCGACGTCATTGTAAAAAATGCTATCGCAGCTTATGCGTTGGCTGTGCAGTTAGATGGAAATACATGCACCCAGTCTGCCAAGGATGTTTTTTCGGGAAGAGACTATGTCAAGAATCAAACGCCACGGGCTTACGCATTTCTGATCGCGACCTATTCACCGAGTCCGCAGATGGCACTGGAGCAAGATAAATCCGATGCAACCGTAGGTTGTATGAAGGCCTATTCAAATAGAGGTCTGAGAGATTTCGATCGTGGCTTGGCGTTTTGCCGGTGCAATACCGACGCGATGTTCTCCCATATGACTGAGGCGCAGCGGCAAGAGCTGCATGAGAGCACACCATTGGAAGTAGAGAAGCTTCCATGGATGCAATCAGTGATAAGAAAAAGGGCGCAATGTGCACGTATATTGCAGGGATAGTTTTCCATCCATACGCGAACGTGTTCTCTTGGCGGTCATGCAGAAAGGTGATCGTCGGCTGCTAGCTGACCCGATCGAAACGGACTCGGCGTTTGCAGAATTGGTCCGCGAGGCCGCAGCCGAAGCAAACCGTGTTGCCGACTCGGTGGGCCATCAAGGCAGGGGCCGATGCCACTTTGTTTGGTCAACGCAGAAACGAATCTTGGCTGAGCGCCACGGCATTGCCTGGCTCTCGCCCGCGGATATGAATCCTGCGGTGGCCTTCGACTAGGGTGGCTAATCCGCAACCCGAAGCAGACCCAACGAAATGGAGGTGGCATGACAGCGGAAGATGCCTGGGACTATCACAGAGCTAAGGGCTACTTAGGCCGTGAGAAGGTATTGTTGTCTGAAATGTCGCGCACACATCAGGGGGCAATGGAATGAAGCTAACGCCAGTACTAGAGGCGCTTTGCGCCGTTATTCTTTTAACGTCCTGTGTTCCAAAATACACGTCGCCACCGGCGAGCTCAAATACCGCCCACCTATTCATGGCGGGAGAGTCGGGTTATACCCTCGCCACGCACATTTTTCGCAATGCGCAAACGTGCGCCGGTCGGGAGTGGGTGTCCGGTGGGGTGGCCGGTCCTCCGAAATGGATCAACGTGGCGGGAAATCAGCCCGTCACGATTTCTGTTGATGTCGGAAACGCCTACGGAGTATGCCCGGCCATGGGTACCTTTGTTCCGGAGAGTGGCAAGCAATATATCGCCCATGCGGTGTTGCGAGACGGCATCCAGCACTGCGGCCTAGCCGTAAATGAGGTATCTCCTAACGGTTCGAACGGGGCGAATGTGCCGGTAAAGCAACGTAAGTTCAGAGGCGGAATCGCCGAGAGTTCATCTTGGTGCGTACCTGACGGCCAGCAGTAGCTTCGGTGATGAGCTGGAAACGGGGCTTGTTCACGTTTTAGGCGATTAAAGTCAACGTCTGCTTACAACCCAAAGCGGGCATCAATAAAGGCTCATGAACTGTAGAGACGCATATGGAAAGAGCAAAGGGATTGAAAGATATCATTAGTCGATCTGGGCGCGGGCTATGTGGCGGGGTACTGCTTCTCTGTGCGAGCGTTGGTCAGGCAGGCAATGACGGTAAGGATTCGATGCCACCAGGTGACACCCAGGTGGATTGGTCCATGGCGTACGATCTTTTGTTCACGCAACTCGATCGAAGCGTTGCTCACACCGAAAGTCTACGAGCGGCCATGTACGTGGACGGTAACGGCGTTCGGCAGGACCAAGCTCACGGGATTGCTCTACTGGCGCATGCTTCGCTGGAAGGCGACCTATTGGCGATATCACAGCTCGGCCGCTTGTACTTCGAGGGTCGTATAAATCATTCGCCGGATCCGATTGTTGGATACGCGCTGCAGTTGAGCGCTACACAGCTTCCAGCAAATAGAGCCGGTAATAGCCCATCCGTGCCGGCACTAAATACGGAGCGGGCTGCATTGTCGCCCGAACAATTGAGCCAGGCTCGATCACTTGCTGTTTCAATTCAGCACCTTGGTGTATTGCTCGCCCTCAGGGCCTATCTTGGTGTTGAGAATGCCAATAAGGTCCTTTGCAACCCGAAATACAACGTTGATGCATGCGTCCGATGGGACTCAATCTGGGATGGGCCGATGACGCTTCAATTTCGCATAGACGGAAATGGAGCAATTGAACTTTCAGGACGTGCCATTGACTTCAATGAGCTCAAAGTGCGGCTAATGATGGCTGCGGTGCGCGTCCCGGAACCACGCGTCCTCCTCACCGTTGACGGGGAAGGCCCCGTAGTCAACGAGGCCATAGCGATGATGGCTGCGCAGGCTGAGGCGGCAGGCTGCTCGCTCTACTCCGTTGTTCGTGGTCGATCGACGGCGGTGGTGCCCCTTCTCGGCGATCACTTGTATTCGATGGTTCCTGCGATGGTTGACACTGATTCTCAATCTGCACACCCGCCCATCTTTCCCCGCGACGCCATTAAAGCCCTCCACGAAGGCAGCACGGTGCTATTTGTATCGCTTGATGACAAGGGTCAACCCTTATCTGTCAAAGTCAGAAATAGCAGTGGATTTGCCGAGCTAGATGCCAGCGCAGCAACGGCGGCGAAACAATGGCGTTACGAGCCCTGCGTAAAAAATGGCGTAGGAAGAGCCTGCGGCGTGCGCGTGCCAATCAATTTCAACTTTAACCGGCAGCCACCTGCTGCTGACGATAAAAGTACAACTAAAGCCAGAAATGGCGCGTAGCGTTAGTTCGCGAGTACACGTGGAGTGTCCGCTTCCGACCCGAAGCGGACGCCGCGGCAATTGCTTGAGCACATGAGAGAGATGGGATGAGAGCCGCGCGGGAGTGGAATCTAAACTGGCAATTGCGGCTAGCGATCGTTTGTTGCGCGGCGAGCTACCTCTTTTTCGCCAAGCCATGGATGGAGCCGGACCGGTCAATAGCAATAGGTGGGTACACATGCTCGGCGGCATTCATAGCTTTGGCGCTTGTTCCGAAGCGCACGCGGCTTTGGGTCGCAATATGTGCCGCTCTGACAGTTCCATTTTTAGCGGAAGTTGTAATCGATGTTTTTCATCTGTTGCCATAGTCACAGGCCAGGCATGTCCGCAACCCGAAGCGGACTTAACAGGAGTTGAAGATGGCACGAATATTGAAAACTGGAAAAATATTGCTTGTGAGTGCGATTCTGGCAGTGTTATGCATCAGTGCTTACGGATATGCATATGTGTCATCCATGATGAGCTACATGCACTTACATCCTCCAGTTGACCTGTATGCCAACGATGTTGGATTTCAAATAGTCGCGTTTCTGTACGTAAAGGGCGCCGGACTATGCTTGGTTGCCGCAATTCTTCTTTTCATTGAATATGGAATGCTCAGGTGGGTTGCTAAAAGGCTTGACAGGTGCGAAGGACCGGCGCGCTAGCCATGTCCGCTTCCGACCCACAGCGGACATTTCCGCAGACTGGACCTCGTGGCCGCCTTGGGAAAGTGCCCTGACCGCTGTGGTCTCGCGATCCAAACAATGGGGCAGAACACTTTTCAGCCTATTGATTCCGACATTTTTCATACTGACTGGCTTCCGTTTGAGTCAGCTTTTTCAAGGGGAAAGACTTATGAACACCATTTTCAAGATGGCTTTGGCCCTGATAATCGCGGTCGTTCCGAGCGGTTTTGTACTAGCCGAAGATGGATCCACCGCACAGGTCGATGCGGAGATCGTCCGCTATCTGCACGAGGTCCAATTCGCCCCCTCGTTCAAGCATGGAATTCAAGTTTTCGTGGCCACTCATGGTCAGACAAACGCGATGCTTCACGCGATCTCGGCTGCGCCAGATGATGAGATTATCAATGCCGCGCTACCTGCCTATCAGAAAAGGTTGACCGTCGCGCAGGCTCGCGCGATCGCTGACTTTTATTCAACCGACACGGGGAAAACGATTACGCGCCAGCAGGTCGCTCACATTGATAACCCGAATGCGCCGGTGAACTTGACGAAAGAGCAACATGAAGCGTTGGCGAAATTTGCGGCGACGGATGCGGGGAAGGCGGACCTTCGAATAAACCAGGCTGACTTGTGGGCCGAAGTAAATGACGACATAAGAAAGGCATTCGGCGCCAAGATTGCTTCGGGAATTTTGAAGCAATAGCCTGGCACTTCAAGGAATTGACATCGATGTCCGCCTCCGACCCAAAGCAGACACGGACACACTGGCCACAACTATGGCGATCTAAGAAGCAAGTCAGGGGTGGTCATGAAGTTTAGCAAAAGAAAAGGTCTTCTTTTTCTGCCGCTTTCTTTCGCGGTTGTTTTCGCTTCTTTTTTAGCACTGGCGGTTCAACGTAACGGAGTTAGCAAAGACAGCTTCACCCTCCTGATTTGCATGGTGTTCTTTCTTTTTCTTGCTTGTTTCTCAGTGTTCGCTGTGGCCGACATAACGATAGACGTCGATGGATTTCATCGGACGCTATTTGGTTGGAGGTTGTTTTCCATAGGATGGAGTGACGTTGGCCTAGTGACCGACAGAATGGAGAGAGGCCCAGGCGGCGGACAGGAGGCGAGGTTTATAACCTTGGTTCCGAAGGGAGGATTTTCCATTGGGGTGTTCGCCAAGCAATCAATGCGTCTGAGCGAAGGTATCGTCCGCTTTCCAGAATTCATCGGAGCGGTCAATGCTGAATTAAAGAAGCACAACATTCCCGTCGAACTTTCACGCAACGGCAAGACGGTTATGCAAGAGGAGCTGCTCCTAAGAATTCCAGAGAGTCAATTGTGGAACCCTTTGCGAGACTAGAAGCGCTTTGAACTTGTTGGTCCGCCTTTGACCCATAGCGGACCTAACCGAAAGGGGGCGATAGAGGCATGACCGACTATCCGAACATCAGGCGGGTTCTATCCACTGTCTTCAACTGCGAAGACGGTCTCTCCATAGACGTTGCGAAAGGCCTGTATGTGCGCAGCCAGAAAACGTCCCCAAACGCCGTAGAGTTCAAGCGTGAGCTACGGGAAGCTCTGGACGACCCATCGGTGTCTTGGAAGAATTTGTTGTGCAATGACGGCTACGAAGCGCAAGACGTCGAGTCCGAGGAAGAGGCCCGGAAGTTCGCCGTCGAGGTGCCTTGGGAGCCGCTCGCGGCGGCAGTAAGCCAGGATTAGGGTGTCCGCTTCCGACCCGAGGCGGTCACTCTGCAACCGATCTGCAATTATCAGGAGGGACCATGTGGAAGATTGCTGATCTGCAGGAAGGCAAGCGCTATCGCGTGGCACTTGTCGAGCTAGAAGGCGGAGATCGCCGTTTTAGCCTGCTGGAAGAGCACGCACCAAGCGATTTACCAGGCGTGATGTTTATTACCGAGTGCGTCCCATTTGAACTTCTGCGTCGCAGAGATTTTCAGTCGATATCAGAAGCTGTTTCACTGGTTGGTGGCGGCCGGTTCTACGTCGAGGCCCATGGCATGTGGCTGACAAGTGAAGAGGCCAGCGCGCTGGAAAGTTTTGTCCCGCTCAGCGAGATTCCTTGGCTTAACGGCGTTCTACCGCGGTTCCCGCCGAAGTAAGGTGGGTGCTGCTTCATTACAACCAGGTTGTGGAATGTCCGCAACCCAAAGCGGACATAGTTGGGCAGGCATCTAGATGGAATTGGCTAGGAGATAGGTGGTGGACAAGGTCGTCGTCTTCACTGGCGCGGGCGTGAGTGCGGAGAGCGGGCTAAAGACCTTCCGGGACATGGGCGGCCTTTGGAACGAGTACGCCATTGAGGATGTCGCCTCGCCAGAAGGATGGATGCGCAATCCTTCAGCGGTCTTGGACTTCTATAACGAGCGCAGGCGGGCCGTATTGGCGGCGGAGCCAAATGCCGCACACAGAGCCATAGCTTGGCTTCAAGAAGCCTTTGATGTCGTAGTCATCACACAAAACGTCGATGACCTACATGAACGGGCTGGCTCTACCAACGTCATCCACGTTCATGGCGAGATCTTAAAGGCCAGAAGTTCGATCGACCCTTCGCTGATCTATGCGTTAAATAAGTCCACGATCGAGCTAGGGGAACTTTGCGAAAAAGGAAGCCAGCTGCGGCCCGATGTCGTGTGGTTCGGTGAGGATGTCAGGCACATGGCGGAGTGCCTCGAACACTTCGCTACTGCCTCACGGATCATCACGGTGGGTACATCGCTGACTGTCTATCCCGCTGCGGGCTTGGTAAAGAAGGCGCGATTCTCCGCGGAGAAGTACCTCATCTCTCCGGAAGCACAGAAAATTCCCTACGGTTTCAGGTTCCTCAGAGGCCAGGCAGCCACAGTCGTACCTCATGTGGTGACTTGCTGGATTGCGGGGCGAAAGCCGATCTAGAAGACCGTCGAGTTGCGGCCGGGCAGGTTTGTCAGCAAGCTGGAAGTGTCCGCTTCCGACACCCATAACGGACGTTTCGGTCCACCTAGATTGAAGAACGGTATCGCGGCGATCAGCGCCAGCGATGTGTACACACCTAACCGCCTCGTCAATCGGGTTCGTAGTCAAAGGCACCGATGCCTCCCGCTACGTTACGGCTTATTAATGAACTTATTGGTATACTTATTCCATGTCGTGAGACATCAGTCCCACCGCTTAGCCGGCCTCCCCTCCTCGCGAAGCAATGTAAAGACGGATGACCCAAAGCCCGCAGGCTCACCCTTGCGGGCTTTTTATCGCAGGCATTCGGCAGACGCTACCTCGGGGATGCGGGGCTCTGCGGGACGTCTAAGCCGATTTAGATACTAGAAAACTGTCGCTTTGCGACAGGGTTACTTGTTCGCGACACGGTTAAGTGTTTTGCGACAACGTAAGGTGTCCCCGACACATGTGGACACAACTGGACAGAGCTTCATGGTTTGTGCCTTTTGGTACTCCATAGTTTGTGCATTTAACCGCATGACGGCACAGACTATGATGTCCATTGAGACTCGTAGTCTGTGCATGCTCTTTTGGGTCAATGAGTTA
>Ga0209026_1000512_pt1 | contig 27393 bp, 19 predicted proteins | sample AraplaCL_Col_mCL_FD_184262 | JGI IMG/M metagenome (GOLD analysis project Ga0209026, IMG submission 184262) | Arabidopsis root microbial communities from the University of North Carolina, USA - plate scrape CL_Col_mCL (SPAdes) (version 2) | ecosystem: Host-associated > Plants > Roots >... | reverse complement strand
AAGACGTCGTCCACGAAAGCGCCCAGCGCCAATTCCACGCCGTCCTCGCTGGGCTGCAGCACGATGGCGGCCGAAGGATCCGGCAGGTGCGCGCGGGCATCGGCCAGCTGTGCATAGGCGGCGGCGACGGTGTCGGCCCCCAGCGGGCCCACCACGCCGCCCACCTCGGTCTTGTGCGCCAGCCCGTCGGCTTCCAGCTTCAGGAAGACACGCCCGCCCAGGTCGCGCTGCACCGCGACGGCCTCGGCCGCGCTGGCGACCGGATAGCTGCAGACGTGCGGCACGGCGTCCAGGCCGGACAGGATCTCGCGCGCGCCTTCGCCGGCGATCACCTCCCGATGGCCGGCCGACGCGCATGTCCCCAACACGTCGGCCGGCGTGGCGCGCGGCGCAGCTTCCCCCAGCGCCTGCACCAGTCGGGTGGGCTCCTCGAACCAGAGGACGCCGATGTCTCGCAGCTCGGCCTCGAAGGTCGGCGTGGTCAGGCCGCAGCAGAAGACCGGCTTGCCGCTGGCCTTCACGAAGTCGGTCAGGGTGTCCTGCACGATGACCCGCACCGTCTCGCCCATGCAGGCGTAGGACAGCCAGACCGCGATGGCGTCGACCGGCTGGGCGTCCATCCACTGCAGCGCCGCCTCGAACGAGCGGCGGCCCTTGCCGAACAGGGCGTAGACGTCGAACGGATTTGCGAAATGCGCCGGCCCCAGGGCCGCGAGCTGTGCATCGTTGGGCGGGATCACCACGCCCGGCAGCTCCAGGCCGAAGCGCTCGGCCGCGTCCAGGGTGACGATGGCGTAGCCCCCCGACGGAGTCACCACGCCCAGCCGGCGGCCGGCCGGAATGCGCCCGGCGCTGGCCAGTGCGACGGCGTCGACGAACGCCATCTCGTCCTGCACGACGATGGCGCCGGCCGCGCGCAGGGCCGACTCGAAGATGCGAGCTTCACCCGCCAGGCTGCCGGTGTGCGAGGCGATCTGGGCGGCGCTGGCCGCCGAGCGGCCGGTCTTCCAGAAGACAACGGGCTTACCCAGGGCGACCATGCGTTCGACCGCGGCCATCAGCCGGCGCCCGTCACGGCAGCCTTCCAGGATCAGGGCGGCGCAGGCGACCTCGGGATCGTCGGCCACCCACTCCAGGCACTCGGCGGCGTCCACGTCGAACTCGGCGCCGGTGTCGATGACGTACTTGGCGCCGACCCCGCGCTGGCGGAGCTTGGCGGAGCCGAAATAGAGCGTCAGCCCGCCGCTCTGGCCGATGGCGGCCACCTTTCCGGGCAGCTGGGGCAGGTTGATGTCGGTGGCGATGGTGGTGAACACCCTGCCCACGACGTCGCGCGAGCCGACCGTGTTCGGCCCCATCACCCGCACGCCCGAGGTCTCGATCGCCGCACGCAGCTCGGCGCCCAGGGCGGGATCGGAAAAGCCGTCCGCGAAGACCAGAGCCGCGCCCACGCCGCGCGCGCCGCATTCCAGGATCGCCGCAGGGGTCCGTTCGGCCGAGACGCAGATCAGCGCCAGATCGATCGCGCCCGGCGCGTCCGCCAGCGACCGGTGGCAGGGGCGATCCCCGATCCGGTCCTGGCTGGGGCTGACGCAATGGATCTCGCCCGCGTAGCCGGTGGCCTCCAGCGTCGCCAGCACCCGCCCGCCCGAACGGGCGCGGTCGGGGCTAGCCCCCACCACGGCGATCGAGCGCGGCGCAAAGAACGCCGCCAGGTCGCCGGAGCGGACCCCGGAGGATGGCGCGAGCGCCGGAGCCAGGCTCATTTCGACGGACCGACCTGAGCGTGGGACACCATGTCGGCGACGACGCCGGCCTTGATCAGGCCCGCGATGTTGTCGTCCGAACGGCCGATCTCCTTCAGGATCTCCACCGTATGCTCGCCGAACCGCGGCGGGGGCCGGCGGATGCTGGGCGGGGTCTTCGACATCTTCCAGGGCAGGTTCAGCGCCGGCATCTCGCCGACACCCGGCGCCTCGTAGGACTGGATCATGCCGCGGGCGATGGTCTGCGGATGCTCGAACACCGCCTTCAGGTCGTTGATCGGACCGCAGACGATGGCGTGGTCGTCGAACTCCTGGCGCCACTGCGCGGCGGGCTTGGCCAGCATCGCCTCGTGCACCATCGGATAGAGCACCGCCTCGTTGGCGACCCGCGCGAACGGCGTGGCGAACCGCTCGTCCTCGATCCACTCCGGCTTGCCCAGCAGGCGGCAGAAGTCGGGCCACTGGCGCTGGCCCGGCACGGCCTGGAGATAGACGCCGTCGGCGCACTTGAACGCCGCCGAGGGTACCCGCTGCGGGTTCTCGGTGCCGTGGCGCTCCGGCACCTTGCCGGTCATCAGGTACCGCGTGCCGATCACCGACAGCATCGAGACCATGATGTCGAACATCGACAGGTCGATGTGCTGCCCCTCGCCCGTCCGCTCGCGGTAGTAGAGCGCGCCCTGGACGGCGGCGAAGCCGTAGATGCCGGTCGAGACGTCGGCGACCGGGGCCATGCTCTTCACGGGCGTGCGGCCGGGCTCGCCAGTAATGCTCATGAAGCCGCTGCCGGCCTGCAGGACGGGATCGTAACCGCGCTTGCCGCGGTCCGGGCCGGTCTGCCCGTAGCCCGAGACCGAGTGATAGATCACCCGCGGATTGATCGCGCGGATCGCCTCATAACCCACGCCCAGCCGGTCGGCCGCCCCGGGGGTGAAGTTCTGCATCACCACGTCGGCGCCGCGCGCCAGGTCCAGGATCACCTCCAGGCCTTCGGGACGCTTCATGTCCACGGCGATGGTGCGCTTGGAGCGGTTGTTGGTGGCGTAGTAGCCGCTGAGCCCGCCCTTGAACGGGGGCCAGACGCGGCTCTCGTCCTTGGCGCGCGGGTGCTCGACGAAGATCACGTCGGCGCCGAACTCGGCCAGCATCATCGAGGTGAGCGGACCGGCCACGCCGCGGCTGAGGTCCAGGACCTTCACGCCGGCGAACATGTCCTGCGGGGGCTGGGTGGTCATGACGCGAGCGCCCTCTTGCTACGGCCGAACTTCCCCAGGCGACCGGGGAGCGGATGGGCCAGTTTCTCCTCGAGGAACCGGTAGGCCTCGAGCACGATGTCCAGATCGACGCCGGTCTCGACGCCCGCGTCCTCGCAGAGGTGCAGCAGGTCTTCGGTCGAGATGTTGCCGGTGGAGTTGCGGGTCTGCGGCGAGCCGCCGATACCGCCCACCGCGCTGTCGAAGCGCGTCGCGCCGGCGTCCATGGCGGCCAGCACATTGGCCAGGCCCAGGCCGCGGGTGTCGTGGAAATGCAGCGACAGCGGGCTGTCCGGGAACGCGTCCAACGTCGCGCCGACGATGCGGCCGACCTGGGCCGGGCCGGCCTCGCCCGAGGTGTCGCCCAGGCAGACCTCGGTCGCCCCGGCGTCGTGCAGGCCGCGCATCAGGCGCAGCACCCGGTCGAACGGGATCTCGCCCTCGACCGAGCAGCCGAACGCCTTGGCCACCACGGCGATGACGCCCAGGCCGTTGGCGCGCGCCTCGGCGACCGCCTCGGCGGCGGACGCCAGGTTGTCGTCCTGCGTCTTCTCGGGACGGTAGTCGGCCAGGCTGGCCGAGATGAACACCGAGATCACCGGCATGTCGGCGTCGATCGCCCGGCGCACGCCCGACAGGTTCGGCACCGTGGCGTCATAGATCGTGCCCGGCCGGCGGGTGACCGCCGCCATCACATCGGCCGCGTCGGCCATGTGCGGCATCACCTTCGGGCTGACGAAGGAGACGGCGTTGATCTGGGGGAAGCCCGCGTCCGACAGCAGGTTGATGAACGCCACCTTGTCCTTGGTGGACAGGTGGGTCGCCTCAGCCTGGAGGCCGTCGCGCGGCGAGACCTCGCGCAGATGGATGCGGCTTGGATAGCGCAAGTTTCCGTCCCATTTGTTCGTTTATCGAACAATATACTAGATAACGAACACAGACGTAACGAGGCCGTTTTCGGCCGTCAAGGCCGTCCGGTAGCGCTTTGGAAAATTCGGGATGCCGTTGCGGAAGGTGGCGCCGCGACCCCGCGCGGCGCCCTTCGCGCTAGGAAATGAGCTGGCGAAGCCGCCGCTGGATGTCGAGCATGAGCGGCAGGAACTCCGTCATCAGCCGCTCGACCGAGGCCTGACGTGACACGACGCCGATGTTGAGGCCGGCGGTGACCCGGCCCGCGCCGTCCACCAGGGGCACGGCGATGGAGCGCAGGCCGCGACCCGTCTCCTCGTCATTGATCGAGTAGCCCTGCTCGCGCACCCGGGCGAGCTCGGCCATCAGGTCCGGAATCTCGGTGATCGTCTTGTCGGTCACCTTCGGGCGCTCGGCGGACTCCAGCAGCGCACGGGCCTGGTCCTCGGGCCAGCTGGCCAGGATCACCCGCCCCAACGAGGCGCCATAGGCCGGCAGTCGGCCGCCGACGCTGCGGCTCACGGTCAGCGTACGGCTCGAGTCCATGGCGCGCGCCAGATAGACGATCTCCGCGCCGTCCAGCTTCGCCACCGCGCTGGTCTCGCCCGTCTTGCGCGTCAGTTCCTCCAGGAACGGCTGAACGATGCTGATGAACGGCGTGGACGACAGATAGGCGTAGCCCAGCCGCAGCATGCGCGGGGTCAGCGAAAAGAATTTTCCGTCGTACTCGGCGTAGCCCAGCCGGGTCAGCGTCAGCAGGCAACGGCGCACCGTCGCCCGCTCCAGGCCGACCCGCTCGGACACCTGGCTGATGGTCAGCCGCTGGTCCTGGTCGCCGAAAACTTCGATCACGGCCAAGCCCTTGGCGAAGCCGGCGATGAACTCCGGATCCTGTTCAGCCAGGATCTCGGCGTAGGGGAATTTGGCCTTCATACGTCTCCTTGCGACCCGGTCGATCACGGGCCGACTACAAGCACGCCGCGACCGGCACAACCCACCCGCGCAGCCCGCATCAACACCCTCAGACAACAACCCGCCAGGCCTGTTGACACAAGGCGGCGCTTGGTATGTTGTTCGTTATCTGGATTGTTGTTCGATTATCGCACAAATGGCAAGCCCCAATTCAAGCGGCTGCCGGGGACTGGGGAGGCTGGTTTGACTGAGACCCTCGAGGCGGAGCTCCCCGTTCTGATGGAGCGTCACGGCGCCGTCGCCGTGATCACCCTCAATCGGCCCAAGGCCCGTAATGCGCTGAATCGCGCCCTTCTCGGCGCACTTCATGAACGCCTGCGCGAGGCCGTCGCGGACGACGCCGTGCGCGCGATCGTGCTGACGGGAAACGGCCCGGCCTTCTGCGCCGGCGCCGACCTACGCGAGGCGCTGGATACGCCGCCGGGTCCGGACGGGTTCTGGATGCAGTACGAACGCTCGGGCCAGTCGCTGGAGCTGCATCGGCTATTGCCCAAGCTGCCCAAGCCGGTGATCGCCGCCGTGAATGGCTTCGCCCTGGGCGGCGGTTGCGGCGTGGCGATGTCGTGCGATCTGGTCATCGCCTCCGATGAGGCGACCTTCGGCTACCCGGAGGTGGCGCAAGGCCTCGTCGCCGCCATGGTCATGGTCAGCCTGAGCCGCATCGTCGGTCGCCGCCAGGCGCTGGACCTGCTGCTCTCGGGCCGCCACCTGACGCCGCAAGAGGCCCTGGGCCTCGGCCTCATCAATCGCGTCGCGCCGCACGCCGAGCTGTTGCCCGCGGCCATCGCCTACGCCGACGAGATCGCCCGCCACGGCACCCAGGCGCTGCGGATGACCAAGTCGCTCTACTACAACATCGCTGAGCTCGATCTGGACCGCGCCCTCGACTACGCGCGGGACTTCAACGCCATGCTGCGCCAGACCAAGCCGGCCTCGGGCAGCGCCTTCGCCGCGAAGGCCAAGGCATGAGCGACGACCTGATCCAGGTGCGCATCGTCGAGGGCGTGGCGACCGTGTCGCTGAACCGCCCCGACGCGCTGAACGCCCTCTCCAACGGCCTCCTCCAGGCGCTGGTCGACACCTTCGCCGGGCTGGACGACGACGCATCGGTCCGCTGCGCCGTCCTGCGCGGCAACGGCCGAGCCTTCTGCGTAGGCGCGGACATCAAGGAGCGCGGGACCATGTCGCTGGACGACGTGCGCGCCCGCCGCCGCCTGGCCCCCCTCGCCTTCGGCGCCATGCGTCGATTCTCGCGGCCGGTGATCGCGCAGGTGCATGGCTACGCCATCGGCAGCGGGCTGGAGCTGGCGCTGGGCTGCGATTTCATCTTTGCCGCGGCGGACACGGCCATGGGCCTGCCCGAAACCGCGAAGGCCTCGATCCCGGCCGGGGGCGGCACCCAGGTGCTGCCGCGCCTGATCGGCGCCGCGCGGGCCAAGGAGCTGATCTTCACCAGCCGGCGCTTCACGGCCGAAACCGCCGAGCGTTGGGGCTTGGTCAATCGCGTGACGCCGGCCGACGAGCTGGACGCGGCGATCGGCGAACTGACGGCGGAACTGGCGGCGGTGTCGCCCACCGCGCTCGCCACCGCCAAGCGCGCCATCGACCTGGGCCTGACCACCGATCTGGAGTCAGGACTGCAGGTCGAGGCGGCGCTCTACGAACGCGTGCTGACCTCCGAAGACCGCCGTGAGGCCGTCGCGGCAGCCGCCGAAAAACGCCGCCCACAATACGTGGGCCGCTGACACCAAGCATCGAGACAACGCCGCCGCCGGAACACCGACGCGGTCCCAGGGAGGGGAACATCATGACGACCTACAGAAGCTGGCTTCTCGCCGGCTCGACCACCTTGGCCATGCTGGCGGCGCTGCCGGCGGCCGCCCAGCAGGGCGCGGGCTCGGCGAACGAGCCCGCGGCGCTGGAGGAGGTGGTCGTCACCGGCTCCTTCATCGCCGGCACCCCCAAGGACTCGGCCATGCCGGTGGCCATCATCGGCCGCGACGAGCTGGAAAAGCGTGGCTCGCCGTCGATGCTGGAAATCATCAAGAGCCTGCCGGTCGTCGGCGGCGTCCTGGGTGAGACCAACAACTTCAACACCGCCTCGCAAGGCCGTGGCGGCGGCGGCACCATCAACCTGCGGGGCCTGGGCCCGCAGCGCACCCTGGTGCTGCTGAACGGCCGCCGCTTCGCCGGCTACACGGCCGACACCAACCTGATCCCCGCGGCCGCCATCGGCCGGGTCGAGATCCTGAAGGACGGCGCAGCGGCGACCTACGGTTCGGACGCCATCGGCGGCGTGGCCAACTTCATCACCCGCAACAACTTCGAAGGCCTCGAGGTCCAGAGCGAGTACCGCTACATCCGCGGCGCGGACGGCGGCGGCGACTACACGGCCAGCGCCGTCTACGGCTGGGTCGGTGAGAACTCGAACCTGCTGATCACCGCCGGCTACCAGCACCGCGGCGAGCTCAGCACCGTCGACCGCGACTGGGCGCTGCCGACCTATGCCCAGAACCCCTCGGCCTGGTCGCCCAGCGGCAACCCAGGCGGCTGGACGGTCCGCGGCGGACCCGCCGGCACGGGAGCCTCGCTGGGCTTCGTGCAGGACGCCAACTGCGCAGCCACCGGCGGCGTCGCCACCTTCACCGGCACGACCCCGGCCTGCTACTTCCAGTACCTGCCCTTCGACAACCTGGTCGAAGAGCAGGATCAGTACCAGCTGTACGGCGAGTTCAACGCCCGCATTGGCGACACCGGCAAGTTCCACGTCGAGGCGCTGTACACCCAGACCTCCCAGCCAGACGTGCGCGCCTCGCCCAGTTTCGCGGCCACCTCCGGCCCGAACGGTCCGGGCGGCACGAACGCCTTCTACGTCCCGGCCTCGAACCCCGGCTTCAACACCTTCCTGACCCAGACCGGCAACGCGGCCCTGATCGGCACGGCCCAGAGCGCCACCGCGACCCTGTGGCGGCCGTTCGCCCAGGGCGGAGACCCGGCCACCGGCGGCCTGGGCGGCCAGACCGGCGGCCGCAAGAACGAGGAGTTCCGGGTCTCGGCCAACCTGAAGGGCGAGACCGGCTATTTCGGGATCAACTACGACCTGGGCGCGACCTACATCCGCGAGAAGCAGGACACCCGGGTCACCGACATCCTGATCTCGCGGCTGCAGGCGGCCCTGAATGGCCTGGGCGGACCGGGCTGCACGGGCAACACGCCCGGCGCCAACGGCTGCCAGTACTTCAACCCGTTCTCGAACGCCTTCCCGAACAACCCGGCCCTGGGCCTGGCGAACCCCGGGTTCACCGCCGCGAACGCCAATTCCAAGGCGCTGGTGGCCTGGCTCTATGACCAGCAGTCGCTGCGCAACGACCAGGGGACGGTCGTCCTCGACGCCGTCTTCAACGGCAAGCTGCCCATCAGCCTGCCGGGCGGCGAGATCGGCTGGGCCGCGGGCGCCCAGTACCGCAAGATCCACTTCCAGCAGATGATCGACAATCCGCTGTTCAACGCGCTGATCACGCCCTGCCCGACCATCGGCTCGACGTCCTGCACGTTCCGGACCGGGCCCTACACCTTCCTCGGCCAGAACATTCCGCTGAGCCTGGAGCAGAGCGTCTACGCCCTGTTCGGCGAACTGAACCTGCCGGTCACCGAGACCCTGAACGCCCAGGTCGCCGCCCGCTACGAGGACTACGGCGGCCTCACCGGCTCGACCTTCAACCCGCAGCTCCGCGCCAAGTGGCAGGCCACCGACTGGCTGGCCGTCCGCGGTTCGGTGGGCTCCTCGTTCCGCGGTCCGACGGCCCAGAACGTGGCGCCGAAGGGCACCACCGGCCTCACCGGCATCGCCGCGGCCGGCAACAACTCGCGCTCCATCGACTTCTTCGGCAATCCGAACGTCGGGCCCGAGAAGGCCGTCACCTACAGCATCGGCGCGATCCTGCAGGTCCAGAACCTCACGGCCACCGTCGACTACTGGAACTATCGCCTGAAGGGCCAGATCACCGACGTGCCGGCCAACGTGGTCGCAACCGCCGTCGCCGGCATCGGCAACGGCAGCCAGCTCGTCACCTGCAGCAGCGCGCTCCGCTACCTGATCACCTTCGACAACAGCGACTCCTGCGTCCAGGGCGTCACCCGCGGGACCAACATCGCCCGCGTCCGCTCGGACATCACCAACGGCCCGACCATCCGGACCGAGGGCGTCGACGCCGACGTGAACTACCGCTTCGACGACGTCTGGGGCGGCGAGCTCGATGTGGGCGGCAGCCTGACCTACACGATGCACTACAAGCAGGACGCCTTCATCTACGGCGGCGTCACGGTCACGCCGGCCTATGACGCGGCGGGCTTCACCAACTACGATCGCGTCTCGCAGACGATCGCCAAGTGGCGCGGCCAGTTCTACGCCGACTACAGCCGCGGTCCGCACAACCTGCGCTGGACCATCAACTACGTCAGCGGCGTGGACGACAACCGCGGCCCGACCGTGGTCCAGACGGGCTCGTCCACCAACTGCACCGTGGCCAACGCTCAGGCCGGCACGGCGACCAACTGCCTGCTGACCACCGACGGCCTGCACGTGAAGTCGTTCATGAGCCACGACCTGACCTATCGGGTCGAGCTGCCCTGGGACGTCACGGTCACCGCTTCGGTGCTGAACGTCTTCGACCGCGACCCGTCCAAGGCGCGGCTGGTGCTGAACTACGATCCCTTCATCGGCAGCCCGATCGGCCGCTCGTTCAAGCTGGGGGTGAAGAAGACGTTCTAGCCCGACGCCATACTGCCGGGCCGCCTTGAGCCCGATCCATACTTCCTCCTCCGACCGGGCGTATTCATCCCGGAACTTCAGAGGCGCGATCCCCCGGGGTCGCGCCTCTCCTTTTTTGACAATCCGCACGACGACAGGCCCCCGCATAGACCCCCACGGCCGGGCGCTAGTCCCTCACAAATGATGCGGGGCGTTGGACGGCGGGATCAGCAGGCGCGCTTGGTTTGGCGCACCACAGCCTCCAGCGCCTCATGGCGCTCTGGGCGCGCGGCGCCCTTGAGGATCAGCGCATGACTGAAGCAGACCGAGGGACCGAGATGCTCATCCGCAAGCTCGCCGGTCGCCCAGTCGAGCATCGCAAACGCGAAGCTGCGGTCCAGGGCCTTGCGCAACAGTTCCAGGTCGATCCCAGGCAGAAGGACATCGGCGGCGGCCACCGCCGCCACCAGCTGGCGGGAGAAGGCGTCACGCTCGGAGCTGTAGATCTCGGTCCGCAGATCGTCAGACACATCGAACACGCCGGCCCACAGGGTGCGATAGAAGCGCGGATCGGCGACGTAGAATTCCACCGCCATATTCACCGCGGCGAAGAGGCGTTTCAGCGGATCGCGGTGCCTCAGGGCGCCGAACCGGGCCTGGAACTCGCGCACATCGTCCAGGACCGCGAGCACAATCGCCCGCTTGGAGCCGAAGAGATTGTACGGCGTCGCCAGGCTGACGCCCGCGCGCGCGGCCAGGGCGCGCATCGACAGACCTGCATTGCCGGTTTCGCGGATCAGGTCGCGGGCGGCCTGGATGATCCGACGACGCCGCGCCGCCTTGCCGGCTTCGCGTCGCCCGACCGGCGCCTCTGCGGATGCTGGCGCGACCTGCCCCAAGACTTCGGCGACCCTCTCGTTTCCGCCGCCATAGCATTGGCGGCGGCCCGCGGTCACCCTGCGCGCGGCCAACCGGCCGGAAGTGGCGCACCGATACCGACGCCACGTCAAGCAAACTCAATTCAATTGTTATAACGCGTTTTACACTCTTGGCCTGGTCGATGGCCGTCGCTAGCTAGGTTGGCCACAGACGCGGGGAGACCGACCATGACGCCCAACTTCCAAACCCTGGACACCGGGTCCGCCAGGCTGCGCGCGGTCGTGCAGGGCGAAGGACCGCTGGTCATCCTGGTCCATGGATTTCCCGAGAGCTGGTACTCGTGGCGCCACCAGATCCAGCCGATCGCCGATGCGGGCTTCAAGGTCTGCGCCCTGGACGTCCGCGGCTATGGCGGCTCGCAGCGGTTCGACCGCGTCGAGGACTACGCCATGGAGCACATGATCGCCGATATCCTGGGCGCCGCCGAACAGCTGGCGCCAGGGCAGACGTTCGTCCTGGTCGGCCACGACTGGGGGGCGCCGATGGTCTGGCAGACCGCCCTCATCCACCCGGACAAGGTGGCCGCCGTCGCCGCGCTCTCGGTGATCCATTCGGGTGTGCCGGAGCAGTCGTTCGACGCGATCATCAAGGCGATGTTCGACGATAACAACGTCTTCTTCTACCAGAGCTATTTCCGGCCCGTGGGCCAGGCCGAGGCGGTGTTCGACGCCGACCCGCGCGACTTCATCCGGCGCTTCTACTACGTCGGTTCGGGCGACATCGACCTGAACAAGCTGGCCGGCCAGCCGCCCAAGACCTCGGCCGACAACCTGCTGGACGGCCTGCCCGATCCCGACCCGTTCCCGGCGTGGATGAGCCCGGACGATCTCGACTACTACGTGGGCGAGTTCGAGCGGTCGGGCTTCTTCGGGCCGCTCAGCCGCTATCGCAACCACACCCGCGATTTCGAATTCCTGCAGCCCTACAAGGGCCGCAAGGTCGAGCCGCCGGCCTTCTTCATCGCCGGCGACAAGGACGGCGCCTTCAACGCCTTCGGCATGGCCACCGACCCGCTGGCGACGCTGCGCGCCAATGTGGCGAACCTGGAAGGCGCCCATGTGCTGCCGGGCTGCGGGCACTGGACCCAGCAGGAGCGGCCCGAAGAGGTGAACGCCCTGCTCGTGCCCTGGCTGGTGTCGCTGAAGGGCCGGGTGGTCTGATCCACCCAGCCCTCCAGCACGCGTCGGCGCGTCCCCGCACGCCGACGCGCCCGACGCCCCCCGGCGTCGTTCAGGCCGCCAAGGCATTCGCCGGCGGCAACAGGTCCAGGTCAGGATCCAGGCCCAGCTCGCGCATCATCTGCGCCCGGTCCGGCCCCGGCTTGGGCGGATAGGCGCGCGCGTTGCGCTTGCGTCCCCGCGCCCAGTAGCCCAGCACGCGGGCCAGGTTCGCCGGCTTCTTCAGCCAGGCGTCAGGATGCTCCAGCATGTGGAAGCCGCGCATGGCCTGGCGCAGCAGCGTGACGTCCGACCGCACGGCCACGCCGATCGCGTCCTCGACGAAGCTCTTCGCCAGCCGCTGCCTGGCCGTCAGCTTCGCGCCGGGCGTCAGCTCGGCCTGGGCCCGACGAAGGGCGTCGCGATCCTGCTTCAGCATCAGGTCGAAGAAGGGCCGCAGCTCGGCGCTGATGGCCGCATCATAGGCCCGCGCCCGCGCGAGCGGGACCGTCCCTGCGTCCAGCACCCGCCGCAGATTCCAGGCGGCGACGGCGGCGAACGAACAGCCTCGCCCATACAGGGGGTTGGTGCGCACCAGGTTGTCGCCCATGGCGAAGTAGCCCAGAGCGGCCGGCTCACCCTCGACCACCATGTCCCGCCAGCGGCAGATCAGGTCGCCCATGCCGAACACCTTGCTGGTCGGCTCGGCCAGCTCGGGATCGGTCCACGGCTTCAGGCCCGGCAGCGCCTGGGTCATGGCCTGGAAGACGTCGGGGTTCACCACCGCCTTGCGGAACTCGTACTCGATCTCCGGCGTGCAGACGGTGACCGAGAAGCAGCCGTTGTCGGCCGGGAAGACCCCGAACTTCAGATAGCCCAGGTCACCGCTGGCCGGCGGTGCGCCGATGCGCGGCGGCTCGCTGCGGCCGGGTCGCAGCCGGTAGTGGCGGGTGAAGTAGAGGATGCCGGCCGACTCGCAGAACTCGGGCACGCGCGCGCCCTCCTCCCGCAGCTGGTCGACCAGGTCGCCGCCCTTGCCGACCGCATCGACCACCACGTCGCCGACCAGCGAGAAGGCCTCGCCGTTCATCTCGCCGCGCACGCCGCAGACCGTCAGCCGGCCGTCCACGTCGCGGCTGGTGATCAGCCGGCGGACGAACGCGCCGGTCCGCAACTCCACGTCGGGCAGGCGCTCCACATAGCGGCGCATGACCAGCTCCAGCGTCGTGCGCCGGCTGGTGATCAGGCGCAGATCCGCATCCTCGGGACGCGCCGTGTAGGTCGGCCGCTGGAGGTCCGAGAGCATGTTCTCGAAGGTGATCTCGCGGACGCCCTCGGCGGCCAGGTCGTCCAGCAGGCCGGGATGGTGCTCGGCGAACAGCAGGCGCAGGCGCGCCAGGAAGGCGTGGCTCTGGCGCAGGTGGCCTACGCCGGTCCGCCGCCAGTCCTGGAAGGCCACATCGGGCCCGCCCTCGGGCGGCGCGCCATCGCGCTCGACCAGGATCACCTTTCCGCCGCGGCCCGACAGGGCCAGGGCGCTGCAGAGGCCCGCGATACCGGCGCCGATGACGATGATCGTCTCGCCCATCACGCCGTCTCCAGGCCGCAGATGACGCCAGCGCGGGCCGCGGTGTAGGCGCCGTCCTCGTAGGCGACCTCACCGTTCACCAGCACCGCCTGGACGCCGATCGCCGAGCGCACGTAGCGCATGCCATCGCCGGGAACGTCGAAGACCGGGCGCTCCACATCGCGGGCGATCGTCTGTGGGTCGAACACCACCACGTCGGCGGCAAGGCCGGCCTTCAGGCGGCCACGGTCGGACAGCCCCCAGATGTCGGCGGGATCGGCGGTGATCTTCTTGACCGCCTGCTCCAGCGACAGGTGGCCCGAGCCACGCACGAACTCACTGAACAGGTAGCCGGTGTCGCCGTAGGTGGCGAACGACGCCAGGTGCGCGCCGCCATCGCTGGCGCCGATGTGCACCAGCGGGTTGGCCAGCATCGGACCGATCCGCCCCGTGTCCTCGTGGCCGCCATTGGCCGCCAGGAAGGCGACGTCCAGACTGTTCTCCAGCGAGACATTCAGGACCGCCTCGGCGGCGCCCTCGCCGCGCTCGGCCGCCACCTCGCCCAGGGTACGACCCACATAGGCCGCCGGCGCACGGTCGCCGCCGCGGATCAGGAGGCCGCCGAAAATCGCCGTGCCGCCGTCGGGGCCGCAGTCGCCGATCAGGTCCGCCCGGACGTTGGGATCGGCCAGGGCGGCCTGGCGCTCGGCCAGCGGACGACGCAGCAGCCGCCACCAGTTGGGTAACCGGGCCAGGAAGAGCGAGGGGTTCAGCAGGCTGAAGCTGATGTCGATCGGCCGGGTCTGCATCTGGGGCCAGACGCGAGCGCCGCGCGCCACCTGTTCCTCGGTCCGCGCCAGGATGCGCGGCGCGGCCTCGGGCGTCGTTCGCGAGTCGAACACCGGCGAGAACGTGGTCGGAATACCATGGCGCAGCGACAGGTCGGCGAGTTGGTCGATCCGCGCCACGGTCAGGTCGACGTCATAGAACTCGGGCACGATCTGCAACATGCGCCCGCCCGCGCGGCCCAGCACGGCGCACAGCGCGTCCAGCTCACGGAAGTCCGCAAAGCGGCTGGGCACCGGCCGGCCGTTGGCGTCGACGTCGACGAAGCTGGTGGAGAGGCCGATGGCGCCGTCGCCGATGCATTCCTCGAGCAGCGCCTGCATCGCCGCGATCTCGGTGTCCGTCGCCGGCCGCTGCTGGGAGTCGGAGCCCATCACCCAAAGGCGGATCAGGCTGTGGCCGACCAGCGGGGCGACGTTGACGCCCAGGCCCGGCCCGATCTGCTGGCAGTAGCCTGCGAAGTCTTCCCAGGTCCACTTGGCGAAGCGCTCGGTGAAGGCCTCGGGCGGCATCTCCTCGATCTGCTGGAACATGCCGATCACCGCCGGCCGGTCCGCCGCGCGCAGGGGCGCCAGCGACAGCGAGCAGTTGCCCGGGATAACGCAGGTGACGCCATGCTCCAGCACGGGCTGCGCCAGGCCATCCCAAAGCAGCTGGGCGTCGAAGTGGGTGTGCGGATCGATGAAGCCCGGCGCGACCACCTTGCCCGCCGCGTCGATCTCGCGACGTCCCCGACTCAGGGCCTGGCCGACGGCGATGATCCGCCCTCCCGTGATGGCGACATCGGCGTCCCGACCCGGTCCGCCCTCCCCGTCGATCACCAGGCCGTTGCGAATGACAATGTCGTACACGGTTGCAGTCCTTCTCAGAGCGCCGCCGCCGCGCGCGGCGGCTCGACGAAGACGATGTCGCTGCAGAGCAGCAGGCCAGCGGGGCGACGCATGGCGAAGACGTGGAGGTTCCAGCTGCGGATCGCGTCTGCCGCTTCGGTCGCCGGCTGGTCCGGCAGGGCGCGGCGGGCGAGGTCCTCGACCGACTCCCCCGCGATGGGCGTCACGAAGCGACGTTGGGGCGATAGCGACATGAACCGTCTCCAGGGGGACCAGGCTTGAAAAGTGAGGCGGCGGTCCCCCCGCCCGCCGCCTCAAGGCGTCCCACAGGGAGGACTAGAACCTCTTCGTCAGCGACACGCCGTAGGTGCGCGGCTCGGAGAGGAAGATGTTGGTGTAGAGGCCCGAACTGTCGTCAGTCAGGTACTGGTCCGTGATCACCGTCTCGTCGGTGAGGTTGCGGACGAACAGCTGCGCCGAGACGCCGAGCTCCTCGTTGTCGATATTCAGGCTGAGGTTCGTGTTGGTGTAGCTGTCCAACCGATCGCTGATGCGGTTGTAGATCCGCGAGTACGAACCGGCCTGGTAGTAGAAGTCGACACGCGGCGTGACCGCCCAGCCGCCGTCGATCTCCCAGGTGTACTGGGCGCCAAGCGACACCGTCCATTCCGGCGAGTTCGGCAGCTTGTTGCCGCCCAGCTGGTCGGGAATGCCGGCCAGCGGGTTCACCGTCGTCAGGCCCGACAGCGGACCGTCCGCGGCCCCACCCGGCCCGTCCGAGGCAAAGGCGCCTTGGCACACGCCAATACCCGCCGCGCCGGGCGCGCCCGCCATGGCGATGGCCGGCAGGACGCCAGCGTTGATTAGCGCCTGGAGCCGCGCGACCTGGGCTGTCGGGGCGATGCAGTTGGAGAAGTTCGAACCGTTCTTCAGCGTGACGTAGTTCGGATCGCCCTGGGTCAGATCCATCAGGTCCAGGGCCGAGGTGTCACGCAGCTTGGTGCGCAGGTAGCCCAGGTTCGCGTTCAGCCGCAGGTTCCGGACCGGCTCCCACAGCGCCTCCATCTCGGCGCCCCAGACCCGGGCGTCGATGTTGGTGTTCACCGACGTCCGCTGGATGATCTGCGAGACCTGATAGCCTTTGTAGTCGTAGTAGAAGCCCGTCAGGTTCAGCACCATCCGGCCGCCCATCAGGGTGTTCTTCGCCCCGATCTCGAAGGCGTTGATGAACTCCGGATCGTAGCTCGTCGGGAACAGCTCCTGGCCCGGCGTCTGCGGCGGGTTGAAGCCGCCGCCCTTGTAGCCGCGCGAGTACGAGCCATAGACCAGGGTGTTGTCCGTGAAGCTCAGCTCCGGCGACCATTCCAGGTTCGCCCGCCCCGTGAACTCGCCGAACGTCACGCGCTGGATCGGCAGCGGCCGCACCCCGCTGTCACCCGGCACGAACAGCGCTGGCGAATAGGGCTGGGCCCGTTTCTTGTCCTCGGTGAAGCGCAGGCCGCCGGTCAGCTTCAGCGTTTCGGCCAGCTTGTAGCTGGCCTCGCCGAAGACCGCCGTCGAGCGGATCTGATACTCCGTCCGATTGTCGAAGTAGTTGCCGCCCGACCCGTCCGGGATCGCGTTCTGGTCCACCAGAATGCAGGGCAGGCCCGGCCCGCCCAGCGCCGGGCAGCGTAGCGGCGCCAGGAGGTTGAGGTTGTAGAGCCCGACCGCCACCGCGGTCAGGGTGTTGCTGGTGACATAGAGGTCGGTCTGCGACTTGGAGCGCTGGCGCGTGGCGCCCAGGCTGAATTCGAACGGCCCGCCGAAGTCGGACTGCAGCCTTAGCTCGTGGGTGCGCTGCTCGCCGTTGCCCGTCCCGAACTGGAAGCTCCGGAAGCGGTCGCTGGAGCCGACCTGCGGATCGTTGAACACCCCCGTCGGGGTCAGCGGGGTGATGTTGAAGACGCTGCTGGGCGCGACGCGGTTGTAGTCGGCCTTCTGGAAGCCCTTCGTCTCCGAATAGCTGCCCGTGTAGCTGAGGGTCAGGGACTCTGTGAGGTCGCCGGCGATGTTGAAGATCACCGCGTCGAAGCGGTTGCGATAGATCGGCTGGAAGGCCGACTCGATGCTGCGCAGGTCGGGATCCTGAACCTTGCCGGCATAGGCGTCGCCGGTGATCAACCCGGTCAGGTTGCCCAGGCCGCCGCCCAGCGTCGCGGCGCTGTTGAGCGTTCCAAGGCCGGCCGGCGTGCGCAGGTCGCCCAGCGCGCAGCCCTGGCTGAAGACGTTCTGTGTCGATCCGCCCAGGCCCGTCGTCGGCACGCCGCCCACGCTGGTGCGGCCGGTGTCCTTGATGCAGAGCTGCTTGGCGACCTGGGTGCGGTTGTCCGACTCCTTGAAGTGCTCCCACATCAGGTAGCTGCGGATGCGATCGTTCGGATTGAACGACAGCGTCAGGCGGCTGGACCACAGATCGCGCCCGTCGATGTCCTTGCCGGTCAGCAGGTTCTCGCCGAAGCCGTCGCGCTTGACGACCGAGCCGGCCGCGCGGAAGGCGAACATGTCGCCCAGCGGCAGGTTCACGAAGCCGTTGGCCCGGCGGTTGTTGTAGTTGCCGTATTCGCCCGTGACCTGGGCGCTGAAGGTGTCCGTCGGCTTGTTGGTCACGATGTTGACCAGGCCGCCGGTGGTGTTCCGGCCGAACTGGGTGCCCTGCGGCCCCCGCAGCACCTCGACGCGCTCGACGTCGAAGAAGTTGGAGTCGGCCAGGGTGCTGGCGCCCAGCGGCACGTTGTTCACGTGCACGCCGATGGCGGCGTCGGCGCTGGTGGCCACCAGCTTGGTGCCGATCCCACGGATCTGGAAGTTGAAGCCGCCGAAGTTGGCGCGGCTGAAGTTCACGTTCGGGATCGCGCGCAGAAGGTCCTGCCCCGTCTCGATCCGCTGCATCTTCAGGTTCTCGGCCGAGAAGGCCGACACCGCCGCCGGCACGTCCTGCAGCGCCTCTTCCCGGCGGGTGGCGGTGACGACCAGTTCACCCAGAACCGTCCCGCTCGGCGCCGGCGCGGTCTGCGCCAGCACCGGGGCGCCGACGCCCAGACCGATGAGGGAGACGCCCAGGCCTAGGGCGCTCCGCAAAAGCTCGCGTTTCATCCGTTCATCCTCCCGATGCCGCGGTTTTTCCGTCGGCGATGTTTTGTGTCGGGACGATCATCGCGCGCCGCCCCAGCTCAGTATTGGCGGGCGTTGGGGCGGCCGATATTCGCATTCGCGCGCGGCGCGGTCCGCGCCGCCGCCGGGCTTCGTCGCGGCGTTAGAGCGCTGATCTTTCGATGATTTTTACGTCAACCTGCACCCATGCTGCTCCGGTTTGGGCGCGCTTTGCAGCTTCAGGTTTCAGGTTGCGCTGGCGTCACGCCGCAGCGGCTGGACGGGCCTTGGGTTCGGCGTCGGCGCCCAGCGCCATGCGGCAGATCAGGCGCGCGACTTCGCGGGTCAGGGCGCGACGCTCCTCCTCGCCGTCCAGCAGGCTGATCTGGAACATGCTGGCCGACACCATGTGGCCGATGATCCAGGCGTCGGCCTCGGGCAGTTTCAGATCGAGGCCATCGTTGCTGGCGCGCCGGATCTCTTGGGACATCTCGATCAGTTGCGCCTGGATGTCGCGCACCGCCGGCGCCGCGAACAGGTACGCCGCCTCGGGGCCCATCCGCCCGAAGACAGCCCGCTCGGCCACCAGCACGTCCAGCCCGGCCAGCAACAGGTGCTCCGTGCCCTCGTGCCCCGACAGCCGGCGGGCGAAACACTCCGACAGCGCCCGGCGCATCTCGGCCAGTAGACGCTCCATGGCGCGCAGCACCAGAGCGGCGGCCACGGCCTCGCGGTTGGAAAAATACTGGTAGAGCGTGCCGACGCTGACGCCGGCCCGCTCGGCGATGACCGAGGTCGTGGCGGCGGCAAAGCCGTGGCGCAGGACCGCGTCGGACGCCGCGTCGAGGATCGCCTCCACCGTGGCCCTGGAGCGGCGCTGGCGCGGATACTTGCGGGGCTCCGTCATTGGCGTCACGTCATCCGGCTGCAGGGGCCACGCCCTCCATCCAGAACACGTTCTAATTCGCATGCCGCCCGGTCAATCAAGCGCAGGCCGTGCGCGGCCGGCCGATGGCGCCCCGGCGTCACAGGCCCGTCAGTCCGATCGCAGCTCCAACCCCGCGAGGTCGCCCTGTGCGCGCCATTCGGCCAGCAGCGCGTTGAACCTGTTGATTCCCGGCGTGTAGGTCTGCCCATTGAGGCCGCCTGACCGCTCGCCGCCCTCGTTGTTGTAGTAGCCGGGCGTACAGGCGTTCTGGAAATCCCGGTTGGCGATCGCGACCGAGCGGATCACCTCCACCCACGCCTCCTCGGCCTCGGCCGTCGGCTCGACGGTCACGGCTCCGCGCGCCTTGGCCTCCTTGATGATGTAGGCGATGTGCTGGGCCTGGTCGTCGAACATCGCGGTCATGTTCACCGACAGGCCGTTCTGACCGACGCCAATGTAGAACCAGTTCGGGAAATGGCGGCTGGAATGGCCGTGCAGAGTTCGGAACCCATCCTTGTAGTAGTCGTACAACGACAGGCCGCCCCGCCCCTTTATGTCGAAGCCGATCCGCCGCCGGAACGCTGTCGAGATCTCGAAGCCGGAGGCGTAGATGATGCAGTCGACCGGATACTCGACCCCGTTCGCCACGACGCCGGTGCGGGTGATCCGCTCGACCCCCTTGGCCTCGCTCACGTCCACCAGCGTCACGTTCGGGCGATTGAACGTGGGCAGGAACTCGTCGTTGAACGTGGGCCGCTTGCAGAACTGGCGATACCAGGGCTTGAGCGCCTCGGCCGCCGCCGGATCCGCCACCGTGGCGTCGACCCGCGCGCGGATCTTGTTCATCTTCACGAAGTCGGCCAGCTCGGCAGCCTCGGCCGCCTGCTGCGGCGACAGCTTCTCCCCCCGCGCCTTCGCCGCAGCCGCGCCAGACGCGAGGTTGCGGAAGATGTCCGTCCAGCCATCGTTGACCAGATCTTCCTGGAACGGCCGGCCCTCGACGATGTCGGCGAAGTTATGCCGTCGGGCGCGCTGCCAACCCGGCTGCAAGGTCTGCGCCCACGTGTCGTCAGTAGGCTTGTTGCCGCGCAGGTCCACCGAACTCGGCGTCCGCTGGAAGACATAGAGATGCTGGGCGTACCTGCCGACATAAGGCACGCACTGGATCGCCGTGGCCCCGGTGCCGATCACCGCCACCCGCTTGTCGGCCAGGCCCGTCAGGTTCCCGGTCGTATCGCCGCCCGTGTAGTCGTAGTCCCAGCGGCTGGTGTGGAACGCGTGGCCCTCGAACTCCTCGATGCCCGGTATGCCTGGGAGCTTGGCGCGGCTGGCGGTGCCCAGCGCCATGATGACGAAGCGGGCCTTCATGTCGTCGCCGCGGTTGGTCTGGATGCGCCAGCGCTTCAGACCCTCATCCCACGCCAGCTTGGTCACCCGCGTCTGGAAGCATGCGACGTCGTAAAGCCCATAGGCCTGGCCGATCCGCTGGGAGTGTTCGAAGATCTCGCTGACGTAGGCGTACTTCTCCTTCGGGATGTAACCCAGCTCCTCCAGGAGCGGCAGGTAGCAGTAGCTCTCGATATCGCACTGGGCGCCCGGATACCGGTTCCAATACCAGGTGCCGCCAAAGTCGCCGCCGGCCTCGATGACCCGGAAGTCGTCGACCCCCGCCTCGCGCAGGCGGGCCGCGGCCAGCATGCCCGAGAACCCGCCGCCGATGATCGCGACCTCCACCTCGTCCGTGAGGGGCGCGCGGTGGAAGTTCGGGTCTGCGTAGGGGTCGTCTTCGGCGTAGCGCGCGAAGCTGCCGGCCAGTTCGATGTACTGCGCCTCCCCGTCCGTCCGCAGACGCTTGTCGCGTTCCTGGCGGTACCGCTCGCGCAGGGCGTCCGGGTCGAAATCAAGGCCTGGGTGTTCGGTCGAGCTGCCGTCGTCCATGATCACGCCTCTCCGCACATCTATAACGCGTTCCAGTGAATGACTGGACCCGGCGTCAAGCAAGCGGGTGTGGCGCCGCGGACCTCAGTCGTTCAGGTAGCTCCAGACCTTGGAGATCACGACCGAGCCCTCTCCCACGGCCGAGGCCACGCGCTTGACCGAGCCGGCGCGAACATCGCCGACCGCGAACACACCCGGCTTCGAGGTTTCGTAGGCCGAAGATGCGCCGACGCCGGCGCCCGTCAGGACGAAGTCCTTCTCATCGAGATCCGCTATTCCGGACAGCCAGGCGGTGTTGGGCTCGGCGCCGACCATGATGAAGAGGGCGCAGGTCGGCGTCTCGCGCTCGCTCCCATCCGCACGGTTCCGGATGGTCACCGACGCCAGTCGATCGGAACCGTCGAGCGCGACGACCTCGGACTCGTACTCGATGGTGATCTGCGGGTCCGCCTCCAGCCGGCTCGACAGGTAGCTGGACATGGACGCCGCCAGCGACCGGCCCCGAACGATCAGGTGGACCCGGCTCGCGGAGCGGCTCAGGAACATGGCGGCCTGCCCGGCCGAGTTTCCGCCGCCGATGATGACGGCGACTGTGTCCCGGCAGCGCCGCGCCTCGTTCTCGGTGGCGGAATAGTACACGCCATCGCCTTCGAACTCGGCGAGACGCTCGATCGGCAATCGCTTGTATTGGACGCCGGTGGCGACGACCACGGCGCCAGCCGAGATCCGCCGCCCATTGTCGAAGACGGCGCAAAAACGTCCGCTGTCCAACGCCTCGAGCGAGGCCACGCGCCTTGGCATCAGGAAGCGCGCACCGAACTTCATGGCCTGGACCTCACCGCGCCAGACAAGGTCCGCGCCCGAGATCCCGGTGGGGAAGCCCATGTAGTTCTCGATCCGGCTGGACGTGCCCGCCTGCCCGCCGATGGCGGCGTCCTCGACGACGAGGGCGCTGAGCCCCTCGGCCCCAGCATAGACGGCGGCGGCGACACCCGCGGGCCCTCCGCCGACGATCAGGACGTCGAACGGGGCGTCATCCTCGAGGTCGTAGTTCACCCCCAGCAACCTGGCGACTTTCTCCGGCGTCGGATCTGCCACCACCTGCCCGCGGCCGAAGATCACGGCAGGCGTGTCCGCCGGCAGGCCACAGCCTTCGGCGGCCTCCAGGGCCTCGCGGCTGCCAGGGGCGTGCGAGGCGTACGGCAGGCGGTTGCGGCTGGCGAAATCGGCGATGCGTCGGATGTCGCGATCCCGGTCCTCGCCGATCAGAACCAGCGGGCTGAAACGGCTCTCGAGTTGCTTGCGCCGTCGCGCCGCGAGGACGGTGATGACGATGTCCGACATCTCCGGGATCTCGGACATCAGCCGCAGCATGGCGGCTCGGGGGACTTCCAGCGCGCGCGTCTCGCGCACGGCGCGCATGGGCATCGACCACGCCCCGCCGTTGAGGAACGAGATCTCGCCCATGAACTGGGTTGGGCCGATCGTCGAGGCGCTCCAGCGCTCTTCAGAGAACGGGTCCATCACCTCGATCTCGCCGTCCAGCACGTAGACGAAGCGATCGACCGCCTGGCCGGGCTGCACGATGAGCGCGCCGGCCTCGTAGGTCACGACCTTCCCGGCCGCCTGCATGGCCTCGACATGCGACGCCGACAGAGGCGTTCGCTGCATTTCCGCGAGGTCGCGGCCGATCGTTTCCACGTTGGCGCCTCTGAATCGAAAAGCGCGCCGGGCACGCGCAAGGGAGCGTCACTCTAGATCAGGCGTTCGGAGCTGTCCGTTCCGGACCCGAAAGCCGCCTGCCACGCATGCGCAATTCCGTATGTCATGTCGGCAGGCCGCCGGCCTCGCCCCTGGGCATCAACGCATCGCGCACACCGGTGCGGCCGGCGGGCCGGACCGGCCCCCGGGGACACGTTTTATCGAGTGGGATGGCCGCGCGCCCAGACGCCTGAAAACGCCATGCTGAGCGTTTTCAGGCGATTAGGGTCGGATCGAAGGCAGCGGTCGCCTGCTACAGGCCCAGCACCATCTTCGCCATGATGTTGTGCTGGATCTCGTTGGAGCCGGCGTAGATCGAGGTCTTGCGGTAGTTGACGTACTGCGGCGCGACCGTGGCGGAATAGTCCTGGCCGGCGCGGAAGTCGTTGGCGTCGGGGTTGTTCAGGTGGCTCCAGGTGTCCTGGACGAAGGGCTGGGCGTAGAGGCCCGCCGCCTCCAGGGCCAGTTCGGTGATCGCCTGCTGCATCTGGCTGCCTTCCAGCTTCAGCATCGACGAGACCGCGCCCATGGCGTCGCCGTTGGCCCGGCCGGCGAAGATGCGCAGCTCGGTGGCGTTCAGCGCCTCGACCTTGATCTCGACCTCGGAGAGCTTCTTGCGGAAGTCCGGGTCGCTCATCATCGCGCCGCCGCCGTCCGACTTCTCGATGCCGGCGATCTTGCGCACCTTCTTGAGCTGGGCCTGCAGGCCCGGCGCATAGGCGTTGCCGCGCTCGAACTGCAGCAGGTACTTGGCGTAGGTCCAGCCCTCGCCTTCCTTGCCGATGCGGTTCGAGACCGGCACCCGCACATTGTCGAAAAAGGTCTCGTTGATCTCCTGCTCGCCCTCGGCTGGGCCGTCCAGGGTGACGATAGGGCGGATCGAGATGCCCGGCGTCCTCATGTCGATCAGCAGGAACGAGATGCCCTTCTGGCGGATGTCCTCCTGGCTGGTCCGCACGAGGCAGAACATCCAGTCGGCCCACTGCGCCAGCGTCGTCCACGTCTTGGAGCCGTTCAGGACATAGTGGTCGCCGTCCAGCTCGGCCTTCAGCGCCAGCGACGCCAGGTCCGAGCCCGAGCCGGGTTCGGAATAGCCCTGGCACCACCAGACGTCGGTGGCGAGAATCTTGGGCAGATGCTGCTTCTTCTGCTCGTCGGTCCCGAAGGCCATGACCACGGGCGCGCACATCTTCAGGCCCATGTTCGAGGTCGACGGGGCGCCGGCCAGGGCCATCTCCATATCGTAGACGTACTTCTTGCCCAGGCTCCAGCCCGTGCCGCCGTACTCGGTGGGCCAGTCGGGCGCGATCCAGCCCTTCTCGCCCAGACGCTTCAACCAGCGGACCTGGCTCTCCTTGTCCAGATAGCCGTTCTTGGACTGGCCCATGCGCTTGCGCATGTCCTCGTCGTAGTTCTCGGCGATGAACGCCCGCACTTCCTCGCGGAAAGCCAGGTCTTCGGGGGAGAAATCCAGGTCCATGGCGATCAGCCCACGCCGTCGAGGTATTCGATCTCGGGACGGCCGGCGAGAACGGCCGCGAACTTCGGGCCGGCGGCCTTGAAGTAGTCGGTGCCGCCGTGATGGGTCAGGGCGTCCTGGTCCTTGTAGAGTTCCAACACCTTGTAGACGTTGGGTTCGGTCCGGCTCTTGGTGAGCTGGTAGGCGATGTTGCCGGGCTCATTGGCGCGGACCTGCGCGGCCAGCTCCGTGAAGAAGGCCTCGAACTCGGCCCCCTTGCCCTCTTGAACCGGCAGTTTCGCGATCACGCCAATGGTCATGCCATCCTCCCAACAAATGTTTGAACGGACGGTAGAGGGGCGCGCCGATGCGGGCAAGCGCGACGTGAACAGCATTCACATGGCAGATAGCTCAGCGCCGTCGATGCGGCGCCCGGAAGCCGGTGTTAGCGGCGCTCGTTCCAGCCGTAGGCCACCCAGTGGTGGCCGCCCAGGTGGCGGGCCTCGATGACGTCGTCGTCGCGCTGGCGGCGGCGGGCGCGAACCGTGCGGCGGGCCCGCATGGCCAGGGCGGCGAAGCCCAGCAGGGCCGAGGCCATGACGGCGATGACCGCGACCGTTGCGGCGGCGAACACCGCCAGGATAGCGCCGACGATCACAGCGCCAGTCGTCGCAAGCGCGGCGCCGACGGCGGCCAGGCTGCGGAAGGCGGAACCCTCGTTCGCGGCGAAGTCCTTGACCATTTCAGCTCCTCAGCGGACGCCAGCAGCGTTCCGTGAAAGGTCCATGTCAGCACACTGGTTCCAGACGTCAACCACCGATGCGTCGGGAATATGACGTCCGGCCCTCATGCCGCACCTTCGAGCGCCAGCGACTTCCGCTCGCGCGAGATCTGGTCATAGGCGGCGTTGATGGCGGCGGCCTTGGCCTCGGCCACCTCGACGAACTCGGCCGGCAGGCCGCGGGCGCGGGCCCGGTCGGGGTGCGATTCCGAGAGCTGGGACCGCCAGGCGGCGCGTACGACATCGTCCGCAGCATCGGGCGCCACGCCCAGGATCACATATGGGTCATCGTTGGCCGCGCCCAGATGCGTGGCCTTCAGCCGGCGGAAGGTCAGCGGCGACAGGCCGAACAGCTCGGACACGCGCTCAAGGTAGACCATCTCGTCGGCCGTCACGACGCCATCCGAGGCCGCGATGTAGAAGAGGCCGTCCAGCACGTCTTCCAAGAGCTGCGGGCAGCCGCCGTAGCGCTTCTTGAGACGTCGGGCATAACCCTCGAACCCGCGCGTGGTCTGGCGCGCCAGCTGGTAAAGCCGGCGAATATTGCCCTCGCTGCCGGGGTCGGACTGGAAGACGGTGTGAAAGGCGTCGTACTCGGCGGCCTGGGCCTCGCCGTCGGCCTTGGCCAACTTGGCGCCCAGGGCCGTGACGGCCGTCGAGAACGCAGGATCCTCGCCCGGAAGTCCGGGTGGGCAGACATCGCATTCCGCCTCATCGACCTTGCGCGCTGCGAGGCCGGCTATTTTGCGCCAGAAGCTCATTTCGCTATGGCATGCCTTACGACCGCGGCGAGCGCGTGACAATCACGCCCAGGGGTTAAGTTTTGGACAGAGTTTTCGCCTTTTGGATCGACCGCGGCGGCACGTTCACCGACGTCATCGGCCGCGCCGAGGACGGCGAGGAGGTTTCCGCCAAGCTCCTGTCCGCCTCGGCGGCCTATCCGGACGCCGCGGTTGAGGCGATGCGCCGCATCCTGGGCGCGGCCCCTGGCGAGGCGTTTCCGGCCGCGCGGGTGTCGGCGATCAAGATGGGCACCACCGTCGCCACCAACGCCCTCTTGGAGCGGGCAGGCGCCAAGACGCTGTTCGTGACCACGCAGGGGTTCGCCGACGCCTTGGCGATCGGCGACCAGGCCCGGCCCGACCTTTTCGCCCTGAACATCGACAAACCGGCGCCGCTCTATGCGGGCGTCGTCGAGGCCGACGAGCGGCTGGCGGCGGACGGATCGGTCGTGAGGCCACTGGACAGCGCGGCGCTGAAGGCCCGGCTGGCGGCGGCGGTCGCCGACGGCTTCACCTCCGCGGCCATCGCCTTCCTGCATTCCGACCTGAACCCCGAACATGAGCGGCAGGCCGGCGAGATCGCCCGGGCGGCGGGGTTCGACTTCGAGGCCCTGAGCTCCGAGGTCTCGCCCCTGCCCCGCTTCGTGCCGCGCGCCGAGACCACGGTCGCCGACGCCTATCTGACGCCGGTGCTGCAGGCCTATGTCCGCCGGGTGGCGGATGCGGTGGCGGGGGCGCCGCTCTATTTCATGACCTCGGCGGGCGGGCTGGTGCGGGCCGGGGCCTTCCGAGGCCGCGACGCGGTGGTCTCGGGTCCGGCGGGCGGCGTGGTCGGCGTGGCGCGCACGGCGGCCGAGGCGGAGGCGTCGGCGGTCCTGGGTTTCGACATGGGCGGGACGTCCACAGATGTCTGCCGGTTCGCCGGGACGCTGGAGCGCCGGGACAGCGCGAACGTCGCTGGTGCGAAGCTGCGCAGCCCGATGCTGGATGTGGAGACGGTAGCGGCTGGCGGCGGCTCGGTCCTGACGTTCGACGGGATGCGCGCCCGGGCCGGTCCGGCCAGCGCCGGCGCCGACCCTGGGCCCGCCTGCTATGGCCTCGGCGGGCCGGCGGCGGTGACCGACGCCAACCTGGTGCTGGGCCGGCTGGACCCGCGCTTCTTCCCCTCGGTGTTCGGGCCGAAGGGCGACGCTGCCCTGGACCCCGCGGCCAGCCGCGCACGGCTGGAGGCCCTGGCCCAGGCCATGGGCGCCGAGAGCGTCGAGGCGGCGGCCGAGGGCTTCGTCGCCGTGGCGGTCGAGCAGATGGCGCAGGCCGTGCGCCGCATCTCCACCGAGCGCGGCTTCGATCCGCGCGAGCACGCGCTGGTGGCGTTCGGCGGCGCGGCGGGTCAGGTGGCCTGCCAGACGGCCGAGGCCCTGGGCGTCGATCAGGTGCTGTGCCCGAAGTACGGCAGCGTGCTGTCGGCCTGGGGCATCGGCCAGGCGCAGGTGACGGCCCTGCGGCAGGCGGGGATCGAGGCGCCGCTGGCGAGCGGGCTGGCGGCGGCCGAGGCGGCGCTGGACCGCCTGAACGCCGAGGTGCGCGCCGACATGGCCGCCCAGGGCGCAGAGGCGGGCGAGG
>Ga0209026_1000511_pt1 | contig 27414 bp, 20 predicted proteins | sample AraplaCL_Col_mCL_FD_184262 | JGI IMG/M metagenome (GOLD analysis project Ga0209026, IMG submission 184262) | Arabidopsis root microbial communities from the University of North Carolina, USA - plate scrape CL_Col_mCL (SPAdes) (version 2) | ecosystem: Host-associated > Plants > Roots >... | reverse complement strand
ATCACCCTGCACTTCGGCAAGTTCAAGTACTCGTTCCAGCCGCAGGACGACAAGGGCGCGAAGGACGGCGGTACCAAGGACTTCACCTACGACATCCAGAAGGTGGCCAGCGCCTGAGCCTGATCGGCACCTTGCAGTTCCTCGTTCCATCCATCTTCCACTAGCCGGGTGTGTGCATGACCCCAGAGAACATGCTGAAAGAAGGCCGGCTGGACGAGGCGCTGCAAGGCCTGACCGCGCAGGTGCGCGGCAACCCCGCGGATGCGAAGGCGCGGGTGTTCCTGTTCCAGTTGCTGGCCGTGTTGGGGCAGTGGGAGCGGGCGCAGAACCAGCTCAAGGTGAGCGGCGAACTCGACCCGCTCAACACGCTGATGGTGGAAGCGTACAGCCGTGCGCTGGCCGGCGAGCTGGAGCGGCAGCAGGTGATGGCCGGCACGCGCTCGCCGATGGTGATCGGCGAGCCCGCGCAATGGCTGGCGCTGCTGCTGCAGTCGCTGAAATTGCAGGCCGAGGACCGGCATGCGCAGGCGCAACCGCTGCGCGAGCAGGCCTTCGAACAGGCCGAGGCGGTGGGTGGCGAAATCGACGGCACGCCGTTCGAGTGGATCGCCGATGCCGATCCGCGCTTTGGCCCGTGCCTGGAGATGATCGTCAACGGCGGCTACGCCTGGGTGCCGTTCACGCGCCTGAAGAAGCTGGTGTTCGAGGCGCCTGCCGATCTGCGCGACAAGGTGTGGGCGCCGGTGCAGGTGACCTGGAGCAACGGCGGCCAGGCGGTGGGTTTCGTGCCGTGCCGCTACCCCGGTTCCGAGCGGGCAGCGGACGGCGAACTGGTGCTGGCGCGGCGCACCGACTGGAACGATCTCGGTGGCGAATGCTTCGCCGGTTGCGGCCAGCGCATGCTGGCCACCGATGCCGGCGAGTACCCGCTGCTGGACATCCGCAGCATCACGTTCAACGCGGCCTGAAAGCATGGCCGAGCTGACCACCCAGGAACGTCTGCAGCCCTCGCTGCTCGACCGCCTCACCGATGACGAGCCCGGCAAGGCCGACGAGAGCCGCGAGAAGCGGGTGATCTCGGCCACGCGCCTGCGCGACTGCGTGACGCGGGACATGTCCTGGCTGCTGAACTGCGTGAACTTGGGCGCCGAGGCCGAACTGGCGGATTACCCGGAGGTGGCGAGCTCGGTGCTCAACTTCGGCATCCCCGACCTCACCGGTGCGGCGCTGTCCGGCATCAAGGCCGACGCGCTGCAGCGCAAGGTGCGCGACGCCATCCTCGCGTTCGAGCCGCGGCTGACGCCCGGCACCTTGCAGGTCACCGTGCAGGCGGACAGCCGGCGCATGGACCACCAGTCGCTGGTGTTCAACATCGCCTCCGAGATGTGGGCGCAGCCGATTCCCTTGAACCTCTACCTCAAGACCGAGGTGGACCTGGAGACCGGCCGCTTCAACGTCTCTGAGAGCTTTGGTTGAGCGTCATGGACCCGCGCCTGCTCCGCTACTACAACCGCGAGCTGCAGCACGTCCGCGAGATGGGCGGCGAGTTCGCGCGCGAATACCCCAAGATCGCCGGTCGCCTCGGCCTGGAAGGCTTCGAGTGCGCCGATCCCTACGTGGAGCGGCTGCTGGAGGGTTTCGCCTTCCTTGCCGCGCGCATCCAGTTGAAATTGGACGCGCAGCACCCGGTGTTCACCCAGCACCTGCTGGAGATGATCTACCCGCATTACCTCGCGCCGGTGCCTTCGATGGCGGTGGTGCAGCTGAACCCGGACATCAAGGAAAGCGCGTTGGCCACCGGTCCGGTGGTGGCGCGGCAGACCGCGCTGCGCGGGCTCACCGGTCACGACGAGCGCACCGCCTGCGAATACCGCACCGCGCACGACGTCGCGCTGTGGCCGCTGGAACTGGCTGAGGCGAAGTACTTCGAGACGCCGGCCGCGCTCGCCGCCGCGGGCGTGCCGCTGCCGGCGAACAAGACCGTACGCGCCGGCCTGCGGTTGAAGTTCACCGTCACCGCCGGCGCGCAGGCGAACATGCTGGCGCTGGACGAGCTGCCGCTGTTCATCGCCGGCACCGACGAATTGCCCAAGCGCCTGTACGAGCAGCTGCTCGGCAACGCGGTGGGTTACCTGGTGCGCACGCCGGGGGCGGGCGGGCTGGTCAGCGAGTTCTTCGACGGCAGCTGCATCCGCGACAAGGGCTTCGCCGACGACGAGGCGCTGCTGCCGTACACCGACCGCTCGTTCAGCGGCTACCGCCTGCTGCAGGAATACTTCGCCTGCCCGGAGCGCTTCCTGTTCGCGCTGTTCACCGGGTTGAGGCCGGTGCTGGCGCGCTCGTCGACCTGCGAATTCGAGATCGTGACGCTGTTCGACCGCAGCGTGAGCCGCCTGCACAACGCGGTGGACGCGGGCAACTTCCGGCTGTTCTGCACGCCGGCGATCAACCTGTTCCCGCGGCGCGCCGACCGCATCCACCTGCAGCCTGGGCGCACCGAGTACCACATCCTCGCCGACCGCACCCGGCCGATGGATTTCGAGATCCACAGCGTCGCCGACGTGGAAGGCTTCGGCGACCGCCAGGAGCCGGAGCAGCGCTTCCAGCCGTTCTACGGCAGCGACGAGCGCACCTGGCACAGCGGCGCCGCCGCGTTCCATACCATCCGCCGCGAACCGCGCCTGCTGTCTGCACGCCAGCGCCTGCACGGCGCGCGCTCCAGCTACGTGGGCAGCGAGGTGTTCATCGCGCTGGTCGACGCCAACGACGCACCGTATGCCACGCAGCTGCGCCAGATCGGCATGCGGCTGCTGTGCACCAACCGCGACCTGCCGCTGCAGATGCCGGTGGGCAAGTCGCGCACCGATTTCACCCTGGACACCGGCGCGCCGGTGGCCTCGATCCGCTGCGTGGCCGGTCCCACCAAGCCGCGCGCGCCGACCGCGAACGGCGAAACCGCGTGGCGGCTGATCAGCCACCTGCAGCTCAACTACGTCTCGCTGCTGGGCGACGGCGGCGAAGAGGGCGCGTCGGCGCTGCGCGAGATGCTCACGCTGTACTGCGACGAATTCGATGCCGCCGCGCGCCGCCAGATCGAGGGCATCAAGGCGGTGGGTTCGCAACCGGTGGTGCGGCGCATCCCGGTGCCGGGGCCGATCAGCTTCGGCCGCGGACTGGAGATCACGCTGACCTGCGACGACGGCGCCTTCGAAGGCACCGGCGCCTTCCTGCTCGGCGCAGTGATGCGGCACTTCTTCGCGCGGCACGTCTCGGTGAACTCCTTCACCGAAACCGTGCTGCGCACCCTGGAACGCAACGAGGTGGCCCGATGGCCGGCACGGCTCGGCAAGCGCCAGATCCTGTAGCGCCGGCTCGCGTCGAGCTCGAGCTCGCGCTGCGGGAGCAGCCGCAGGGCTTCGAGTTCTTCGAGGCGCTGCGCCGGCTCGAGTGCGCGCATCCGGAGCGGCCGCGGCTGGGCGAATCGGCCAAGCCGGCGGAGGATGCCGTGCGGCTGTGCCACACGCCCTCGCTGGCGTTCGCGCCAAGCGGTGTCGAACGCTACGAGCCCGCCGCCGAAGGCCGACCGGCCCGGCTGCACGGCCTGTTCTTCGGCCTGTTCGGGCCGAACGCGCCGCTGCCGCTGCACCTCACCGAATACGCGATGGATCGCCAGCGCAACGCCAAGGATTCCACCCTGGTCGCGTTCGCCGACATCTTCCACCACCGCATGCTGAGCCTATTCTACCGCGCCTGGGCCAGCGCGCAGCCCACCGTGCAGCTCGATCGCCCTGACGAGGACCGCTTCCGCCTGTACATGGGCGCGCTGGTGGGCTTGTCCACGCGGGGGCTGGAGGCACGCGACGCACTGCCCGACCAGTACAAGCGCTTCTTCGCCGGCCGCCTGGTGGCGCAGGCACGCAATGCCGAAGGCCTGCGCGGCCTGCTGGAACATTTCTTCCGCATTCCCGTGCGCGTGCTGGAGTTCGTCGCGAGCTGGATGCGCCTGCCGAACGAAGCGCACCTGCGGCTGGGCGCCTCGCCCGAGGTGGCCGGCCTGGGCAGCACCGCGGTACTGGGCGAATACGTGTGGGGCTCGCAGCAGCGCTTCCGCTTGCGGCTCGGGCCGCTGACGCGCGCCGAGTTCAACAACTTCCTGCCCGGCGGCGAGGCGCTGCGCCAGCTGGTGGCGGCGGTGAAGACCTACGTGGGCGAGGAGAAGGCCTGGGACGTGCAGCTGGTGCTCAAGCGCGCCGAGGTGCCGACCACGAAGCTGGGCCAGTCCGGGCGCATGGGGCTTTCCACCTGGATGGGCGAGCCGCGCCGGGATGCCGATGCGGACCACGTGATCCTGCAGCCGGTGGGCTAGGCGATGGGCTTCGACTTTCCGCACCGAGCCGGTTTTTTTCTCCTCCCCCTGCGTGCAGGGGGAGGTCGGGAGGGGGGGAGCTTTGGGCCGTTGGCCGAAAAGCACCCCACCCCAACCCTCCCCTGCAAGCAGGGGAGGGAGCCCACTTTCGTCGCGGCCGCGATCGCGCAGCCGCCATCACCACTTCAGGGGTAGAGATCCATGGCAGAAATCAGTCGCAGCGCGCTGTTCGGCAAGCTCAACAAGCTGGCGTACCGGGGCATCGAGAGCGCCACCGTGTTCTGCAAGTTGCGCGGCAATCCGTACGTGGAGCTGGTGCACTGGATCCACCAGATCCTGCAGCTGCAGGACTCGGACCTGCACCGCATCGTCAAGCAGTTCAACCTCAACCCGTCGAACCTCGCGCGCGACGTCACCGACGCGCTGGACCGGCTGCCGCGCGGTTCCACCAGCATTTCCGATCTTTCCAGCGACGTCGAAGAGGCCGTCGAGCGCGGCTGGGTGTTCGCCACCCTGATGTTCGGCGAGGCGCAGGTGCGCACCGGCTATCTCATGGTGGGCGTGCTGCGACTGCGCCATCTGCGCAATACGCTGCTCGGCGTCTCGAAGGAGTTCGAGAAGATCAAGCCTGAGGCACTGGTGGAGAAGTTCGCCGAGGTGGTGGCCGGCTCGCCCGAGGACGGCCAGAGCGCCAGCGACGGCTTCCACATGGGTGGCGCCGCACCGGGTGAGGCCAGCGGCGCGATGTCACCCGCGCAGATGGGCAAGCAGGAGGCGTTGGCGCAATTCACCATCGACCTCACCGAGCAGGCGCGCAGCGGCAAGATGGATCCGATCGTCGGTCGCGACGACGAGATCCGTCAGCTGGTCGATATCCTGATGCGCAGGCGCCAGAACAACCCGATGCTGGTCGGCGAAGCCGGCGTGGGCAAGACCGCGGTGATCGAGGGTTTCGCCATGCGCATTGCCATCGGCGACGTGCCGCCGCCGCTGAAGGACGTGCAGTTGCGCGTGCTCGACGTCGGCCTGCTGCAGGCCGGCGCCAGCATGAAGGGCGAATTCGAAAACCGCCTGAAGCAGGTGATCGAGGAAGTGCAGTCGTCCACCAGGCCGATCATCCTGTTCATCGACGAGGCGCACACCCTGGTCGGCGCTGGCGGTGCCGCCGGCACCGGCGATGCCGCCAACCTGCTCAAGCCCGCGCTGGCGCGCGGCAACCTGCGCACGATCGGTGCCACCACCTGGGCCGAATACAAGAAGCACATCGAAAAAGACCCGGCGTTGACCCGCCGCTTCCAGACCGTGCAGATCGACGAACCCAGCGAAGAGAAGGCGATCCTGATGATGCGCGGTGTCGCCAGCGTGATGGAGAAGCACCACAAGGTGCAGATCCTCGACGAGGCGCTGGAGGCCGCGGTCAAGCTGTCGCACCGCTACATCCCCGCCCGCCAGCTGCCGGACAAGTCGGTCAGCCTGCTTGACACCGCCTGCGCCCGCGTGGCGATCAGCCAGCACGCCGTGCCGGCCGAGGTGGACGACACGCGCAAGCGCATCCAGGCGCTGGAAACCGAGCTGGGCATCATCGCCCGCGAGAAGAATGTCGGCGTGGATGTCAGCTCGCGCGAGGAAGCCGCCAGCGAGAAGCTGGCGACGCAGAAGGCGCGGCTGGAAACGCTGGAAGCGAACTGGGTGACCGAGAAGGCACTGGTCGAGAAGGTTCTCGACATCCGCTCGAAGCTGCGCGGCTCGACCGCGCCGGTCGAAGGCACCGGCAGCGCGCTGGAGGAGTCGGCCAACCAGGAGGCCGAAGCCAAGCCCGCGCCGGTGGCGGGTGATGCCCCGCTGGATGGCGCCGAACGCGCGGCGGCGCTCGAACAATTGAAGGGCCTGCAGGCGCAGCTCGCCGAACTGCAGGGCGAGCATCCGTTGATCCTTGCGTCGGTCGATCAGCAGGCGGTGGGCTCGGTGGTGTCGGACTGGACCGGCATCCCGGTCGGGCGCATGGTCAAGAGCGAAGTCGAGACCGTGATGAACCTGGCCAAGCTGATGGGCGCCCGCGTCATCGGCCAGGACCACGCGATGGAGATGATCGCCAAGCGCATCCAGACTTCGCGCGCCGGCCTGGTCGATCCGAACAAGCCGATCGGCGTCTTCATGCTCGCCGGCACCTCCGGCGTGGGCAAGACCGAAACCGCACTGGCGCTGGCCGAAGCTTTGTACGGCGGCGAGCAGAACATCATCACCATCAACATGAGCGAGTTCCAGGAAGCGCATACCGTTTCCACGCTCAAGGGCGCGCCTCCCGGCTACGTCGGCTACGGCGAGGGCGGCGTGCTCACCGAAGCCGTGCGGCGCAAGCCGTACTCCGTCGTGCTGCTGGACGAAGTCGAGAAGGCCCATCCCGACGTCCACGAGATCTTCTTCCAGGTCTTCGACAAGGGCGTGATGGAGGACGGCGAAGGCCGCTCCATCGACTTCAAGAACACCTTGATCCTGCTCACCACCAATGCCGGTACCGAGCTCATTGCCAGCATGTGCAAGGACCCGGAACTGATGCCCGAGCCCGACGGTATGGCCAAGGCCTTGCGCGAGCCGCTGCTGAAGATCTTCCCGCCCGCCTTGCTTGGGCGCCTGGTCACCATCCCGTACTACCCGCTCAGCCCTGAAATGCTGGGCAAGATCGTCAAGCTGCAGATCAACCGCATCAAGAAGCGAGTCGAGGCGCGCTACAAGATCCCGTTCGAGTACAGCGAGGACGTGGTGAAGCTGGTGGTCGCGCGCTGCACCGAGACGGAATCGGGCGGGCGCATGATCGATGCGATTCTGACCAACTCGATGCTGCCGGATATCTCGCGGGCGTTTTTGACCAAGATGATTGCGGGTGAGCAGATTGCGAAGGTGCAGGTGGGGGTGACGGACGGAGAGTTTTCGTATGGGTTTGGGTGAGGCATCGGCAGAAAGTGAACCTGGTCCCGTTTTTCCAACGCGTGGGGTGTCGCTGGCCACGTCGTCCCTCGCCCCCCCACGAATGTCACCGACGCCGACCCGATAGCCGCTCCGACTAGAAGGCCGCCTTACCAGCTGCCAGCAAGGGATGCCAAACCGTCATGTCATTGAAGGCAATTACCATCGACTTTCCTTCCAGCTCCGGCGAGCCCCAGGTCTTCGTTGGGGGCGCCGCCGTCCTGAACCTGCTGGGCAAGGCGAGCTCCACTGGCAGCGTGCCGCCCAGATGGCAAGGGGTTATCAAGAATTTCCTCGAAACGCCCAACGGAAGCAGCTTCCGGCTTGGTGGTTACAACATCGTGCGCAATGGCTTGTACGTGACCGAGGATTCGTTGGAGTTTGAGAACGAACATCACGAAAACAAGGGCCCGAGTTACCGCCAACTTGCCGCCGGGGTCAGCCGATACGACAACAAGTCGCTGGCCGGCTTCATGCGAGGGTTGCTCGCGGAGCCCACCAAGAGCGTCAGCGATCCGTGGATCGCAGTGCTCACCGCGGCGATGTTTCTCTCGGAGGTGGTGCGCAATCCCCGCAGCTTCGCAGTGAACCTGATGCTGCTGGATCTGATCGAGACGGGGACGAAGTACGGCAGTGCTGGCGACAAGGAGCTCTCCTTCGAGAAGCTGCTGGGGTTCAAGAAAAACAAGGAGAAGACCTACACCTACACGAGCGGGTCGGTGCGGGTCGGATCGGGTAACGCGTCGGATCGTGCCGGCAAGCTGCCGATGTCGCACCTGGGCGCAGTGGCTCATTACGATGCCTCATCCCCCAGTACCGAGACGGCCGACTACAGCTCCTTCACCGCGCTTCAGAAGCGCGCAACGCTCAACCTGCAGGGTCCGACAGCGCCGAACCAGTCGGTAACTTTCTCCAATGCGCTGATCGAGAAAGAGGCGACGGTCAGCATCCGCTGGCTCTGCACCTATCTGAACAAGAAGAGCCTCACGTACCCGCGTTCCAAGAAGACCTTCCAGGGTTGGGGCAAGGCGTTGCCTACCACGCCGGTGTACGAATACTTCGCAGCGACCTTCGCACCTCTGCGCGAGCAGAAGTACGCCGTCGGTGCAACCAATTGCACTGGAGCGTCGACCAACCAGGAAACGGCTGACTATTGGGTGGGCAAGACCATCCAGGATGCGTTGACGACGCGCTACGCCGACACCGCGTGCCTCATCTGAGGCAGGGGGCTGGGCGCAAAAAGAGGTCGGATTCGCTTCCTTGTCTGTGATGGATAACTCAACCTGGCCCCGGGTTCGTGTCATTCGAGCCTCAATAACTTCAACGGAGTGCGTGCCTTGACTGCCTTCCTCAAGAATTACACCAGCAAGCAGCTCAACCAAATCGTCTTCCCGGGCTCGCATGACGCCGGCATCTACGGTCAGGGCAAGAGCAACGTCATCACCCAGAGCCTGAACATCGGCGAGCAGGCCAATGCCGGTGTGCGCTTCTTCGACATGCGCATTGCCACCGTCAAGCGCAGCGACGGATCTCTCGACCAGAAGTCCTACCACCTTGGCAAGGGTGTCATCGACAACAAGCACAAGGGTGCCAAGCCCGGTGAAGTCCAGTCGCACCAGAACGTGTCCCACTTGGGCGGCTGGGGCCAGGACACACTGTCGGACATGCTCACGCAGGCCAAGACCTATGTGGTGGCGAACCCGTCGGAGTTCCTGATCCTGAAGTTCTCCAAGTGCTACAACCTGAAGGACGTGGTCGACACCTGCGTGCGCGTGCTGGGTGACACGCAGTTCAACTACAACAAGTCAGGTGGCGCGGCGATCAACCTCAACACGCGCACGGTCGGAAGCTTGGCGGGCAAGGTCATCACGCTGTTCGATCCCAAGGAACTGGAGAAGCTCGGCTTCGTCATTCGCGGCCAGATCTACAGCGGCTGCCTGTCCTTCGGCGAGCTCTTCAACAAGGAGACCAAGACGTCGCGCCAGTACCAGAAGGAGTTCCACGGCCTGCAGTACTTCGGCAAGTTCAGCAACACCGACGACATCAAGAAGAACACCAAGAAGCAGGCGGCGACGATGGGTGGCGGCACCTCGTGCGACCGTGACGCCATGGGCATGATGTACTGGACCACCACTGGCATGCTGGGCGACATCAAGGCCCGCAACGACAAGATGTGGACGGGCGTGAATGTGCAGGCCCTGCGTGACGTGTGGGAGGCCGGCTACAAAAAGGCCATGATCAACCAGCTCGGTGCGCTGAGCTTCAAGGACCTCTACACCAAGAACAGTCGCTACTACGTGGCCAACAAGAACAGTTGGACGAGCTTCACGCCCAACATCGTCATGATCGACTTCGCCGACTACCAGAAGTGCGTGACGGTCTACAACCTGAATCGCGTCAGGAGCGAGATGCTCGAGACCTTGATGCAGCAATCGGGCCATGCCATCGAAGGTCTCTGACCACGGCGGCGCGCGGGCCACTGGCCAAAAACTGGGGTCAGGTCACTTATCTCGGATGTTTATTGGCTGGATGGATCCTCAAAAAGAGGGTGTAGTGACCAGATTTCCAGCGTGATTGCGCATTGATGGCTGGAGGAGTCCATACCTATGCAACCCGCCGCCCGCCTTACCGACATGCATGTCTGCCCGATGGTCACACCGGGAGTCCCACCCATTCCGCACGTGGGCGGGCCTATCGTGTCGCCCGGCGCGCCTACGGTGCTGATCGGCGGCTTGCCGGCGGCGCGGCTGGGCGACATGGCGGTGTGCGTGGGGCCACCTGACAGCATCGTCATGGGCTCGCCCACGGTGCTGATCGGCGGGCAGCCCGCCGCGCGGCTGGGTGATTCCTGTGCGCACGGCGGCACCATCGTGCTGGGCTGCTTCACCGTGCTGATCGCGTGAGCCGGCGCATGAACCGCGACTCGGCGCAGGTTGTCGTCCGTCCGTCGGCCGCGCGCATGGCGGCGCCGGACTGGCGCGCTCTGCTGCAGCAGGCGATGCAGGCGCACCAGGCCGACGATCTCGACACTGCCGAGCGGATGTACCGCGAGGTGCTGGACCTGCGCGTGGCGCAGCCCGATGCGCTGCATTACCTGGGCGTGCTGTGCCATCAGTGCGGACGCAGCGACGAGGGCGTGGAGCTGATCCGCACCGCGCTGCAGGTCACGCCGAAGCACCCGGACGCGCACAACAACCTCGGCAACATCCACAAGGAATGCGGTCGTCTGCGCGAGGCGGAGGCCTGCTACCGCAAGGCGCTGGAGTGCGGTCCGCAGCATCACAATGCCTTGAGCAACCTCGCCGTGGTGCTGGAGGCGCAGGAGCGCCCGCAGGAAGCCTTCGAGGCCTACGAAAAGCTGCTGCGGCAGGCACCGCGCTACGCGCAGGGGCACTACCTGCTGGGGCTGTTCCTGCGCAACCACGCGCAGAACCTCGAGCACATCGAGCAGTCGGTGACGCGCTTCCGCGAGGCCTATGCATTGGAGCCGCGTTTCGTGCAGGCACTGGAGGCGCTGAGCGTGTCGCTGTACGTGCTGGGGCGCACCGACGAAGCGGTGCAGGTGTATCGCGACTGGGTGGCGCGCGAGCCGGACAACCCGATCCCGCGCCACATGCTGGCGGCCTGCGGCGGCGCCGACGCACCGGTGCGCGCGGGCGACGCCTATGTGCGCGACATCTTCGACCGTTTCGCCGACAGCTTCGACGAACAACTGCTGCACAACCTCGACTACCGCGCGCCGCAGGTGCTGGTGGATGTGCTGGGCACGGTGTTGCCGGCGCCTGACGCCGCACTCGACGTGCTGGATGCCGGCTGCGGCACCGGCCTGTGCGCACCGTTGCTGCGTCCCTATGCGCGCCGGCTGGTGGGCGTGGACCTTTCCGGCGGCATGGTGGAGAAGGCGCGCCAGCGCGGCGGCTACGACGCGCTGGACGTGGCGGAACTCACCGCCTACCTGCAGCAGCAGCCCGGCGCCTGGGATGTGGTGCTCTCGGCCGACACGCTGGTGTATTTCGGCGAGCTGGGCACGGTGCTGGCAGCAGCCCACGCGGCGTTGCGGCCGGGCGGCTGGCTGGCGTTCTCGCTGGAGGCGGAAGAGGGCGACGAGGATCGCGTGACGCTCACCGCCAGCGGGCGCTACCGCCACTCGCGTGTCCATGCCCTGCATGCGCTGGCGCAGGCGGGTTTCGGCGACGTGCGCATCGCCGAGGACAGCCTGCGCAAGGAATTCGGTCAGCCGGTACGCAGCTGGGTGGTGCTGGCGCGCCGCGGCGGCGATGCGGGCCCGGCGAGCGCGACGTGAGCGCGCCTCCCGAATCCGCCATTGAAACGGTATCGCGGCGGGAATGGCCCCGCTGGAAGAGCGACTGCAGTGGCTTCGTCCACGCGGTGGCCGACGATCTCGGCATTGCCCTGTCGGGCAACGCCAATGCGATGGTCGACGCGATGGGCGCCAAGGCCAGCGGCTGGATCGATCTGGGCTGCGATCCCGCGCTGGCGATCAGCTACGCCAACCGCGGCTTCTTCGTGGTCGCCGGCCTCAAGGCGTCCGGGCACGGGCATGTGGTGGTGATCGTTTCCACGCCAGCGGGCAGCCGTTATCCCGTCGGCTACTGGGGGCGGCTGGGCGGTGTGGGACGGGAGAAGACGGGGATCAACTGGTCGTGGAATCATCGCGACTTGCCCAAGGTCGACTATTACGCGAAGCCCGTGCCGGAGGGGCGCTGATGCGAGTTCCCGGTCGCCTGCTGATCCTTGTCCTGGCGCTGGCCCCGGCCGCTGCCGGCGCCTGCCATTTGGTGCCCATGGGCATCGTCGGCGGCGTGGGCAGGCTGGGCGACGTGTCGGTGGCGTTCGGCGCGGCCGACGACGCGCTGCATCCGACCGCGTGGCAGGGGGCGTTGCGGATCACGACGGGCAGTGCGCCTGCCTGCACGGTCAGCGACGAGGTAGCCATCGTCGAGGCCCCGGTGGCGCTGGGCGGCGGCATCCTGTACGTGCCGACGTATTCGGGCGGCAACAACCGCCTGTACGCGGTGGACACGAAGAGCTGTCGCGTGTTGTGGCGCAGCCACCCTTTCAATGGACCGACCCGTCTCGGGAACGACCGTCTCACGATCGGCGGCCGACGCGTGCCGCTGGACCGGAAGTGCCGCCCGGCGGCCATGGCGGGGAAAGGTCGATAGGGCAGGTACGGCGCGGTGCCTGGCGACGGTCGTGGCGGCAGGGTTCGTTGCCGGCGCTCGCGCTGCCGGAAAAGCCCTGTCGGTCAGGTGGTTGGGTCGACGCAGGGGCGATTTTCACGGCGCGTGACCCGAAATGCCGCTCGATTGCGCATTACAGGGGGAGGAGTTCCCATGCCGCCCGTCGCTCGCCTTGCCAGTTCGCATGTCCGCCCCGTGTTCCGGCGGCGCTTCCGTTGCCCTGCATCCCTGCGCTGCGGGCCGTCCGGGCGCGGCGCGCGGAAGGCACGGTCTTGCGGGAATACCGTTGGCATGACCGGCTCCGGCCCTTTCCCAGGAGCGTAGTCGCATGAGCGATCCCATCAAGATCACTTCCGGCAAATGCGACAACCTGCTGTTCGTCGGCATGAGCGCGGACGAGGAACTGGGCGAGCTGTTCCGGTTCGAGCTGCAGTTCGAGAGCACGGACGCGGGCATCGACCTGACCTCGCTGCTGGGTTCGTCGATGACCGTGACGCTGACCCTGGAAGACGGTTTCAAGCGCCATTTCAACGGCATGGTCTGCGAGGCCTCGCAAACCGGCGTCGCCACCGTCGACACCCTGGTCTACGCGCAGTACGCGGTCACCCTGGTGCCCAGGCCGTGGCTGCTGGAACAGATCGTCGACTGCCGCATCTTCACCGAGATGACCGCCCCGGACATCATCCAGAAGCTGCTGGAGGAATCCGGCTACACCGACGTGAAGAACAGCCTCACCGGCAACTACGCGCAGCGCGACTACTGCGTGCAGTACCGCGAAGACTGCCTGAGCTTCATCCATCGCCTGATGGAACAGGAAGGCATCTACTACTACTTCACCCACGACAGCAGCAAGCACACCATGGTGCTGGCCGATGGCGTGGGTGCGCATGCCGCCATCGACGAATTCAAGAAGGTGCCGTTCGCGGCCGGTGCAGGCGGTGCGCTGGGCAAGGCGGCGACGGTCGCCACGTTCGGGGCGGTGCGCGGCGTGGACGGGGCCACCTTCAAGCTGACCGACTACAACCCGCTCACGCCCAAGGCCTCGCTGCTCTCCTCGCACACCAGCGACGGCAACCAGCCGACGACGACCCACACCGCCTTCGACTTCCCCGGCGCGCATGGGGATGCGAGCGTGGGCCAGCATTACGCCAGCGTGCGCGCCGAGGCGCTGACCGCCGCGCGCTCCGGTTATCACGGCACCACCGACGCCTGCGGCGCGGAGGCCGGCAACCTGTTCACCCTGAGCGACTACTCGCGTCAGGAGCTCAACCAGGAATACCTGCTGACCGCCACCCAGAGCTATCTGCGCGGCGCTGGCCACGCCTCGGGCAGCGGCGGCCATCTCGAGTTCCAGTGCCAGTTCCGCGCCATCCCGGGCAGCATTCCGTTCCGCAAGGAAATCAGGACGGCGAAGCCGAAGGTCGCCGGCCTGCAGACCGCCATCGTCACCGGCAGCGACACCGACGAGGACATCGCCGTCGACCAGTACGGCCGGGTGCAGGTGAACTTCCACTGGAACATGCCGGACAAGCCGAACGCGAAGTGCTCCTGCCCGGTGCGCGTGGCCTCGCCGTGGGCCGGCAAGGGCTGGGGCGCGGTGAGCATCCCGCGCGTGGGCCAGGAAGTGGTGGTGAGCTTCCTCGAAGGCGACCCGGACCGGCCGCTGATCATCGGCAGCGTCTACAACGCCGCGAACACCGTGCCCTACGGCCTGCCCGACAACAAGACCCAGAGCGGCATCAAGAGCCGCAGCCTGCTTGGCGGCACCGACGACTTCAACGAGCTGCGCTTCGAGGACAAGCAGGGCAGCGAGGACTTCATCATCCACGCGCAGAAGGACATGCACGAGGAGGTCGAGAACGACCACGTGGTGACGATAGACCACGACGAGACGGTGGAGGTGAAGAACAACCAGACGCTCACCGTCGACAACGACCAGACCGAGACGATCAAGCACGACCGCAAGGTCACCGTGCAGAACGACGACAAGCTCGACGTCACCGCCAACGGCACCACCACGATCGGCCAGAAATTCAAGCTCGACGCCGGCACCGAGATCGACCTGGTCTGCGGCGCCTCCAGCATCACGCTGAAGGCATCGGGCGACATCGAGATCAAGGGCGTCAACATCAAGATCACCGGCGACGCCACGGTGAAGATGGCCGGGCAGGCCACGGTGGACATCGGCGCCGGCGCCAGCGTGAAGGTGCACTCGGACGCGATGATGAACGTGGAGGGCGGCGCGATGACCACGGTGAAGGGGGCGATGCTGACGTTGACCGGCGACGGCATGGCGAAGCTCGGCGGCGGCATCACGATGATCGGCTGAGGAGGCAGGCCATGTCCGCGATCTTGCAAGCATCGATGCAGATGGGCCTGTCGTCCGAGGCCAGCACGCGGCTGCGCCCGGAGATGACGGCGCAGGCGGCGGTGCAGTCGCTGCTGGACGCCGGCGCGGCGCAGGACGCGCTGAAGCTGCTGGCGCGGCTGCTGCCCAAGCGCTACGCGGTGGCGTGGCTGTGCCAGTGCGCGCGCGACCAGCCGCTGGAACTGGAGGACAAGGCCGGCGCCTCGCTGGCGGAGAAGTGGGTGCGCGAACCCACCGAGAGCAACCGTCGCGCCGCCTACGAGTTCGCGAATTCCGGCGGCTACAAGTCGCTGGGCGCGTGGCTCGCCGCGGCGGCCGGCTGGTCGGGCGGCAGCCTGGCGCCGAGCGCGCAGGAAACGCCGGTGCCGCCGCCGGAGCAGCTCACCGCCTGCGCCACGGTGGCGGCGATCAACCTGATGGCGGCGCTGGTGGCCGAACACTTCGCGGCACGCCGCGCCGAGTTCGTCGCCCGCGCCCTGAACCTGCTCGGCACCGGCGAAGCGGCCGGCGCGGGCGGCAAAGGAGCCTGAGCGTGTCGATGCAGACGCTGACATTGGCGGTACTCGGCCGACAGGCCGCGCAATTCGGCAGCCGCAGCCGGAAAGTCTTTCCGGAGGCTGGCGGCAGCATCGGCCGTTCCGAGGATTGCGAATGGGTGCTCGGCGCGCCCGGCGTGTCGCGCATCCACGCGATGGTGCGCTACCTCAACGGCATCTATTTCATCGAGGACCGCAGCACCAACGGCATGCTGCTCAACGGTGCGCCGCTGCCCAGGGGCGAACCCTCCGCGCTGAAGGACGGCGACCGCCTGCAGATCGACACCTTCGAGATCTCGGTGCAGGTGCAGGCGCCGGGCCAGGCCGCCGAGGCGCCGGCCGCACCCGCACCGGCGATGGCACCGGCGCCGCTGCCGGGCGATCCGCTGGATTTCGGCTTGTCCGACCTGCTGGCGCCGGCGCCGGCCGCCGCCGCCGCGGGCGCCAGCCTGATACCCGACTCCGCCGCGGCCGGCGGCGACCTCGACCCGCTGAGTTTCCTCGACGCGCCCTACGCGACGCCGGTGGCGGAGCCCGCGCCGCCGCAGTCGGCGCCGATCCCCAGCTGGAACCACACGGCCGGCAGCGCCGACCACTTCCGCCCGCCGGTGACCGACGTGCAACGCCAGGCGCAGGTGCTGCCGGAGAACTGGGACCTGACCATGGGCGATTTCGCGCCCAAGGCGGAGCCGGCCGCGCCTGTCGTGCCACCCGCCGCGCCACCGGCGGCCGCTGCGTTTGCCGCGCCGGCGGCGACGGCCTTGCCGGCAGAGCTGGAGCAGATCCTGCACATCGTGGCCGACGGCGTGATGGACGTGCTGCGTGCCCGCGCCGAGATCAAGAACACCTTCCGCCTGCCGGTGACCATCATCCAGCGCTCGGAGAACAACCCGCTGAAGTTCGCGCCCACCGCGGACGAGGCGGTGCAGCGCATCCTGGCACCCACCGGGCCGGCCTTCCTGTCCGGCAGCGCCGCGTTCCAGGACGCCTTCGAGGACATCCGCTGTCACCAGATGGCAATGCTGGCCGGCGTGCGCGCCGCCTTCGAATCGCTGCTGGTGCACTTCAATCCCGATCGTTTCGAGCACGAGGCCGACGGCGGCGCCAAGCGTGCGGCGTTCGGCGGCAAGGGCCGCTACTGGGACCGCTACCGCGAGCACTTCGAGGAGTTGATGGGCAATCCCGACGAATGCTTCCGCCGCCTGTTCGGCGACGAGTTCGCGCGGGCCTACGAGGAACAGCTGGCGCGATTGAAGTCGGTACGACGGGCGGAACAGGCGCGCCGCCCCTGACCCGGGGCAAATCGGAACAACCATGAGCGAGCGAGCGGCATGACGCAGAACAACAAGGTGATCTGGAGCGAAGGGCTGTTCCTCAGGCCCCAGCACATGCAGCAGCAGGAGCGCTACCTGGAGCGCTTCGTCGAGCTGCGCGCCGGCAACCTGCGCCCCCATGCCTGGGGCTTCCACGAGCTGGAGCTGGAGGCCGACTTGCTGGCGATCGGCAAGCTCGGCATCAAGCGCGCGCGCGGCATCTTCCCCGACGGCACGCCGTTCGCGATGCCCGGCGACGACCCGCTGCCGCCGCCGCTGGAGGTGGACGCGAACTGGCGCGACCAGACCGTCTACCTCACCTTGCCGCTGCGCTCGCCCACCCAGCCCGACAGCGGGCGGCCGGAAGCGCCGGCGGAAAAACTCTTCCGCTTCCGCGTGCGCGAAGCCGAGGTGCGCGACGCCTCCGGCAGCACCGACGGCGCGACGCCGCTGGAAGTGGGTGGCATGAGCAGCCGCCTGCTGCCGCAGTCGCAGCCGATGGAAGGGCTCACCCGCATGCCGCTGGCGCGCATCGTCGAATGCCGCAGCGACCGCCGGGTGACGCTGGACGATGCGTTCATGCCCACCGGCCTGTCCTGTCAGGCGGTGCCGCGGCTGGTGACCTTCCTCACCGAGCTGCTCGGTCTCCTGCACCAGCGCGGCGAGGCGCTGGCCAGCCGCGTCGCGCTCACCGACCGCGGCGGTGCGGCGGAGATCGCCGACTTCCTGCTGCTGCAGGTGGTGAACCGCTGCCAGCCGCTGGTGGCGCATCTGGCCGAGGCGCCCTTGCTGCATCCCGAAGAGCTGTACCGCACGCTGGTGGCGATGGCCGGCGAACTGGCCACGTTCACCGCGCCGGGCAAGCGGCCGCCTGCGTTGCCGCCGTATCGCCACGAGGCGCTGCGCGAGAGCTTCGAGCCGCTGATCGCCGCGCTGCGCGCCAGCCTCAGCGCGGTGCTGGAGCAGACCGCCATCCCGATCCCGCTGCAGGAACGCAAGTTCGGCGTGTGGGTGGCGGTGGTGCCGGATCTCACCCTGCTCGACAACGCCGCCTTCGTGTTGGCGGCGAAGGCCGACGTGAAATCCGAAGAGCTGCGCCGGCAACTGCCCGCACAGTCGAAGATCGGCCCGGTGGAGAAGATCCGCGACCTGGTGAACCTGCAGCTGCCGGGCATCCCGGTGTCGCCGATGCCGGTGGCGCCGCGGCAGATCCCGTACAACGCCGGCTACCTGTATTTCGAGTTCGACCGCCACGCCGCGATGTGGCGCGAGCTGAAGACCTCGGGCGGTATCGCGTTCCACTTCGGCAGCGGCTTCGCGGGACTGGACCTGCAGCTCTGGGCGATTCGAGGAGGCTGATGTGAATACGCCCAAGGGTCCGTTCGACGACGATCCGATGCGCGATGCCACCGTGGTGCGCCCGCGTGGCGCCGCGCCCGCGCCGATACCTGCGCCTGCGCCCGCGCCGGTCACGCCGCCGGTGGCCGCGCCGGCGCCCGCGCCGCGCGGCGTGGCCGCCACGCCGGCCGAGATCAGCGCCTTCCTCGGCGGCGGCATGAACCCGCTGGTGCAGGCGGCCAGCCCCTTGCTGCTGCTCGCGGTGCAGCTGCGCCACAGCGCCACGCCGCCGGACGCGACCCATCTGCGCGAGCAGGCGGTGGCCCAGGTGCGCAAGTTCGAGAGCCATGCGCAGCAGGCGAACATCGCCCAGCAGACCGCGCTGGCCGCGCGCTACGTGCTGTGCACCATGCTCGACGAGGCGGTGCTCAACGCGCCGTGGGGCGAGCAGAGCGGCTGGGCGCAGCAGACCTTGCTGGTGACCTTCCACGGAGAATCCTACGGCGGCGCGAAGTTCTTCCAGATCCTCGAACGCCTGTGCGCGGATTTCTCGCGCCACCTCGACCTGATCGAGCTGATGTACATCTGTCTCGCGCTGGGCTTCGGCGGGCGCTACCTGATCGAGGCGGGCGGGCGCGCCAAGCTGGCCGACATCCAGGAAGACCTGTACCGGCGCATCCGCGCGCAGCGCGCGCCGGCCGCGCAGGAGCTGGCGCCGCACTGGCGCGGCATCCAGGACAAGCGCAATCCGCTGATCCGCTACGTGCCGTTGTGGGTGATCGTGGCCGCGGCGGCCTGCGTGCTGCTGGGCGCCTACCTGTATTTCCACACGCGGTTGAACACGGGCTCCGCACCGGTCAGCGCCGAGCTCGCGCAGATCGGGCTGGAGGGCGCCACGCCGCCGGCCGCCCAGCAGCTGGACAAGACCAATCCGCCGCCGGCGCATCCCACGCTGAAGCAACTGCTGGCGCCGGAGGAGCAGGCCGGCCAGCTCGCCATCGTCGAGCAGGGCAACGGCCGCGAGCTGGTGCGGCTTTCGGCCACCGGCATGTTCACCTCCGGTGGCGTGGACGTTGCCGATACCGAGTTGCCGCTGCTGCACAAGATCACCGCGGCGCTGAACCAGGTGCCGGGACGAGTCATCGTGGTGGGGCATACCGACGACCAGCCGATCCGCTCGCTGAAATTCAAGGACAACTTCGCGCTGTCCGCGGCGCGCGCACGCGCGGTGCAGCAGGTGCTCGGCGACGGACTGGACAACTCCGGCCGGCTCGAGGCCAGCGGCGCCGGCGACTCGCAACCGATCGCACTGCCGCCGAACCTGCCGGCGAATCGTGCGCGCAATCGGCGCGTGGAGCTCATGTATATCCCCGAGGGTTGAACCAGTGGCCAAGATTCTGAGTTTGCTGAAAACCGGCTGGTTCATCACGCTGATCGGCATCGTGCTGCTGGCGGTGCTGATCTGGGTGGGCGGTCCGTACCTGGGCATCGGCGCGTCGCAGCCGCTGGCCGGCGTGGCGGCGCGACTGCTGCTGATCGTGCTGATCGTGGTGGTGTGGCTGGCGATCCTGCAGATCCGCGCATGGCGCGCGCGCGGCAAGGCGCAGCAGATGTCCGGCGAACTGGCCGGACAGGGTGCCCAAGCCGGCGACGGCGACCAGCGCAGCGCGGCCGAGCGCAGCCAGCTGCAGGCGCGTTTCCAGGAAGCGGTGGACACCCTGCGCAAGACCCGCCGCGGCGGCAACCTGTATGCGCTGCCGTGGTACGTGGTGATCGGGCCGCCGGGCTCGGGCAAGAGCACCTTGCTGCAGAACTCCGGGCTCAACTTCCCGCTGTCCGAACGCTTCGGCAAGGAGGCGCTGCGCGGCGTCGGCGGCACCCGCAACTGCGACTGGTGGTTCACCGACGAGGCGGTGTTCCTCGACACCGCCGGCCGCTACACCATGCAGGATTCCGACCGCGCCGCCGATGCCTCGGCCTGGGGCGAGTTCCTGCAGCTGCTGCGCAAGTACCGCAAGCGCCGGCCGATCAACGGCGTGGTGATCGCGATGAGCATGTCCGACCTGCTCACGCTGGACGAGAACGGCCTCGCCGAGCACATCCAGGCGATCCGGCGCCGGCTGGACGAGCTGGCCACGCACCTGCGCATCGGCGTGCCGGTGTACCTCAGCTTCACCAAGTGCGATCTGGTCGCCGGCTTCGGCGAGTTCTTCGACGACCTCAACCCGGAACTGCGCAGACAGGTGTGGGGCTTCTCGTTCCCGCTGGACGCGACGATGGACGGCAGCGCGCCCAAGCGTTTCGGCGAGGAGTTCGACCTGCTGCTGCGCCAGCTCGATACGCGCATCCTCGATCGCCTGCATGCCGAGCGCGACCGCAACCGGCGCGCGGCGATCCTCTCGTTCCCGCAGCAGCTGGCCGCGCTGCGCGAGATCGCGCGGCGTTTCGTGGAAGGCGTGTTCACCGGCCACGCCTATGCCGCGCCGCCGCTGCTGCGCGGCGTCTACCTCACCTCGGGCACCCAGGAAGGCACGCCGATCGACCGCATGATGGGCGCGGTGGCGCGCACCTTCGGCGTGGATGCGGCGCAACTGCACGTGCCCGGCGCGCAGCGGCGCACCTTCTTCGTCGAGCGGCTCTTGAAGGAAGTGCTGTTCGGCGAGTCGGGCTTCGCCGGCACCAATCCCGCGCTGGAGCGGCAGAAGGTGCTGCTGCAGATCGCCTCCTACGCGGGCGTGCTGCTGCTGACCGTGCTGCTGCTGGTCGGCTTCGGCACCAGCTACGGGCGCAACCGCGATTACCTCGGCCAGGTGCAGACCGCGCTGCAGGCTTATCCGGCGAAGAGCGATGTCGCCGGCGCCACGACCCAGAAGGAATATTTCGCCCGCGTGCTCGCGCGGCTGGAAGGCCTGTCCGCCGTGCAGGACGCGGCGAACAAGTACCAGGCACACGTGCCGATGGGCATGCGTTTCGGCCTGTACCAAGGCGGCGCGGTGGGCGAGGAGGTGCACGACGCCTACCTGCGCGAGTTGAACGGCCTGCTGCTGCCGGGCGTGGCCGCGCAGTTCCGCAGCGGGCTCACCGGCAACGCCGGCGATCCGCAGGCGCTGTACTACTACCTCAAGGGCTACCTGATGCTGGGCGAACCGCAGCACCAGAACGCCGACGAGCTGGCCGCGCTCACCGACATCGAGTGGCGCAAGGTGTTCCCGGGCGACCCGGTGCTGCAGCAGGCGCTGGCGAAGCACTTCCATGCGCTGGTGGCCGAGCCGGGCCGGCTGCGTGCGCTGAGCCTGGACCAGACCCTGGTCGAGCAGGCGCGCAACACCTTGCGCACCGCCGACCTGCCCACCCTGATCTACGGCAGCCTCAAGCTCGGCGCGGGCAGCGCGGACTATCCGCCGCTGCAGCTGGACAAGGCGCTGGGCCTGCTCGGCAACGTGTTCCGCCGCAAGAGCGGCGCGGCGTTGTCCGAGCCGATCCCGGCGCTGTACACCCAGCCGATGTTCCAGTACGAGGCGAGCAAGGGCGTTGCGCAGGCGGTGGACCAGTTCGCCAAGGACGACTGGGTGTTCGGCGCCACGAAGATCGACGCCCTGCAGAAGGCCCGGCTCACCCAGCAGGTGCTGGCGCTGTACGAGCAGGACTACATCAAGGCCTGGGACGGGTTGCTCGCCGACCTCGAACTGCAGCCGGTCGCCAGCATCCAGGATGCGAGCGCGATCGCGGCCAAGCTGTCCGGGCCCAGTTCGCCGCTGAAGGCGCTGCTGAACACGGTGCGCGAGAACACCAGCGACATGCTGAAGGCACCGCCGCAGAGCGGCGAGGACAAGGCGCTGGCCGGCGCGCAGCAGGCGGCGGAGAAGAAGGCGGCGCAGAAGCTCACCCAGAACGCGCTGGCCCGCGCGCTCGCTTCGTCCGGCGGCGGTGCCACCGCCGCGCCCGCGGAGCAGCCGGGCGCGGCGATCAGCGCGCACTTCGCCACGCTGGACCAGTTGAGCGCCGGTGCGCCGGGCGCCGCGCCGATCGACCAGACGCTGCAGGCGCTCGACCAGTTGAGCAAGACGCTGCTGACCATGACCGATTTCAGCAACGCCGCCGGCCAGCCCAACCCGCAACTGCTGCTCGCGCAGCAGCAGGCGTCGCAACTGCCGGCCCCGGTGTCCGGCTGGGTGGCTTCGCTCACCGGCAAGAGCGCCTCGCTGGTGGCCAGCGGCACCAAGGGTGCGCTGGGCGACCAGTTCCAGCAGGCGGTGGGCAAGGATTGCGCGAGCTTCGTGCGCGGTCGCTACCCGTTCGCGCCGGAGAGCCGCACCGACATCCCGCTGCAGAACTTCGGCGAACTGTTCGGCAACGGCGGCAGCTTCGACAGCTTCAACAAGCAGACCCTGTCCAAGCTGGTCGACGCCAGCGGCCGCAACTGGCAGTGGAAGACCGGCCCCGGTGCGGTGGCCGGCCCACCGGGCATCCTGGCGCAGGCGCAGATGGCCGACGACATCCGCCAGATGTATTTCCGCAACGGCAATCAGCCCGAGGTGGATTTCACCGTGCAGGCGCCGCTGCTGGATCCCGGCATCGGCAAGCTGGAGTTCGATGTGGACGGCCAGAAGTTCACTTACCAGCCCGGCGGCGCCACCAGCATGGCGATGAAATGGCCGGGGCCGCAGCCGGGCCACGTCACGATCTCCGCCTGGGACAGCTCGGGCACCTTGCTCAGTACCTTCGACTACCAAGGCGACTGGGCGTTCTTCCGCGCGTTGCAGGCGGCGCACCTGCAGAAGCAGTCGGACCTGAGCTTCCTCGCCAGCTTCAACTTCGGCGGCAAGACGGCGAAGCTGACGATCCAGGCCAGCAACCTGAAGAATCCATTCCTCAACACCGAAGTGCAACGTTTCCGGTGCGGGGGGTGACCGCATGCCGAATCCATCAGGGGCAGGATTCTTCGGCAAACTTCCAGGCACCGGCGACTTCGTGCAGCGGCGGCTGCCGGCGTCCTTCGTAAACGTCTGGGATCGCCACTTCGAGCAGGCGGTAAGCGCCAGCCGCGCGCGGCTGGGCGACGACTGGCCGCAGGCCTGGCGCGATGCCGCGGTGTGGCGCTTCGTGCTGGCGCCGGGCATCTGCGGCGAGCTGGCCTGGGCCGGCGTGACCGGGGCGGCGACGGACCGGGTGGGGCGCTGCTTCCCGATGGTGATCGCCGCGCCGCTCGCGGATGAAGCCGCCATCGCGGCGGCATTGCGCAACGATGCCTGGTTCGCCGCCGCCGAACGCGCGCACCGCAAGGCGCAGGCGAGCGGCGAGGGCGTGGAGCCGTTCGATGCGCGCGTCGTCGCGCTGCCGGACCTGCTTGCCGCGGCGGTTGCCGCGGATGCCGTCGTGCCGCAGCCCGACTGGGGCAGTGCGGGTCTCTGGCGCCTGCCGCTGCCGACGCTCGTCGATACGGCGTGGCTGTCCGTGCTGTGGGCCGGGTTGTCGGCGTTGCCTGGGCATGCGCTGTGGTGGACCACGGGCGCGCCGCGGATGCCGCCCGGCGTGATGGTCAGCCGCGGCCTGCCCGAGCCGGCCGCGCATGCCGGCATGCTCGACGCGGCGCATGCCGACGTGCCCTTGCAGACACCGGGTGCCGCCACCGCGTTGCGCACGCCGCCAGCGCCTGCGGCGCCGGCGACCGCGTCGATGCCGGCGGCCACGATGCCGGCACCGACACCGATGCGCCTGCCCGACGACTTGTCCGAACTGTTCGCCGACCTGGCGCCGCATCTGGACGCGGTCGAACCCGGTGCGGCGGAGACCACGCAGCGCGCCGCCGACGTGGGTGGCGCGCGCGTGCTGCATCGCTACGACTGCGCGCTGACCATGGTGGTGGCCGACGACGGCGCGCCCGATCCGCGCCGGCAGGCGGCGGCGTCGGTCAGCGAACTGATCGGCCGCTTCGTGCCCAGCGATTTCGTCGCCGGCATGCAGGCGCTGCGCACGCGTCTGCTGGTGCTGCACACGCGCCTGCGCCAGCTGGCCGAGGACCACGCCGAGCCGGTGCACGAGGACGGCGCGGTGATCGCGGTGCGCGTCACCGGGCGCTGGGCCGACCTGCTGCGCATCGGCACCGCGAGCGCCTGGCACTGGCGCGCCGGCCAGCTGCATCCGCTGTTCGCCGCCGGCGGCGACGAGTTGTCGGCCGATGGCGCGGGACTGGGCGGCGAGCTGGACGACTTGCTGTTCAGCCGCACCTCGGCGGTGGCGCCGGGGCTGGGTGCGCCCGCGCAACCGATCTGCGACGAGATCGTCCGCGAGATCGACACCGGCGACCGCCTGCTGCTGCTGGCCACCCGCAAGCTGGCGGAACTGCCGGCGTCGCTGCTGGCCGAGGCGCTGGCCTTGCCGTCGCCGCATGCCGCGTGCGCGCACATCGCCGCCGCAGCCGGGCTGGGAATCCACGCGGCCGGTTGGCCGCTGGCCGTGATCGAGGTGCAGCCATGACCCTGCATTACCAGTCCGCCGGCCGCACCGAGACCGGCAAGGTGCGCCGACACAACGAGGACTCGATCCTGCTGCGCGACGACGTCGGCCTGTGGGTGGTCGCCGACGGCCTCGGCGGCCACGCCGCGGGCGATTACGCCAGCCAGATGATCGTCGAGCGGCTGGGCGCGCTGCCGCGCACGGGCGGCGTGTTCGATTTCATCGAGGCGATCGAGGACTGCCTGCAGCAGATCAACGCCGACCTGATCGCCACCGCGCTGGAGCGCGGCAGCGACATCATCGGCTCCACCGTGGTGCTGCTGGTGCACGACAAGGACTTCATGCTGTGCGGCTGGGTGGGCGACAGCCGCGCCTACTGCAACGAGGACGGCCAGCTGCGCCAGATCACCCGCGACCACGTGCACGGCACCAAGGACGACGTCACCCAGTTCGGCGGCGGCACGGCGACGGCGCAGGCCGGCGCCGGCGTGCTCAGCCGCGCGGTGGGCGCCGAGGAGCGCCTGTTCATGGACTGGGTGGTGGCGAGCAACCGCCCCGGCACGCAGTTCCTGCTCTGTTCCGACGGCATCAACAAGGAGCTGGGCGACGAGGAGCTCGACCGCGAATGCCGCCAGCTGCCCGACCCGTCGATGCTGCTGGCGCGCCTGTTCGACCTGTCGCTGCAGCGCGCCGCGCGCGACAACATTTCCGCCGTGATCGTGCGGCTGCAGGATTGATGGACGGGTCGCGCCGATGACGGCTCTGCTCCGACTGCTCGACGACTTCCAGGCCCGGCGGCTCACGCTGCCGGGGCTGTTCGATGCGCTCGGTGCACGCGGGGCGGCGACGGCGGACGAGCATCGCGCCGAGCTGGAGCAGGTCGGGGCGATGGCGGCCGACGGCCGGCTGGACCCGGCGATCGCCAAGGCAGTGGTCGCCAGGCTGCGCACGCTGCAGGCGCCGGTCGACGACGAGGCCACCCGGGTGCAGGTTGAAGCGCATGCCGCCGACCTGCCGCGCGACGCCGAAGCCACCCGGGTGGAGCCGGCATCGCGGCCTGCCGGACCGCCTGCCGAGCCATCTGCCGAGGACGTCACGCGGGTGGCGCCCGTGGCCACGACGCCACCGGATGCGTCGGTCGGCGCGGCCACCGGCACGCACCCGACCGCCTCCATCGGCAGCTTCAGCCGTACCGATCTGGAGCGGATGGTGGCGGCGGATGCCGAGGTCGCCGCCGTCGGCATGCTGCTGAAGGGCCGCTTCCTGCTGGAACGCGAGATCGGCCGCGGCGGCATGGGCGTGGTCTACCTTGCGCGCGACGAACGCAAGGTGGAGGCGCGCGACCGCGATCCCTACGTGGCGGTGAAGGTGCTGAACGACGAGTTCCGCCGCCATCCCGATTCGCTGATCGCGTTGCAGCGCGAATCGCGCCGCGCGCAGCTGCTGGCGCACGACAACATCCTGCGCGTCTACGACTTCGACAAGGACCGCACCATCGTCTTCATGACGATGGAGTACATCGACGGCACCGACCTGCGCACGCTGATCCGCGAGCGTGCCTACCACGGCCTGCCGCTGGCGGAGGCACGGCCGCTGATCACCGGCATGGCCCATGCGCTGCAGCGCGCGCACGCGGCCGGCATCGTGCATTCCGACTTCAAACCGGGCAACGTGATGGTGACGCGCGAGGGCGTGCCCAAGGTGTTCGACTTCGGCATCGCGCGGGCGGCCAAGCGGCTGGGCGAAGCCAGCGGCGAGGAGACGGTGTTCGACGCCGGCACGCTGGGTGCGCTCACTCCCGCCTACGCCAGCCTGGAGATGACCCGGGGCAAGGAGCCGTCGCCCTCCGACGACATCTACGCGCTGGGCTGCGTCACCTTCGAGCTGCTCACCGGCAAGCACCCGTTCGACAAGGTGAGCGCCGAGGTCGCGTTGAAGGAAGGACGCAAGCCGCCGCCGGTGCCGGGACTGACCCGGCGCCAGTACAAGGTGCTGTGCGACGCGGTGGCCTTCCATGCCGGGCAGCGGCCGAAGAGCGTCGAAGCGCTGGTCGAGGGCCTGCGCGACATCCGCCTGCGCGAACGCGCCGGCCGACCGCTGGCCTATGCGCTGGCCGGCATCCTGCTGCTGCTGGCCGGCGGCTGGTTCGCGCTGGGCCAGTGGCGCACCCGGCAGATGGCCGAGGTCGTCGCCGGCTTCCAGCCCGGCGATGCCCATCGCTACGCGAACGAGACCCAGGCGTTCGCCGCGCTGGCCGGCCTGGGCGAGGACGGGCGACGGCAGCTGGTGCTGGCGCATGGCGACGTGGTGCAGTCGTACCTGCTCGAGCGCGTGGATGCGTACTGGAACCCGGCGCGGGGGCGGCACGATTACGCCGCGGCCAGCCGGGTCTTCGCCTTGCCCGCGCAACTGCACCTGTTCCTGCCGCAGCTGGAGCTCAGGCGCCTCGCGGTGGACAAGGAAAAGCACGACCTGGACCAGCCGAAGCCGGCGGTGACGCCGGCAAATCCATCGTCCCCGCCGGTGGCCGCCGCCGCCGCTTCGCCGCCGGCCGCGACGCCAGCCGCGGTCGCGGTACGTCCCGACGCCGACGCGGCGCGGATGCGCAAGGTGGTGGCGGAGCTGCTGCGGGAGGGCGAGCAGAACTACGCGCAACAGAAGTATTCCGCGGCGATTGCCAACGCGAAGGCCGCGCTGCAGATCGCTCCCGGGGATCCGGGGGCCAGACAACTGCTGCAACGTGCCCAGCAGGCGCAGCAGCGGGCGATGAGCAACATCACGATCAACTGAAGGAGGAGCGGTCATGCATGCACACGAATTTCGCGGCACGGGACTCCCGGCGATGGCGATCGCGGTGACCCTGCTCGGC
>Ga0209026_1000509_pt1 | contig 27482 bp, 33 predicted proteins | sample AraplaCL_Col_mCL_FD_184262 | JGI IMG/M metagenome (GOLD analysis project Ga0209026, IMG submission 184262) | Arabidopsis root microbial communities from the University of North Carolina, USA - plate scrape CL_Col_mCL (SPAdes) (version 2) | ecosystem: Host-associated > Plants > Roots >... | reverse complement strand
GAGGTCAGAGAGGGCACCGTGCTCGCGCGGGTAGCCGCCGACGTGGAGGACACGGCCGGCCGAGATACCCAAACTGCCGTCGTCGCTGCTCTTGACGAGCAAGATCACGACATCGCGCTGCAAAGAGCGTCGAACGCTGCGGCTGCGCGATCCGCAGACGCGTCGTACGACGCGCAAATTACCGGCTATCGCGGCGAACTGCAGAGCATCGACGCGCAGATCCAGATTCAGAAAAAGCTCGTCGATAGCGCTCAGGAAGATTTCGTTGCGATTTCCGAAGTCGCGCAGCGCGGATTCATCAGCAAGCGCGATGTTGCGACCCGTCAGGAAACCCTCCTCCTAAAACAACAGCAATTGGCATCCCTAATGCAGTCAAGGACCGCCAAGTCGGCGGCACTTGGTCAGACCGAGCGGGCCAAGAACGAGGCTGCTTCGAAGTCGGCTCAGGCCGACGCATCGCTTTCGTCGTCCGGCTTCCAGATCGCGCAAGCTCGTGCGACGGCAGAAACTGAGCGCTCGTTCACGCTGACCGCCCCGGTTGATGGCAAGGTCGCCGCCATCAACGTGCATCGGGGAAGTCCAACGTCTGCCGACAATCCCGTCATGACGATTGTTCCCAAAGGGGCGCGGCTTCAGGCCGAACTTCAGATCCCCGCCAGATCTGCCGCGCGAACCCACGCGGGGCAACAGATCGAGATCACGTTCGACGCCTATCCGGTGGAGCGATACGGCGTCGCGCACGCCCAGATCGACAGCATTTCGAGCGCGCCCATAACAAAGACGTTTGAGGGCAAGTCGGCGTCCGTGTTCATAGCGCGGGCCTGGCTACCAGCAAGCGTGGTTGCGGTTGGCGCGAAGGCACGGCCGGTGATGCCGGGAATGACTTTTTCGGCGCGCATTGTGACAGAGCGAAGAACCCTGATTTCCTGGCTTTTGGATCCCCTACGTGCCGCAACTCGGTAGCTCCTTCGGACTTGAATCTGGCATCTTCTCGAGCCGCCGTGTGAGGCTGGTCCGTCAAGTCGACTGGTCAGAGTGCGGGCTCGCCTGCCTTACGATGGTCACTAACTTCTTCGGAGACGCTACCAGTCTCGCACAGCTGCGGCACCAATTTCCTCCCTCAATTCGAGGGACCTCGCTAAAGTCGATCATTTCAATAAGCGATCGAATTGGCCTGACGAGCCGAGCGGTCAAACTGTCTCTCGACGCCCTCGGCGCCCTCGCCCTTCCCGCTATCCTTCACTGGGATATGAACCACTTCGTCGTTCTCGAGGCGGTTTCGCGACGCGGCGCGCTGATACACGATCCGGCGGGGCGGAGCGGCTGGATGCCATTGGCACAGGTATCAGAACACTTTACCGGAATAGGGCTGGAACTGACACCGGCATCGTCGTTCACTCCGGTCAAGCGCCCTGAACGCCTGCAGATGTCGCAGCTATGGAGCCGGCTCCGAGGTCTGAAACGCGCCGTCGCTCAGACCATTCTGTTATCATCAGTCCTAGAGGCGTGCGCACTGGCTGCGCCCTACTATCTTCAGGTGGCGGTCGACGTCGCTCTTCCCGGCGGAGATCTCGGCCTGCTCAACCTGCTGGCCATCGGTTTTGGCCTCGTCGTTCTGTTAAATGCTGCGGCGATGCTACTTCGCTCGTTCGTCCTGCTATCTGTTGGCGCCGCATTCAGCTTCGGGCTGGCATCCAACCTATCGCGTCGCCTCTTCCGGTTGCCAATCAGTTGGTTCGAACGCCGCCACATCGGAGACATCACTTCGAGATTCCAGTCGATCACGCCAATGCGGCAGCTGCTCACCGAAGACGCTCCGGCGACACTGATTGACGGCATCCTCGCGCTGCTCACATTGGGTCTAATGGCGACCTACTCCCTGGGGCTCGCCTCCATTGCGGTAGGATTCACTATCCTCTCCGCATTAGTTCGCGCGCTAGCATTTCGCTTCCAGCGGCGCGCGCAGGAGGACACGCTGGTATCGTCGAGCCGCGAACAATCTGTGCTCATGGAGACGTTGAGGGGAATTCGAACCCTGCGCCTTTCGGGAAGGGAGGTGCTCAGGCACGCAGTCTGGCAAAGCAGGTTGACCGATTCCACGAATGCCACGATCAGACTGCAGAGGATCGTGAACTGGCAGAACGCAGCTATTTCGGCGCTGACCGCGCTTGAAGCAGTCGCCTCCGTCTGGCTTGCCATGCGGCTAGTGCTCGTTGGCAGCCTCTCGCTTGGCATGGTCATGGCCTTCATGGCCTACAAAGCGCAATTCGTAACCGCTGCCTCATCCCTTCTTCAAAAGGGAGTGAGCCTGCGGATGATCGCATTGCATCTGGATCGTGTCTCTGACATCGCCCTGACACCCGAAGATGTATGCTTTGGCTCCGCGAGTACCGTCGATGCTAAAATCTCCGGTCGAATTGAACTTATAGACGTCAGCTTCAGGTATGGGCCGGACGAACCACTGGTCCTCCAGAACGTAAACTTAATCGTGGAAGCCGGGGAATCGATCGCGATCACCGGTCCCTCCGGCGGCGGAAAATCTACACTGATCCAGCTAATGCTCGGGCTTCTCGAACCGACCGCCGGACAGATTCTAATAGACGGCCTTCCTCTGAAACTTCTAGGTTATCATAATTACTACAACCAGCTCGGAGTCGTCCTTCAAGACGACACGTTGTTCGCCGGATCAATCATCGAAAACATCGCGATGTTCGATGAAAACCCCAGCCTGGACCAAGTCACTGCCGCAGCGAAGGCCGCCGCGATCGCCTCCGATATCCAAGCTATGCCGATGGCCTACGAGACTATGGTCGGCGACATGGGAGCTGCACTTTCAGGAGGGCAAAAGCAGCGTTTGCTCTTAGCTCGCGCGCTTTACCGTTTGCCCCGCATACTCGTTGTGGATGAAGGCACCTCCGCATTAGACGAAGAACGCGAACGTCAGGTCAACGCCGCCGTCGCCGGAATGGGGATAACGCGGGTGATCGTGGCGCATCGGAAGGAAACGGTTGCCAGTGCCGCTCGTCGTTACCTTCTGCGCGATGGCAACTTGAGCAGCCTCGATGCCGGAGGCGACGAAGCAAGCACACCGGTTGCTCACTCGATGGCCTAGGGTCCGTACTCAATAAGGCTGCGCTGGTTATGGATCGCTGATTCAAGGCTTCTGCTTGGAGCGGAGGCATTGATGGCGAGGCAGCTGACTTGGTTGAGCGATGCGGAGTGGGCTCGGATCGAGCCGTTGCTGCCGAAGGGGCGCAAGGGTGCGCATCGGGTGGACGACCGACGGGTAATCTCGGGCATCGTGCACATGCTGAGGATCGGCGCGCGCTGGCGTGACTGCCCGGCGGAGTACGGGCCGTATACGACGATCTACAACGCTTCAACCGCTGGAGCAGGCAAGGCATCTGGTTCGAGCTGTTCGAGGCGCTGACCGGGCATAGCGGGCTATGGGGGACGGTGGCGATCGACGCCACTCACATCAAGGCGCAACGCTCGGCCGGCGGCGCAAAAGGGGGACCTTCGCGCAAGCCATCGGCACCTCGCGCGGCGGGCGTACCTCCAAGCTCCACGGCCTGACCGACGCTGCCGGCCGGCCGCGCGTGCTGCTGATCTCGGCCGGCAATGTCAACGACATGACCATGGCCGCCGCACTGATCGAGGCCGCCGCCGGACGCTTCGACAAGCTCATCGCGGACAAAGGCTACGACACCAACGCCATCCGCGTTGCCATCGCCGACCTGGGCGCCGAGGTGGTGATCCCCTCCACCAGCGGCCGAGGCGTGCCGATCCCATACGACCGCGATACCTACCGCGCCCGCAACCTCGTCGAACGCCTCTGGTGCCGCCTCAAAGACTGGCGACACATCGCCACCAGATACGACAAGCTCGCCAGAAATTACCTCGCAGGCGCTCTCATCGCCGCCACCATCATCTACTGGTGCAATTGAGTCCCAACCCTAGGTGAACTTTTCTACGGCCGATGTGCCGCAGCCGCCGGCGGTGACGCCGAATACCGTCCGCCGATTGCGTAAATCCCGTTGAAACCGTCGGCCACGCCAGAAAGCGCCGCCACGTAACGCGGTTTCACAGCCTTGCCGGCGATTGGGTGACCGCCGCAGCCATCGCGCTGGCAGTTCCAAGCCTCTCCGCCTTCGTCCTCCGGCTTTAGTGATAACACGTCCGCGGGCTTCAAGTGGGCGGCCGCAGGCAGAAACAAGCCGTCATCACGCATCGAGAGCTGAGCGTGGGCGCGTCCCACGAGGGCGACCACGATGGCTTGAGGCCTAGCGGAGGCAACCTTGGCCCATTCATCCGCCATGGCTAGTTCGAAATAATTCTGATCAAGCCCGGGTAGTCCCATCGGTTGCGTCGCAAAGACCTGAATGTCCCCGCCTGCCGCACGCATTTTCCGGATGCTATCCAGGAGATCGAGCATCGCAACACTCGACCGCCCGTCGGCACGACTAGGGCTCCATGCCGCCGATGAGAGCAATTTGGATTTGTCGACCGCGGTGCCGGCGGATGCGACGTAAGCTTGAAGCGCTGGGGTTGCGCTAACATTAAACTCGAGTGCGACACTCACCGGTCGCTCGGTCGCAAGGTTGCAGACGAGGTCCCCGAACAGCGCCGGTGACTCCGAAGTGCCGTGAAGTTCTCCTATTACGACGAATCTGCGCTCCCTAGCGTCATTCGCCAGAAGATCCCGCGCGCCAGTAAGGGCAGGGCAATTTAGCTGAGACGGAACCGCCTGGGAGGGCGCTGAAACGACGGCGCCAATCAATGATAATATATCTAAGATGGTCGGGCTCCTACGATGGACGGCGGCCTTACGGCCGCCGTCTCTAGTCGACTCAATCGTCGGTTTGAATGCCTTCGCAATCTTCACCGCACGAATAGTAGGTGCCGGTTTCCCCGGTCGGTGCACGCCAGATCGTGCCCGGGGGCGGAAATCCGACCATCATGCCACCGACGGTGCGGTCGGCGACCAGATCGAGTTCCTCAGCGGTCAGCGGCTTGAGCGCCTTCGACTGAGTCTTCGAAAAGATAAAAGGCTTCACGCGCGTATCCTTTCATGTTCAACGGCCAGACGTTGGTGACTGGAAGAAGCGAGCGCCCCTTGCTGCAGTTTGGCTGCCAACTCCTCCATTCCAGCCGCGAACAGTGCACTTATCCATCGGCTGTCCCTCTCGAGCGCAACCCACTGGCCGTTAGGATTGCACTCGAAGAAGATCCAATTGCCGTCGTGATCGACGGCAAAGTCGAACATCCCGCAATCGAGGCGGGTCAATTTCAGGAAGTTGCTGACGAACGCGCAAAGTTCCACTGGGAGGTCCGTTGGCTCCGCATCCGCGACCCCCTCAAGTTGTTCACCCCGTCGCCAATCGAGTTGCGTGATCTCAAATTTCTGCGAGTTAATGCGATATCCCACGACACGGTCCCCGAACGCGGCGACACGGAGTTCGTGCGACTTACGTATCTCCCGCTGGTAGATCGCGGGCGAACTCCGAATATCGTCCTCGGAAGCTGCCCGTATCTCCTCCGCGCTGACCGTATTTGTCATCAAATGGATTCGCGTCTTGATTATGCCCATGATTGGGTTCGCGAAGCTCCGGCTATAGGGTTTAACGATCGCACGACCGACAGACTCTACGAACTCGAGAATCCGCGTGCGATCATTTGAAATCAGCGTTTCCGGTATCCGAGCGCCAAGATGTTGCGCTGCGGCCAGTTGTCCTAACTTCCCGCAGCTCGCCAGACCGCGGTTCACCACCCGCGAGCGCGCGGCGAGCGTCATGTCTCCCGCATAATCCATCCGCGTTGCGACTTCGAACTCACGGCGTTGGTCGTCAGGATTGGCGATCGCGAGGAAGGCGACTTTGTTCCGGAACCACCAAAGAGACGTTTCCGGAGGGGCCTGAGCAAAACCTTCTGTGACGAATCCCGACCGGCTGCTCCAAGCCGGCCAAGGGTCGTGCTCTATATCCGAGATCGAAGAATGGACGGAAACCGAAACCCCGCGTGTGCGCAGGAGTTCCGATACCCTCGAGATATGCGGGTCGGCGACGTCACCGACTATCGTGAGGTAGGTCACGCCTCCACCATGGCGTGCGTCGCGGCCTCCGAGGATCTTCGCTGAATAGCTCTCGGGCGAATCCAGACGTTGATAACGAACTTCTCGCCATCCGAGATCGGCAGTCCGCAGTGGAGCGCATTCCAAAGGGGCGTTCCATCAGGCTCAATGTTGGGAAAGCGTAAGCACATACCGCTCTCTGGCCTGACCCGCAGATCGAGCCGAGGAAAATAAGTTTCCCCACCCGAGAAGTCATCATTCAGATAGAGAAGAAAGGTCTCCTTGCGTGGCAGGCCGAAGGCGGAATCGAAGTGCGCATTAAAGCGCTGACCCTTTCGATAGCGGGTGCACTGTACAAGTTCGGCCATGTCCGGATCCTCGCCTGCGATCTCGGCACATTTCATTATGATCTTGGCGAGAACCGGGTGGTCGCGTCCATCAAGAAGCGCCGTCGCGCTGCTCCTTGCCTTCCGGATCACTACATTTTCGATCCCGCCATCATATGCGCGGCCGACCTCGCTCTGTTTGAAGATCGCGCCCCGACACAGTTCTAGTACCTCCGCGACTTCGCCGGGCCCCACAAATTGGCGAAATAGCTGAATCCGGTTCTGGTACTCGTCGCGTTCGCGGCTCAAAGCGTTAGGCGCACTGCCGGATGTCCCCGGCACCCTCACGCAAACGCCCAGCCAACGAGATGCGAATTCCTCCGCCGAGATCCGCTTTTCAGCGCCCGAGAAGTCACGAATGTAAACCCCATTGGCGGTTCGGCGGCTCACATAGGCAAGGCACGCCCCTCCGACCTCCGCGTCATCTAGGTAGGTGAGTGTCGGGGTCGGCATTCCGTCGACGTCGTCCCGGTCAAGACTGCCGCCGAACGCTTGGAGTCCGAGACTCTCGAGCAAGTCCAGCAGCTTCCTTACGCTGAAGTCATTGCTGACTCCCGCCTCGCATGCCGCATCTATGAATTTCGAAATTGCCGCATCCGCGGCTATGTCAGACAAATAGGAAGCAACGAGTTTTACCGCCGGAATCTCGAATACCTTCGCTCTATCGCCCATTATATTCTCGCCAAAAGTAGCAGAATTATTTACAACAGAATACCGCCCCGATTTGACAATCAAATCGGTTTCGTACGCACAAATACTTCTAGATCTTAAGTCACCGAGCCAATTTGCTCAGTCGATTCTTGTTTGTCATCGGTTTATATAACCGTTTTGACCAAGTTTTTAAAATTTCGTCGTTGCGAAAGTACTGAGACAAATTGGACGTAAGCCGCCGAAAAATCGGGGCGTCGAAGTCTGTGAGAGGGACCGCAAAGATCGAGCTCATCTCGCATACCTAGTTTCGGCAAAGCTGCCGACAACGCTGAAATGCAACCATTTTGTCGATTATCTGCGGAACGGTTCTAATTCTCTGCGAACCCTCCAAATCGGCTCGAAGCATTACCCTACCGCAGTGGAATCAACGGGCACGTGGCGCGCAGACTGGAGTCAAAGCCCTGTGTGCCGCGCGACTGCTGTGGAAGAGTCAATGACCAACGGACGCCCGGCAATGGAATTTCGACGCGTATAGCGCCTCGGGTGGAAGCCCAACGCTCGCTCGTCTAGAGTCCAGCAAGGCCACGTCCTCGCTTGGCCTCGGTTCCCAGAAGCCCTTCTCGTTGCAAAGCCCCTGGGTTCCAAAACGCTGGGGTCGCCCGTCGCCCACTGCTACGCGATCATAAAGATAGGCATAGTGTGTAGGATCCGCCTGATGATTATGCGCAAGTGGTTCGATCAACGCCAGAATTTCCTTCTGGAAAGGCAGGTCTTGGTCGGCATGTTGCACCATTAGCCAGGCGGCATCTTCGGCTTCAGGGCCGTCCCGGCTCGCTAGAAACCAGCCGTTCTTGTGGATTTCCTCCTTCAACCAGGCCGTGTCGGATGCATCCACGCCACAGCCCTCGCGCCCGATCAGAACGAACGCGTAATCCGTCGCGTTTTCGGACAACCCAGCAGCCCATGCCTGATGCATAATGGCTGCTTGAAAATCGAGACGTGTCAGCTGATCGTGCGCCGCTCGGTCGAAGAGAATTCTAACCCTTTCCGTCTTCGCTGCCTTTGAAAGAGCTATGAGGTGGGAAATCTCCGAATAGATGTCTGGCGACACTTGGCCCGCTAGTAGTCGCTCATGCAGATACACGGCATCATGATATGCTCTCTCGCCGGCGACGCGGTCCACGGCGGCTTCCGCCGGTGATGCAGACGCCTCGCCGAGCCATTGTTGCGCTTTCTCCCGGGCCTTCTCCTCAGTGCCGCAGGTGAACCGCAGCCCGCTCGGCCTTGGGGGCTGAGCACGCAGGGGCGCGACGAACAGAACAACTAGGAACAGCAGGACAAGGGTTCGCATCGGCAACTCCAGCCCCATGCGTAACGGGCGTAGCAATCTCCGCAACGAGGATTCCCCCCATTTCGACCGCAATTTCTTTCGTTCCCATTTTCCAACTTCCCTACGGGGAGAGTTGAACGGGAGCGCCCCGACCTTGTAAGGGAAGGTGAATTGAACGTGAGGCGACGCCACTCCGTATCAGGTAGCTTCCAATCGCGAGCGTAATAATCTATTCCATCAGCCTTCACTGACCTCACCAGCCCGAGTGAACTCCAGCTGACAGCTGACAATGTCTGCCGCGGGTTCGACCCGCACTCGTTCTTTCGCCCCGGCAGTCGATCGTGAACCTATGGTTGCGGGCGTTTCGCGTACCGATCTGTAGGACCGCTACGCACCCTTCTCCGGTCTGTAAGTATAAAGGTCAGCCTGATGGCAAGCGCTGCGTTTGTTCGGTTTCAACGCGAAATTATTCACCGCTGCCGTCCAACGACTTTGACAGACCGGTAGGACGAAGAAGGGGGAAATGCGGGTCTCGAAACCGAGTTCGAACCAACTTTCCGAATTCGCCGGCACCCCCCAGCGTGTATTCCCATTCGGAAGCTAAACGGTCGATCAATCCTTCCAGCGTGCGCTCGATCACGGCGGATTGGGGCTTAAGCGCAATAATTTCCTTAGCCGTCTGCTCAACCGTGCCCAACTCCGAGCGGGCAGCAACTGGGCTTGGCATCTTCGCCAACATCGCCTCGCGCAAGTCGCGATATGTATCAGCAGCCGCAATGGTGGCCTCGTGCTGCCGTAGAGCAAGACGTAGTTCCTGTGCTAGTTTCATGTTGCCCAGCCGGAACAAGAAGTCGATTTCATCGGCCCCAAGCCGAATACTACCGGCCGGCATCAAGCCGTTCACACCCTGGACGTAAGGCCATCTGGCATCAAACGGATTGTCGGTCGAAGTGTTCTCGAAGGCTGGTCCGAAGTGGCGCTTGAGGTCGGCGATCCCGTTCAGGACTAGCGCAATTTTCAAGGTTGTATTGTGTGCGATTGCTTGATCGGACTGACGCTCCTTCGAGGCGGCTTTCCGATCCGACGAGGTACTAAGGTACAGAGCGACGATGACAGCACCACTCGATGCTACGCCAGAGACCCATTCGGCTACGGAGCCCCATTCGATCGGCACTCACGCCTCCCTAACTTAATCGGTTCCAGTGTCATTCGCCGCTCGCAACGGGAGCTGTTGAAAGCCGCTCCGCAGTGCGGGTAGCAATCGGTACTGCCGCGATCGAAAGCGCAACGAAACGCTTTGGAGAACACCATCTCGAACGAGCGCGGAGCAGGTACGCGGCGGCAACAACCCGTCATCAGATGTAGGCTCAATTGGGCCGGCGATCAGCAAGGATAATACTGCGGTCAAGTCGGAGCTTCGCACCCGTTTAGCAAAAATGGGCGCTCCCGCCTATTCTTCAACCTCTGGCGGAGAGGGTGGGAAACTAATCCGCGCAACTTCAATCTCTTAATTTCAATCGCTTAGCTGGAATGATACGCAATCAATATGGCTTTTTGTGTAGCAGACTAGGGTACCGATCCGTAGGACCGCTAATGCGCCCTTCTTCAGGCTGTAAGTATGGAGGTCAGCCTGATGGCAAGCGCGGTGTTTGTTCGGTTTCAACGGGAAATTATTCACCGCTGCCGTCCAACGATTTTGACAGACCGGTAGGACGAAGAAGCGGGAAATGCGGGTCTCGAAATCGACTTCGAACCGCTTTCCCGAATTCGTCAGCAACCCTCAGTGTGAATTCCCATTCGGAGGCTAAACGGTCGACCAATCCGTCCAGCGCGCGCTCGATCACGGCCGATTGGGGCTTAAGCGCGGTAATTTCCTTAGCCGTCTGCTCAACCGTGCCCAACTCCCCGCGCGCAGCAACTGGCTTCGGCATCTTCGCCAACATCGCGTCGCGCAAATCGCGATAAGTATCAGCAGCCGCAATGGTGGCTTCGTGCTGCCGCAGCGCGAGAGGTAGCTCCTGCGCCAGCGTCATGTTGCCCAGCCGGAACAAGAAGTCGATTTCATCGGCACCAAGCCGAATACTACCGGCCGACATCAAGCCGCTCACACCCTGGACGTAAGGCCATCTGGCATCAAACGGATTTTCGGTCGAAGCGTTCTCGAAGGCTGGCCCGAAGTGGCGCCTGAGGTCGGCGATCCCGTTCAGGACTAGCGCAATTTTCAAGGTTGTATTGTGGGCGATTGCTTGATCGGACTGACGCTCCTTCGAGGCGGCTTTCCGATCCGACGAGGTGCTAAGGTATAAGGCGACGATGACAGCACCACTCGATGCCACGCCAGACACCCATTCGGCTACGGAGCCCCATTCGATCGGCACTCACGCCTCCCCTGTTTATTCGGTTCAAGTGTCATTCGCTGCTGCCAGCGGGAGCGGTTGAAACACCCTACGCAGTGCGGGCAGCAATCGGTACTGCCGCGATCGAAAGCGCAAAGAAACGCGTTGAAGAACACCATCTCGAACGAGAGCAGAGCAGGTACGCCGCGGCAACAACCCGTCATCAGATGTCGGCTCAATTGGGCCGGCAGCCAACAAGGATAATACTGCGGTCAGGTCGGAGCCTCGCACCCGCTTAGCAATATTCGCGAGCGCGGTAACAAGCCTGGCACACTCTTCACTCGGTTGCATAAGGGCTGCCAATCCTCCAACGGCCTGAACCGCTCGTTGTTCGGCGTCTTGTGCCAAACCATCGAGCAGCGAAATAATGTTCGCACCTTCCGCACTGCATTGAACCCTAGCATGTTCACGAATTCTGGCCTGGTATACAAGTTCTACTCTGATCCGAGTGGGCGTCTTAGCGTATAGCTTTAAATGCACGGCCCTGTTCAGCGCAATTTTCGACCAGTGAGCATTCCGTTCTTGACCCGATTGGATAGGCGCGGTCGAATAAAACTGCCTCGTAGCGCCGTCCGCTGATGCCATCTCGTGTGATAGGCGCGAAACGACTGAGGTGGCATCGGTGTGTGAGAACTCCCAATAGATTTCGGCTTTGACCAGCGTCACCCTCTCGATGTGAGCCTGGATGCCAAAGCCCTCGGGCGTTAAACAGCGCACCAAGTCTTCCAGCACAAGGTCGTGGTATGTGACCGACCAAGACCGCCACCATTCTCGACGCCTTGCAAAGACTTGCCCGCCCAAACGATCAGCGCCGATCAAGACATTGTCGTTACCGTCGAGGGTTTGCCGAGCTAAACTGCGGCCTATGGTCGGATTTCGCGCGAGCGGGTCCCCACTGTCGTGGGGTGCTTCGGATCGGTGCGCGACAAAGCGCGTGAGATTAAGGTCCAAGTCCAAGGAAAACTCGAAGCCGCCACGATGCTCCGCCCACCAAACTTTGCCGCGGGCACTGTACAGGCAATCGTTACCATCGATCGAGACGCTCCAAGGGCTTTGATTACCGGAGCACTCCAAGCGTCGGCCATCGAGACGGCCGTCCAGAACTTCTATCAGCCCATGGGCACCTATATCTTCGCGGATAAATTGCGGGATAGTGATAATCCCACGCACCCTAAGTCTCTCGTGATCATAGCGCGCCTCATCTGCGCGAAACATATCCGCTGCGTTTCTGGCTGGATCGAAGAAACGAAGGCCCGTGTGAGAGCGATAGCGAATTGAGGGGCGGATTGCCGAACCAGCGACGGAAGTCATTCTGACCAGCTTCCGCATCTGTGCTCAATTTGAGAGGAAATTTTCGCTAGCCGTATCTCTGTAGAAGGCTGGCTCCGTACTCGGCCGTCTACCGCCCGTACGTTGGTTGCCGCGCATGGAGCGCGAACGTTACCGATCATTAGCTCATCCACTCATCTACACCGACCGCTAAAGGCGTGTCGGGTTCGTTAGATGAGCGGGACGAACCCGACGACGCCTAGCAGCAGGTACCGCCGCCTCCTTGGTAGGAATATCCGACACCTCGGGCAAGTGGCAGAGTGTTTGTCATCTTAATTTTTCGAAGCGCCGCTGGAGAATTGCAGTCGCGTAGATAGGATTATTTAGCGCCCCAGGCGGCAACAACTCCGAACGAGGGCGACCGTAGTACCATCTTACTCAATTGCACCGACAGAACACATGTGTGCGTGTGAACTTCTCGGGGGCTGCCGATTGTCGGTTCTTCATATGCAGATGAGCAGTGGACGCTCTTGCCATCTTTGTCAGCTACAACCGTGCCATCGAGCTCCGCTGCAAGGCCTGCCGTAGCGGCTCGTGCTTGATCGCCGGGCATGCGCAATGTCTTAGCCAGGTCAAGGCAAACACCATACGTTCCCCTGAAGAGGCCCAGCTTACAACCCGCGCTTCCGATGCCAAACGCAACTTCCGTTTCCGGCGTAACGGCTACGGTCACCCCAAAAGCGTTGCTCTCAGGCTTAGGAGGCTCCTCCTCGTGCAGGCTGTATAGCGGCACGAAATTGTAGCCGTCCTGAAACTCGGTTCCCTGGCTCATGGTCAGCGTGTGCCGGGAAGCATCATACCGAACATTGGGCGAGGTAATCAGTTCAACATGGAAACGCCTGCCCCGGATCGCGCTGTCGTCGAACGTAGGTGAGAACTGATCTGCCGGCTTAAACTGGTATGCCGCTCGGATGAACCTGATGAGCGCGTGCCGGTCTAGGATGCCATCTGGAAGTGAGGCCGAAGCGCCATCGTCCAAGCTGGCGGGTATAAAGTTGCCGGCTGCCTCGGTTTGAACCTTGGACTGCGGCGCCTGGGGCGGATGGCAGGAAGCTCCTAACAGGCAGATCAGTGGCACTGCGCGCCGCAGAACTTCACGGACATCCAGCGCTACCATTCCGCCTCTCCCGACACTGATCGTCTACAGCGTAGATGCGCGATCCCTAGAGAGGAAGGCAAATCTACTCTGATCGTCTGTAGACGGATTGTCGAAGATACCGCCGATGTCCTTAGATGGATGTGCGGCAGCGGTTGGGCACGAATGTGCGTCGATTTCGGGAGGCCTCGGGTCGCTCGCAAGAGACGTTTGCCGACGATGCCGGCTTACACCGAACCTATGTCAGCGACATCGAACGGGGCACCCGCAATCCAACGATCACGGTGGTTGAAAAGTTCGCTAAAGCTCTAGGAGTTACGTTGGGGGCTTTGCTGGATTGACCCGCGCGGGAGGCTGGGTCGCGGGCGGACGACTTCTCATCGCGATTTTGCAACTGTTGCAAAATCAACTGCTTAGCTGACAAACAGTCGCGCACGCTTGCATGGCCAAGTTTACGACTTGAAGCGCCTCACCATTTTTGTCCAAGTCCGCTCGTCGGGCCACTTGAAGGGATCGGCGGTCGGCTTCTCGCCCGTTGTTCTGACATGCGGGTTGTGAATTTTCTCTGCTTTCCGCGACCAACAGCTCGAACAGTAGAAGCGCCGACAGGCGACATCGAGGTCCATCTCCCAACCACGCTGTTCGAACAGCCACCAGACCGGAATTCCCGGCAAGATTGTCCAATGGAAGCAGCAGCGGCATTCGAACTTGAGCGCCGTCTGGTAGATCGCACAGAGGTACAGCGTGTCTATCTTGCGGCCTATGTGGTCCAGGCTGGGCGTGAACGGCATTAGCGAGTCCTCGGGCCGCAGCGTCGATTAAATCGCTTCTCCAGGGCAGTCAGGCAATCTGCCATACGGTTGTCGTACGCCTTCGCTAGGTCGCCCTGGGCTCGATCCTTGAAGGCAAGTCGAGGAACCGTTGGCCCGTCAGCCCCGATCATGCCGAGGTGCCGATAGAACCTGTCCCCGATGTGATACGCGAGCCGGTCTATGTCTTGGCTGACCGCGTGCAGGCTCCGCATCGTTTGCCAGCGCGTGGAGCGCCTAAAGAGGCTTGTGAGGAGCCCGGCGACGCTGTTGTTCCGGTTGACCGCAGGGAAAACGTAGAGGCCTCCGCAGCCCGCACGGTGTGAGTAGATGAATTTATGCCGAGGGAAGCGGCGCTCTAGTTGCTGGAGGCGACGCTTAATGTATGCGGTCGCCGCATCCGCCGCACGGTCACAGCCACCCTCAAGATCGGCGGCGGCTGCCTCCAGCTCCCGGCTCAACACAACAGCGATGTTCATCAGGGGTCATCAAAACGGCACGATAGAGACACCTTCGACCGGACGGCCCGCAAAGGCTTCTAGACAAAGGGTGTCGATTTCCACGCAATGCTGATGCGCCAACAGGACCGTGGGCTTTTCGGTCCGCCCGCCATCCAGCCGGTCGAGGACCTCGCGCTCCACTAGGAAGAGAGTGTGTCGCTCGCCGGTCTGAACCAGATGGTGGGCGCCGCCCATTAAGGACTGGCGCATGGGTCTAGAGCGCCATGAAGTGTACGGCGGCTTCCGGCGAGATGTCACAGAACTCGGTGGGGACCCGCGCCGGGCGCGTAACTGTGTAGCTCTCGCAAACACCATCGGTCAGGATTTCGTTGCCCTGGGCGTCGAGGTTGCGGAATGTCTCGCTATACTCTTCGTCCAGGCGGACCTCCGCGCCATCGAACCAATACACCCAGACCCCGTCTGATCTGCGGGTGCCATAGACGATGTCGTCCAAGCTATCGTCGAAGCGGAGCAGCACGTCGCCGCCCTTGTATTTCGCGATGGGCTGCCATTGAGGCCTGCTCGCCTGCCACACGACAAACGCGGCGGGTTCTGGGTGCGTCAGAGCTTCGCCAACGATAACGGCTTCACGTTCGATGGTCTGCGACTCGGTCATCGATACCTCCTTAGAGGCGACATTTGTTCCTATTTTGTTCCAACAGAGTCAAGCTACAGTTCGACTATGGACACCCGAACTCAACGTCGCATTGACGTCGCTCATATCGTTCCGGCTCCGAAAGGCGCATGGGCACCGCATCATGAGTGGCGAAGATACCTCGCCCGTGCGGTCGAGCTTGAGGACAAATGAAGTCGGCCAGCGGCCATGCTCGCGACGAATACGCCCAGCTTGCCTCACAATGGCCCATTCTGGCCGACATCGCGGCGCGCGAAGAACAGCAACGCAACTAAGCCTTGCTTCCGGGCCAGGGGGGGAGCAGAAATCCGCCATGCAGGACCGTTATCAATCGAAACTGCCACGCGGAGCCGATGAGCGGGCGTGGTTAAGAGAAGTGATTGAAGTAGCGCATCGCCATAATTGCGCGGCGGTCAGCGTGACCGGCGAGATGTGGAGATGGTCGAAAGGCCGAACCATTGCCATACACGTTGGCGGTCAAGAATTGGCCTTGATGGCCTTTGCAACCGCTAGGCCGGACGACCTAGAGCATGTCGCGCGGTTCGAGGATTGATGGCAAGCCGGTTCCAAAACTGAACCCGATATAAGTTCATCTACGCGGATACCGCTAAAATGCGGGCAGGCAGCTCTATATAAGCGTCGCTCCTTCACCACAGTAGCGCGGCGCGACCCAGCTCATCCGTCCGCTTCACCTCGATCAGCTCGTCCGGAAAGCACCGAGCCTGGAAAGCTATCGCGTCGACGAAGGTCCCATGAAGCCACTGCTGATACTCGTCCGCCTGCAACAGGACTGGCATCCGATCATGAACCGGGCGGATTGCCTCGTTACAATCGGTCATGACTCCCGAGTACACCGGGCCCCAGCTTAGCACAGCAGGTGCTCCTGACCGCAATCCGCTTCGGTGGGGTGACAACGCCTAACGCGACGGTCGCAAACGCAGGGGCAGTGGAATGTTCCACCCAATGGCGCAAAGTTTGCTGGACACCAAAGTTAGCGATACCCTCCAAGGCTTCGGCAATCGCGGCAGCATGGAACCCGCCCACGTGACCATTAAGCTACCACCCGATGTTAAGTCGAACCTTGTCATCAAAATAGCGGAAGGTCTCCAGACTTACCCGCTTGAGAACAATTATCTTTGGGCAGGTGGCCTGAAATGGGCGGAGGACCTGATGGACCTGCTTCCCCAGGATGCACGGGAGAAAATCGAACGATTTGTCGGCGAGCGCAATCTAGCGCGTTTTATCGTCACCGAAATCAACAACGACCGGGATCGTACGGACCCAAAGCCGCTGTTGGTCGCAGGGCAACCCCTCACGCAACTTCCATTCGTGGCCAACCCGATCACGTACGCGCGCAAGCTAATCGGGACACTCGAGGGCCTCCCCTATCGATACCAATTGACTGCCGCCTTGCCTGGCACGTTCTCCCATAAACTGATCAATTTCGTTCCTGATCACGTTTCGCTACCTTCCGGCATCATCATAGCCAAGGGAAGCGCGTTATCGCCTGACTTTCCGGTCCACTCTCCGCATTCCGCCGTTGATACTGATCTATTCCATGATTGGTTTGCCGATGAACAGGTCGATCGAGCTATTCGAGACGACAGGCTGTATTTTTCAATGCCTTTGCTTGGCTACGCGGTACCGTCGTCATCGAGCGTCGTGGGCCGCCATTTCGAGGATCACATAAAGGCGTTCTTTGGAGCGGCCATGGCGACCAACTTGATGTCTTACGGTTCGGATGGCGATAGCTCAAAATTACCGTACATAATGATCCATGACAAGCAAACTCGGGAGATACTGGCCACCGAAAGCCTGGAAGATGAAATATTAGAACGTAATTATCTCTGCTCGTCAAAGTCTTTCATCGAACGAGACAAATCAGTGATAAACAGCGCTTATCGGACTGCGCTGGGTAGAATTGGAACTATATTCAACGACCACATAGACTGCCGCCGCCTATTTGCCGCTTGTATTTGGTATTATCGGGCAAAGACAAATCGGCGCCCGTTGGACGCCCTTCTCCAAGCCACCATCTCAATCGAGGTAATGCTTGGGGATCGCAAGTCCGCGGAAGGGGTGGGGCTCACAAACTTGTTGGCGAGTCGTTGCGCTTATCTACTCGGCCGATCGTCGGCCCATCGGGCGGAAATCGAGGAGAAATTTAGGCGGGTTTACGAGCTCCGCTCGCAGATTGTTCATGAAGGCCGCCACACTCTCAAGCTGGCGGATAGCGACACTGTAAAACTGGGAAATTCTTTGTGTGCCGCGATTATAAGCCGAGAGCTAAGTATCCGCGCAATGCCGGAAGAAAATTGAAAAGCCTCGCGGGGCGTGTAGCTGTCGCACTCGGTATGCCTTCGCAGTTTTGCAACTGTTGCAACGCCGGTTCTTAGCCTGACCTAGGCGGCGTGGACAAATTCAGCGAAGCGTTTCCACGTTCACGAGCTTGAGGTCGCCGTCGAAGGGCTCGACGTATGCGCAGATGTTGTCCGAGAACTCGTCCATCAGATTGAGCCCTTCGGGGTCATAGTCGTTCTCGGCGACCAGCCTCAGCTTCCCGTCCACAAAGGTGCAACTGACGTTGTGTTCGTGCGGATAGTAAAGCCGAAACGCTTCGGTGATGTCGCGTGCCGCTTCGTCTCCCGCTGCGGCGGGAACATCATGGCATTCCAAGGTGATGCGATACATTTGTCAATGCTCCGGGTTTTGCGAACCTATCGGGAAACAGGGCTGACGGGAAAGCCGGAATGATTGACGAGGCGCGCGGGGATTGATTCAAGGCTGCTTTTTGGAGGTAGGCTTGAGCAGGGGCGATCTCACTGAAGCAGAATGGCGCGTTCTGAGGAGCCTGTTGCCCATTGAGCCTGAGAACCGTGGTCGAGGCAGACCGCCCGAGCAGAACCGCTCCATCATCAATGGCATCCTGTGGTGGCTCCGCTGCGGTGCTCCGTGGCGCGACGTGCCGCCCAAATATAGTAGCTGGAACACCATCTATCGCCGGTTCCGGCGATGGAGTGAAGCCGGGGTCTGGGAGACCGTTGCCGTGACGCTGGCCGAGATCATGGCGGACAGCGGCCACTACAGCATCGACAGCACCACCGTCCGCGCCCACGTCTCGGCAGCGGGTGGAAAAGGGGGACTCATCAACGCGCTCTTGGCCGCTCGCGGGGCGGGTTCACCAGTAAGCTTCACTGCCTGGCTGATGCCCTCGGACGACCGCTCGCCTTCCATCTGACGGCCGGCGAGGCGGCGGATTGCAAGGCCTATGACGCCCTGATCGACCTGCCCGAGCGCGCACCTGACGCTTTGCTCGCCGACAAGGGTTACGACGCCGACGCAATCCGTACCGACCTTGCCGAACGGAATATCGAGGCCGTCATTCCTGGCCGCTCAAACCGCCGCGTGAAAATCGAGCATAATCGGGCGCTCTACAAGCAGCGCAATCGCATCGAGCGCATGTTCGGACAGCTCAAGATCAACCGCGCCATTGCCACCCGATACGATCAACTGCCCAACAGCTTCCTCGGAATGGTCCATCTCGCCACCGCCAGATACTGGCTCAAATTTGTCCACGCCGCCTAGCTCAAAGCCATCTCAGCATTGACCTTCTCGGAGACTTCAGCCCGAATGGCACGCATCTTGGACTTCACTTTTCGAACCCTGCTCTCAGCAGGCGCCAAAGCGGCATCGCTCCCGAGCGTGGCCATTGCGCGGGCGTTGTCCAGTTCTTCGACCTCGCGGGCTAGCTCATAAACTGCATTGTCGAATTCGAGTAATTTGTCGTTTATCTCCCGCGAGAAAATGCCCTTCATCCCGTCCATGGGACCTCCAAGGTCGATATCAACGAGAGCCTCGTCCTCAGATTTGACACTAAAGGCGTTCTGCATCGCCTCTCGCATCCTGTCCCAAGCCTGCTGTCGCAGCGGGAACAGCGCACTTCGTACCGATCGTTCGGCATGCTGCTCCTGTGAACGAGCAACGATTTCGGCCAGCGCAAATTGCCGCGTTGAGAGCCGCCAGATTGCGACCGCGGAGGCGGCCTGGACTATGTAAGCTGCCGTCTGAAGACCATCTTTCCAAGTCGAGCTTGCTACTATCACGGTAACAGTCACAACGGTCCAGAACAGGATGGCCGTCATGAAGGCCCCGCCGCCGTTCCATGTATGCACCGCTCGCGCGCGAACGTCTTCCCATGTTGGCACTAAAACCACTCCGATTTCGACCGAAGGATGCGATCCTACTTAAGCATCTCGATCTCGTATCCAGCCTTAAGGACCAGAACGGTCGGAGATGGTGTCAGCACACATAAGCTTTGCCTTCGATCGACCGAAGCAGCGTCATCGTAGCCCGCATGTGACCATGGCAAGAGAGCTTTACCATCCCAAAGATGGGGGCGCGGGTCGAATCGCACCTGAACGAATATACCGGGGGGCAACGACAAAAGCTCGTCAGGCATGATCCGAACACGGTCGCGATTCAGTCTAGCTGTATGTAGGCAGCTGTCCATTTCAGCGGCCGACACAAACGCGCGCGACATCCCTTGGGAATGCAACCAACACCGACGATACATTGCGTATGCTTCCGGCCTGCATTGAGCGCACGGGCGATGCCCCGCTGCAAGGGCGACTGCCTCGTCGTGGAAGAACAACGGAGTGTAGTGCCCCGGCGTGTCGAACGCCACGCTTCCACCGAGCCATTCGAGAGTGCAACATATCCAACGCCGCGCTCTCCAACGAAGAGTTACGTTGCCCTCTTCGTCATGCAGGTCTCCGCGATTGCCCATCATAGTGCCGCGGAACGATGTCGCCTCTATATCGCCGAAGGGCGTTACTCGATTGCGGCGCGGGCGGCTAATCGTCACGATGGCCACCGCGCTAACATTCGAGCAATCTGTGATGCTCCCCAACTGCCCCCGCGCGGCGCGGGAATGCCTCGCCGAGTAAGCTCGGCCCCTATTGCACGAAGAGACGAACCACTCGCACGAGCGCTTACCAACATAGGCTCAAGATCACGCGCACGGCTGTCGGCGGCGGCTGATCGAACGCGCGCGCTAGCTTGGGCTCCGATGTAAGCGAGACCAGCGAGCTTCCCTCGATCGCCACCTAGTTTGACGCCGCGTGCCTTAGCCGCGCGCAAAGCCGCCTTTGTGTTTTCCGATATGGTCCGCGCCTCGTCTTCGGCGACGGCTGCAAGGATGTGGACGGTGAGACGGTTGGCGCTCGGCATATCAACCGCGACAAAATCGACACCGCTCTCCATCAGCCCTGAAACAAACGCGACATTGCGGGCCAAGCGGTTGATGCGAGCAATGAGAAGGGTGGCCCCATGCAATCGGCAGAGCCGCAAAGCTTCCGCAATCTTGGGCCGGTCTTTCCTCTTACCGCTCTCGACTTCAACAACTTCGTCAACGAGACCACCGATCCCGCCCGCTAAGAAACCACGGACGGCTATTTGCTGCGCTTCCAGCCCGAGGCCGGATCGGCCCTGCTTGGCGGTGCTGACTCGGTAGTAAGCGACATATCTTGTCAAATTAGGCTGACTACCGCCAAACACTTGTCCGTTCCGTTTGCCACATCGTTCGTTGTTGCTATTGCAACTGGCAATGTGTTTGTCAACTATTTGATATACCACGTTTTTTCATTTCGCGGTAGCGCCGTCGAGAGGCCTCGAACCACTCGGAACAATCGGCGCATTTACAGCGGATCAGTGTATGGCATTAGATAAATTGCTAAAGGGGCACGACGGGTGCCAGGACATTCGCCCTGGGCCCCTTCTGAGAGACAATAGTGCGCTGGATAACCATTCTCGGCCGCGAATTGCTGATTGCTCTGTCCAATGACGATGCGGTCAAGCATTTCCAACCAGACGATTTCGACATCGCTCAACAGCGGCTCATGGGCCTTCTGCTGCTATTCTTTTTAATCACCTTCGTTCTCTGCGGACAGTTCATAGCGCTATCGCCACTGCCTGCCTATGGCGCGATTGAGTTGGCAGTAGCATTGTTAGCCCTTGTGCTTTTCGTTGAGAAACGCACGCCCTCCTCTAGCGGGGAATGGCTGGCCGGGTTTCTGGCGCCGATTTACATCGCGATCCGCGGAATGGACAACATTGACCACGCGCACGATAAGCCTGCCCGCGGAACCAGCCAAGAACGCGCCTCGCGCGTGTCGGCTCGACGGCGTCGCACCCGATGAACTCCGCCGAAAGTCGCTTGCGGCAAGACGCCTCAGGGTAACACGACCCGATATCCATCCTGATAACTAAGGGCACCCACGATATTCGGGCGCAGTACACCCTTCGCAATAAGTTCGCTTTGAGCCGCGCGACCTGCCTCTAGTGATCCAAGCAATTGAGCGGCATCGCTCGGACTACAGGCAATACCCACGCCCGGCCCAGCTGCTTGAGCGGCATTCCACGCGGCATCCAACAACCTAAGTGCATCAGATGAAAGTGCCCTTTTCAGGGAACCTATGGTAGCGCATGGCACGAACTCGCTCTTCCGCGCGGCTGTAACCTTCTCGGGCGGATGAAGCTGATCGGCGAAAGCGTGTTCAACCGCCGGGCCGACGCGCCGTTCGGCGCGGCCCGCCGAAGCCTTAACAAGCTGATGGGCAAGCCCCGCTCGACGCCGCTGTTCAAGCAATCGAGCATCCGCTGGAATTTGAGAAGCCTTCTCTGAAGAATTGCCCAGCAAACTTGCAGTCATAACTTTGCTCCTCGCCCCCCCCCCGCGAGGGGGAATATATACGGAAACAAAGTGAAAATGATCTAATTCACCTTTACAGTCAATAGTATCAAACACTTCAACATAATACAATGGCAGAGTATTTGGCTCTTGATTGCAACTGCCGCACCGAAGCTTATGGAACCGATCAGCTAAGGTCTATTCCTCGATAGCTGATACGTTCCATCCACTCCGCAAGTTTCGAAAGCGAATGGCCAGCACCATAGCCTTCCATCGCGTCACTACCATCGACCTTCCACCCACCTAAGCGCGCCGCAACGTCGAGTGGTACGTCCGCTTCCCGCATCGCATCACGCATATTGTGCCGGAGAGAATGGAACACCGCATCCGGATCATCGCCGACCACTGGGCGAAAGATGCGCATCATGCTTCGTTGCGCCGCCCCAATGGAAGGCGGGATATTTGGCAACAGTGGTTTGTTCGCTGCGCTCCCGTCCTTGAGGTCCAGCAACCCAGCGTGGATCAGCGCGGGATGCACCGGAACCAGACGTTCCGAATGCTCCGTCTTCAAGGCGCGGGTTTCATTCGATGCCAGCCTTAGCGCCCAAATACCGTTGACATTCAAGACATCGTCGGAACGAAGACCCACCGGCTCGCCTATTCTAAGGCCGTGAAGGAAACTGATCCGCGCAGTCCAAAAAGCCCAATCCTTTCCACCACGCGCCTTCTCGGATGTCGCACGCATCAGCGCGTTTATTTCGTTCGGCGTGAGCGGGCGGCGCGTGCTCTTCGGCACGTCGGGGCTCTCAAGGCCGCGAGCGACGTTCCGAGGAACATGATCCTCCTGATCTAGCCATTTGAACAGGCTCGCAGTCTGCTCAACGTACAACCGGATACTTTTCGCGCTCAGCGTCGGCAGCCCTCGCGCCCTGTTTGCCTCGATGGCCGCTAGTGCCGACATGCCCGGAAACCGCTGTGAGGCCCGCTCAGGAAGCTCAAGGAGCTTGTCCCGGTACCTGTTCATATCGGCGCGGGTAATCGACGCCACGAGCTTATCGCCGCCAACCAGCTCCTCCAACACGCGCAAACGGAAACCGTAGGTCCGTCGGGTCGCCGCAGAACGGCCCTGCCTTCTGGGTGAAGCTTTGAACAGGCGGATCGCCTCGGTAAGCGTCAATCCTTGAGAGGTTGAGGCATTTTCACCAACGCCCGCGAACCCAGGGTTGATAGTGGTACTTTCCGCAACGCCGGGCGTCACGCGCTCTAAGCACCGCTGAAGATGCTCGATTTCTGCATCGACCATCCGACAGCAAACGCGAAAAAATTCGATACCTTCGGGCACCGCTAAACCGGCGCCGGTTATGTACCGACGGACCCGTGCCTGAAATGCAGGGTCAGACGGCCCGTACGGCCTTCCGATATAAGATGCTTCATCCGCGATGGCTTCGCGCAGGCGATCCTGTTCGTCGCCATCGATTGGCACCGGGGGGCGTTCACGCTCCAACTCGACCAGAAAGCCCCTGACCAAGGGATCGATATCTACTGGGACGGGACTGTCGCCTTGAGTGAGTTTCAGGCGCGCGTCGTCGAACAAACGGCGGATAGCCACCTTCTGAAATTCGAGTTTCCGTACGGCCGCCGAATGCGAGACGGCGCCAAACGATTTCACGATTTCCCGCCGCTTTAGGATTGGCCTGAGTTCGGCTGGCACACGCACGCGAACGCCGTAGCTATTTCCGCGCCGAGTAAGACCCGGAAATCTACCCATGGCAGAACCGCCGTGTGTAGCACCACTGTGTAGCAATTCTGCTGGAGAAATCGCGCGCATCAGGGAAAAATGGGCGCTTCTGCCCATTCTTCAAGCTCTGGCGGAGAGGGTGGGATTCGAACCCACGGTACGGTTGCCCGCACGCCGCATTTCGAGTGCGGTGCTTTCGACCTCTCAGCCACCTCTCCGCATGAGGGTTCCGGTCGAAGGAGGGGCGCTCCTAACGCACGGAACCGCACTTGCCAAGCGTGGGTTGCACAGGAAAGCATCGACATTAAATTGCAGGCATGATTCCCTCCCGCACTTCCCACATTCCGCCGACCGGTCGCGAAGCTCTTCCCCCCATCTCGGAAGCGCGCTTCACCATCGGCGATGTGGTGCGCCACCGTCTGTTCGCCTTTCGCGGCGTGATCTTCGATATCGATCCGGTCTTCGCCAACAGCGAGGAATGGTATGCGGCGATTCCCGAAGACGTGCGCCCCGCCCGCGACCAGCCTTTCTACCATCTGCTCGCCGAAAATGCCGAGAGCAGCTACATCGCATATGTCAGCCAGCAGAATCTGGAGCGCGACGAAAGCGAGGAGCCGATCGACCATCCGGCGATCTCCGGCTTGTTCGAGCCGTTCGATCACGGCCGTTACATGCTCCGCCGCGAGCATCGTCACTAAGGCGAAACTCCATGTCATTGCGGCCGCGGCTAAACCGAGGCCGCAATCCCGGAGCCCGAGCGCTACCTAGCGGCTTCGCCGCTTTGCTTCCCGCACAATGACATCTGCACTTTAATCCAGATCAGCACCTGGCCAGAGGAATGCGCCCGGCGGTTGGCCTGACGGGCCAACCGGCGCTTCCCCCCTCTCCCGAACATGCTTAAAGCATGGATCATGAGGATGCGTATGCGCGGCGCAAACAGCCGCATTTTGGGATTTAGCCTGAGCGTAACGGCACTGCTGGGCCTCGCCACCCCCGCTGGGGCTTACCTCTACTGGAAGCAGCCTTCGATCGCCGGCGCGCCGGTGACGGGCCTTGAGCCCGGGATAATGCTGCCGATGCCGGGCGCGCAGCCCAAGGAACTCGCCGCGGGCCTGCTCTGGACGATGCGTGCGGGTCTCAACGTCGCGGCGCTGCAATGCCAGTTCGCACCGCAGCTCGGCACCGTGCGCAACTACAACAACATGCTGAAGCAGCATGGGGCCGAGCTTCAGGCGGCCTACGCCACGCTCGGCGCTTATTTCAAGCGGATGGCGGGCAAGGCGGGCCCGACCGCGCTCGATACCTTCACCACCAAGACCTACAACAGCTTCTCGACCCTACAGGCGCAACTGATCTTCTGCGAGACCGCTTCGTCCATCGGCCAGCAGACGCTGGAGGCGAGCAGCGGCCACCTCGGCGAGATCGCAACCAATCGCATGCGCGAATTCCGCAACAGCCTGGTCCCGCTCGGCGACATGGTCTTCGCCCAACATTATACGAACGTGCAGTTCGACCCGATCGCCGATCCGCGCTGCTATAACAAGAAGGGCAAGGAGATACGCTGCAAGGACAAATGATCCTGTCAGCGCAGGCCCAGCAATTTATGCGTCTGGAGCGACAGGCGCCAACGGGGGCGGTCCATCACGAAGGCAATCGCGGCTTCATGCGACTGCTTCGCATTGGCGCCGTCCATCGGCTGGACTAGCCAATGGTCGAAATCCCAGCTTTCGATCGCGTCGATATCCAACCCCGATTGCGGCCAGACCATCTTCAATTCGTCGCCCTTGCGCTGGACGACCTTCGTCCCCGCCTTGGGGCTGACGCAGATCCAGTCGACGCCCTCGATCACCGGAAGCGTGCCGTTGGTCTCGATCGCGATGCGGAAACCGCGCGCCTTGAGCGCCGCGACCAGATCGGCGTCGAGCTGGAGCATGGGCTCTCCGCCGGTGATGACGACCAGCCTCGCGCCTCCCGCTTCCGGCTCTCCCCAGAATGCCGAGACCTTGTCTCCCAGCGCATTCGCATCGGCGAAGCGGCCGCCGCCTTCCCCGTCCACGCCGACAAAATCGGTATCGCAGAAGGTGCATTCGGCAGTCGCGCGATCCTCCTCGCGCCCCGACCAGAGGTTGCAGCCGGCGAAGCGCAGGAACACGGCGCGCATCCCTGCCTGCAGCCCCTCCCCCTGCAACGTCAGGAACATTTCCTTGACGGCGTAACTCATGCAGGCGGCACAGCGTAGCGCGTGGGATCGGGCAGGCCAGCCTCGCTGAAGCCCTTGGAGCGCAGCCGGCAACTGTCGCAACGCCCGCAATGGAGGTCGCCCGGCTGGGGATCGTAGCAGGACCAGCTCATGCCCGCGTCGACGCCGAGCCGCGCGGCCTCGGCGGCGATGTCGGCCTTGGTCATGTGCAAGAGCGGCGTATGGACTTTGAAGCGGTCGCCCTCGACCCCTGCCTTGGTGGCGAGATTCGCCAAATTCTCGAACGCCTCGACGAATTCGGGCCTGCAATCGGGATAACCCGAATAATCGAGCGCATTGACCCCGATATGGATACCGCGCGCGCCGGTTGCCTCGGCGAGACCCAGCGCCAGGCTCAGGAAAATCGTGTTGCGTGCGGGCACGTAGGTGCTGGGTATCCCGGGCTGCACGCCCTCCTTGGGCACGGCCATATCCTTGTCGGTCAGCGACGAGCCGCCGAATTTGGTGAGGTCGAGCGGCAGCACGATATGGCGCACCGCGCCGAGATGCCGCGCGATCCGCGCCGCCGCCTCCAGTTCGATCCGGTGGCGCTGGTTATAGTCGATCGTCAGCGCGACCAAAGGATGGCCCGCTTCGACCGCAAGTGCGGCAACCACCATCGAATCGAGCCCACCCGAGACGAGCACGACCGCGCCGTCTTTTTGTCCTTCGTTCTTCTGCATGCCGAGCCGGATATAGGAAGCGATGCCGCTGTGCAAAGAAAGGCCGGGCAAAAGAAAGGGCCGCCCGAAGGCGGCCCAGATATGGCCTGATGGCCGTCTAGGGAGGACAGTGCCAAAAAATGGCACGGCCATATATCTAACATAGGCAAACTAAATATGCAGTTAACGCCGTCTGGCCGCGTTTGCGGCGTCGTCGGACCGCTGTTTCCCCGCACTCAGCCGCCCGAGAGAGAGTCTAGGCCGCGACGGGATCGATTCCGAAGGTCCTGGCGCAGAATTCGCAATTGACTTCGATCTGCCCGCTCGGGCCGACCATTGCCGCACGCTCGTCCTCGGGAAAGCGGGCGATCACCTTCTTCACATGCTCGGGATCGCAGCGGCAGCCCTTGCTCGGGCTCTTCCCCTCGCTCACGCGCACCTCATCCTCATTGAACAGGCGCCATAGCAAAGTCCCGAGCGGCAGATCCGCATCCGCCAGCTCGTCGGCACGCACGCTGCCGCCCAAGGCGGCGACATGCCCCCATTCGGGATGGTCGAGCCGTGTGTGCAAGCGTTCGCGGCCTTCCTCGCCCTCGGGCAGATGCTGGAGCATCAGCCCACCGCCGACCACCTTGCCGCCGGCGTCGCGCCCGATGCCGATCCGCACCAGGCTGGGAATCTGCTCGGATTGGGCGAAATAGGATTCCGCCGCTTCGGCCAGGCTCGTGCCTTCCAGCGGCACGATGCCCTGATAACGCTCGCCCGTGCTGGCGAGGTCAAACGTGATCGCTAGATAGCCCTTGCCGAACAGCGCAAACAACGAAGGGTCGGTCGGAATCTCGGCCAACCGGTCCGCATCGTGGCGCGCATAGCCGCGCAGCTCGCCGCCGCGATAATCGGCGACAAGCAAGTCGATCACGCCATTTTCGGTCTGCGCCTGAAGCGTGAGCTGTC
>Ga0209026_1000507_pt1 | contig 27632 bp, 16 predicted proteins | sample AraplaCL_Col_mCL_FD_184262 | JGI IMG/M metagenome (GOLD analysis project Ga0209026, IMG submission 184262) | Arabidopsis root microbial communities from the University of North Carolina, USA - plate scrape CL_Col_mCL (SPAdes) (version 2) | ecosystem: Host-associated > Plants > Roots >... | reverse complement strand
GATTCATTTAACGAGTAACCGGTAGCGGCACCATTGTAGTAAAAGTTTTGCATTTGTATTTTATAAACGCATAAAATTAAGCACATCCTATCCTGTTAAAATGGCGTTAGCTACATCAATGAACGACACTACACCCGTATACGATCTTTTGATCCACGATCAGCTGATTACCCATGCCGATCTGGATAAGATCAACGATTTTTCCAAAAGATCGGGGTTATCGTTTATTAAGATCGCGCTAACGTTCGGGTATATTTCGCGTAAAAATTACGAAGCCTCGTTAAACAATGCAGGCTACGTATTTAGCACAACTGTGCGCGAAGAGGCTGTTGATGATGAGGTATTGCAAAAGCTCGATCTGAAGTTTATCACCAACTTTTTCGCGTTGCCTATCCGCATCGAAAATAATAAAGTGGTAACCCTAATGGCCGATCCTACCGACCAGGAGTTTATTAATTTTATTTATGAAACTTACGGCCTGGAGCCGCACATTATATTGGCCTCCGATCTGGATATCGTTTGGCTGAGCCACAAGTTACTTGGCGAGCCTTATGTAAAAGATGCCGTGTTTGAGCTGATGAAAAGCGACCCTGCTAACTCCGCGTTAATTACCTTTTCAACCGGCCAACTCATTTTCATATTTGCGTCGATCGCGTTAGTTGTGATAGCGCTGTTTTTCAGTTTTACGCAAACGTCTATTGCCATCAATATTTTTGTTAGCTCATTCTTTTTGCTCAGTATCTTATTCAAACTGTTCCTTGCCTTGCTCGGTTCGCGGTTTGAGCTGCACCAGGCGGTTACCCGCGATGAGGTGCGCGCAGTTGTTGATGACGATCTGCCTATTTACACCATACAGTTGCCGGTTTATAAAGAAGATAAACTGATCAAAAAATTGATTTGGAACCTGCAAAGCATTGATTACCCGCGCGAAAAACTGGATATTAAATTGCTGATAGAAGAAGACGACAGTAAAACGCTCAACGCGGTTAAGGATCTTAACTTCCCGGCGATATTTGATGTGGTGGTTGTGCCTTTCCACATGCCAAAAACAAAGCCAAAAGCATGTAACTACGGCTTGTATTTTTCGCGCGGTAAATACCTTACCATTTACGATGCCGAAGATATTCCGGATACCGATCAGCTGAAAAAAGTAATTACGCTATTTGAAAAGCTGCCCGAAAATTACATTTGCATACAGTGCGCTTTAAACTACTTTAACCGCAACGAGAACTTTTTGACCCGTATGTTTACCCTGGAGTATTCGTACTGGTTTGATTATATGCTGCCGGGTTTGGATACACTAGATATTCCGATCCCACTGGGCGGTACAAGTAATCACTTTAAGTTGGATAAGCTGATCGAACTTGGCGCCTGGGATCCGTTTAACGTAACCGAAGATGCCGACCTTGGTTTACGCGCTTACTCTAAAGGGTATAAAGTATCTATCGTAAACTCAACAACATACGAAGAAGCTAATAACGAACCTTTTAACTGGATCCGTCAGCGTTCCCGTTGGATAAAGGGTTATATGCAAACTTACCTTATCCACATGCGTAACCCAATAAAATTGTACAAACGCATTGGCTTACGCGGGTTTTTGGGCTTTAACTTTTTTATCGGCGCTACACCTATAACGTTTTTAATATACCCGCTGTTATTGGGCGTGTTTTTGGCTTACGTAGTGTTGGACTTTAGCTGGATCCGGTCGCTGTTTCCTGATTGGGTACTCTTTATATCCATTTTTAACCTACTGATCGGTAACGTACTCATGATCTATGTTAACATGATGGCCGTATTTAAGCGCCGCTTTTACGAGTTGATATTGTTTTCGCTGGCCAATCCTATTTACTGGCTAATGCATTCAGTATCTGCCTACAAGGGCCTTTACCAGCTAATTGTTAAACCTTTTTATTGGGAAAAAACAAACCACGGTTTAAGTAAAACATCAGGTTCTGTTACCCAACCTAAAACAACAGTATAAATGAAACGTAGGGTACTTTACTTATTTTTTGCCAGCATCACCCTTGCGGTTTTTTACCTTGTACTGGGCATTAATTTACAGCACCTCGGTTATTATAACCACGAGTCGTTATTTTACATCGAAAAAGCGCGTATCGTTTTCGAGGGTACCGGTATCCGCCTAAAAACCATCGGCCTTACGTCGCCCATGATACCCTTTTATGGCGTATTGCCATTTGCCCAACTCAACTACCTCATTGCACCAATTATAGGCTCGGCCATTGGCACAGCCTTTTTATTCTTTATCATTAGCCTCGGCGTTATCAAAACAACAAAAGATAATTTCCTGATCCTGATTTTGTTGATGCTGTTCATCTTCCATCCGGGCTTTATTTATATGGGCTGCTCGGGTAAGGGTATTTATGCCATTCTTATCTTTTTCTTTTTATTCTTTTACAACATTTTCAGGTTTTATATCTCCAATACCACCTTCCACATATCTATTGCCAGCATATTGTTGGTAATACTATTGTTCTGCGATTACAAGTTTATCTGGATGACGCTTTTTTTCATCCCGTTGATTATTTCCATCGCGATACAAAGTTTGAACCTTGCCGAAAAGCAATCGATCTTCAGGTTGTTTCTGAGCTTCAATAACCCATCGTTAAGGCGCAAGCTATTCAATAAAACATTCGCGCTTTATGTGATCATTTTCATTTTGCCGCTTATAGCCATAATGTGTTATAAGTTGCTTAATCAGGCCCACGCTAACGATTTTAATTACTTTACTGATAGCCCTTATGCTACCTGGACTGTGTTGGTCAATAAGTTTGAAAACCAGATATCACCCGCGGTGGCCAACTATAACATACCCGAGGTTAGCTTTTTAACATCGGTGCGTATATTGATCTATTGCCCAATGATCTTACTCGGTGCATACCTGTTCAGATCAAACACACAACATTTTCTAACGTTGTTGATCCCTTTTGCACTGGTTGAATTTTTAAAGATCCGCGACGAAAATTCGAGTTTCCTGCCGGCCCAGTATTATTTAATTTTCATCATAATCGGCTACCTGGCGCTTGTATTTAAAAGCCAGGTGATTGCGCGCCGAAAGATCTACAAAGTGGCAATCGTGCTATTGGTAATTGTACAGGTATTTACCGGATACTTTTTCCTGCGAGATTCCATGATCCAATCTGAAAGTAATTTTGTTACCACATTCCAGAAAAACAATACCGAGGAAGCCACGCCGTTTGACGAATACAAACAAATGGCCGATTTCATCAATCACCTCCCCAAAAAATCGTCTATTTTAATTGATGATGTAAATGCCTACCCCATACTGGCATTTGTAAAGAGCCTGAAAAATATTACGCTGCCATATCAGGATGCATACTTAAGCGCAATTGAAAATCCGTCGACCTATGTGAGCTATGTGCTGCTTGCCGGCGACCAAAACAACGTAGGGGGTTATACCCAGCTTAACTACAAATATAAGCTCACAATGGAAACCCGGAATAACCTGCTGCTTGAGAAGGTATACGAATCTGACAATTGGACAATGTACCGCATCCGTGTAAACGGCCAGGATTTTGATCAGTCGTTGATCAGGTAGGTTATCTCAATGTTCGCGTTAAGCTTACAAACGCCGCTAAGTTTTTAGTATCCTGTGGTGTATTATCTATTTTATCCAATACGAGCGTGTAATCGTAGCCACCGTCGGTAAATCTGATCCAGTTATCCCTGGTTAATTCGTTATTCTGTACGATACTGGTTTCACAGACAAAATTAGTCGTGGTATGGCAGATATCTACATACACATTATTAATATTATTATCAAGCTTCACCAGTTTTACACAAATTGCCCCAAATTGCACCGATTTCCCAACTGTAAACCATTGCGAACTATATACGGTTGCCTTACCCTTTTGCGATTTTATTTCAGCAGATGCTGTGCTTGATTGGTCTTCGCCCCTGACAATATCACGGCCCTGCACGCGGAGGATAACAGTTATGTTCGAATCCTTTTTTAGGTTTAATGAATAACGGTGCAGCGAATCGCCGTACATAATACTATATGAGTGTTTGCCCATTGGCAGATCGTCAATTACAACTTCGCCTTCATTATCAGTTGTAAGCGAGTCTTTCCCATCAAATACCAGTGGCTGGTTCGATAAAAAATCATCAGGGCCGCTTTGCAGCGACAGGGTTAGTTTAGCTCTTTGCGGGGGGATAAAATTATACAGGCGGTGCAGTTTGTCGCGGCAACCGTCATTTAAACAGATAACCAAAATAACAAACAGCACAAACACAGCAGGAGCTATCTTTCCGGTCCAAAATCTCGGCTTTATATATTCGGTATCATCCATTAAAATAGGGTTTAGCGCTTGAAGTTACCTAAACATTTCAAAAAAACACTAAAGTTTTTTAAATGCTGTTAACATCTCGTGTAAATTGTTACAAATTCGATAATACAACCTTTAATGCTGTGTAATATTTATTTACACAGGGTTAATTTAATTACCTAATTCTACTTGCCAAATAACACAAAGCTGATATTTAATGGAATCGGTTTCAATATTGAACAGCGATAGCCCGTTTGCATTTTTAATCGAAATAACAATCATAAAAGCAATAAAACTATTTTACATCAGTTTCTATTTAAATAAAAAAATACCTAATATTGTAACAACCAATTAATTTAATGAAATCGGTTACGTAAACATTGTCCCCAAAAAGAGTAATGTATGTCCGGTATCATTTAACCTAAAAAAAAACAATTCGACCATGAATAAAAACATCAAATTAACTTTATTGCTGTTAGCCGCTGCATGTATAGGTAACGTCGCTATGGCCCAAGCGCAAAAGCCAAAATTTTTAACAGAGCCCCTCATTTCAACCATATATACCGCCGATCCGTCCGCACATGTTTTTAATGGTAAGATATACATCTATCCATCGCATGATATTGATGCTGGTATCCCGGAAAACGATAACGGCGATCATTTTGCCATGCGCGATTACCATATCCTTTCGATGGATAACATTGGCGGCAAGGTTACTGACCATGGCGTAGCGATCGATATTAAAGATATCCCCTGGGCAGGCCGCCAGCTTTGGGCGCCCGATGCCGCATATAAAAACGGCACCTACTTTTTATACTTTCCCGTAAAGGATAAAAACGATGTATTCCATATTGGTGTGGCTACGTCAAAAAATCCGGCGGGGCCGTTTAAAGCACAACCACAACCTATACCGGGTAGCTTCAGTATTGATCCGGCTGTGTTTACCGATACGGATGGCTCATCGTACATGTATTTTGGTGGGATATGGGGCGGACAGTTGCAACGCTGGGCAACAGGTAAATACGATGCTAACGGCTCAAAAACCGACTTAGGCCACGACAACGAGCCTGCTTTAAGCTGTAAAGTGGTAAAAATGAGTAAGGATATGTTGCACTTTGACGGCAAGGTTAAAGATGTGATCATCTTGGATAAACAAGGCAAACAATTGCTAACCAAAGATCACGACCGTCGCTTTTTTGAAGGCTCGTGGATGCATAAGTATCATGGTAAATACTACTTTTCGTACTCAACCGGCGATACTCATTATTTAGAATATGCCATTGGCGATAAGCCATTCGGCCCGTTTGTATACCAGGGTATATTTATGAAACCCGTGCAAGGCTGGACAACCCACCACTCTATTGTTGAGTTTAAAGGCAAATGGTATATTTTTTACCACGATACCGAACTATCGGGCAAAACTCATTTGCGTAATATTAAGGTAACCGAGCTGCATCACAATGCCGATGGCAGTATCGCTATGATAGACCCGTTTAAAAAGTAAACAAGATAACTTAGCTTTAGTATGAGATCATTAACCACGCTGCTGACAGGCGTTTTACTACTTTTATTTACCACTATAAATGCACAGGTGCGCCTGCCCTACCTGGTTAGCGATGGTATGGTACTGCAACGCGATAGCAAAGTAAACATTTGGGGCTGGGCAGCACCGGCCGAAAAGGTAAGTATAGCGTTTAATGGCAAAACCTACAAAACCACCACCGGAGTCGACGGTAAATGGATGTGTGCCTTACCGGCGATGAAATCCGGCGGCCCGTACACCATGGATATCAGCGGAAGCAACCACATTACCCTGCACAATATTTTAATCGGCGATGTTTGGTTTTGCTCGGGCCAGTCGAACATGGTGGTTGATGTAGAACGCGTTAAAGAAAAATATCCTGACGAGATCGCTTCTGCCAATTACCCGCAGATACGTAATTTCTTTATCTCAACAATATCCGATGTTTCTAAAATACACAACGATCTACCTCCCGGAAAATGGATGGAGGCCAGCCCGGAAAATGTAGGCAGTTTTGGCGCGGTGAGCTGGTTTTTTGCTAAACAGCTTTATCTTAAATATCACGTGCCGATTGGTATTATCAACTCGAGTGTAGGCGGCACACCTATACAGGCCTGGATAAGCGCCGATGGCATTAAACAAATTCCGCAATACGCCAGGCGATTGGAGCAGTTTCAGGATACGGCTTATCTCAACAAGCTAATGAAACCGGTACGCATGGCGCCAAAGCCATTTAAACAATTAGATAAGGGCCTTACCGGCGATATCAAATGGTTCGACGTAAGTTATGTCCCGAAAGATTGGCACCATTTCTGGCTACCCGGCTACTGGGCCGATCAGGGCATTAAAGGCTTAAACGGCGTGGTATGGTTTCGTAAGGAAATCGAAGTACCGGCTTCCATGACGGGCCAACCTGCTAAGTTATTTATGGGCCGCATTGTTGATGCCGACCAGGTTTATGTTAACGGTATATTGGTTGGCAATACCACTTACCAGTATCCGCCGCGCCGTTACACAATCCCGGCAAGCCTTTTAAAACCCGGTAAAAACATTATTGTGGTACGCATAACCAATACTTTTGGCAAGGGCGGTTTTGTGCCCGATAAGCCGTACAATCTTGTAGTGAACAATCAAAATATCGATCTGCGCGGCGACTGGCAATACAAGGTTGGTCAGGCCTATGCTCCGGGCGATATTCCTTTTGGCGGCGGCTTTTCAGCACAAAACGAACCAACAGGTTTATACAACACTATGGTAGCCCCTGCCATCAATTACACCATAAAAGGTTTTGTTTGGTACCAGGGCGAAGCCAATACCAACAGGGCAGCTGAATACAATCAATTACTGCCGGCACTAATTTCCGACTGGCGCGCCAAATGGAACGAAGGCACATTGCCGTTCTTGTATGCGCAACTGCCAAACTTTATGGATGTGCAATATTTGCCTTCAGAAAGTCAATGGGCAGAGTTGCGTGAAGCAGAGTTAAATTCGCTATCGGCGCCTAATACCGGCATGGCTGTAGCTATTGACGCCGGCGAATGGAACGATATACACCCCGTAAGTAAAAAGCCCGTAGGCGAACGCCTGGCGCTTGCTGCAGAAAAGCTTGCCTATGGCGATAATAACCTGGTAGCATCCGGACCGATTTATCAATCAGCCAAAGTAGAGGGCGATAAGGTCATCATCACTTTTAGCAGCACCGGTGGCGGGTTAATAGCCAAAGGCGGCGGCGAACTCAATCAGTTTGCGATTGCGGGTGCGGATAAAAAGTTTGTTTGGGCAAAGGCGGTTATTGATGGCGACAAGGTTATCGTTTCAAACCCGGATGTAGCTAACCCGATGTATGTACGCTATGCCTGGGCCGATAACCCGGACGGTGCCAATTTATACAACAAGGAAGATTTACCGGCGTCGCCATTCAGAACCGACGGTAAATAAATATCTTAGCAAAACCTAAATTACCCGTTTATGAAAAAGATATCCATTGGCTTGGTGGCTTCAGTTTTGGTGCTCACCAATATATCGGCAGTACCGCAGCAGGGCATTAAAGTTTGGAACAACAAGCAATGTGCCGTAGTACTAACCTATGATGATGCCGTGGATATCGATCTGGACAATGTTATCCCTGCGCTTGATTCGGTAAAGCTGAAAGGTACTTTTTATATCATAGGTTCATCGCCTACAGTAAATAACCGGCTTGATCAGTGGCGGGCAGCAGCCAAAGAAGGCCATGAACTGGGTAATCACGCCTTGTTTCATCCCTGCGATGGCAGCCAGCCGGGCCGCAGCTGGGTATCGCCCGATCACGACCTGAGTAAGTATACCATTGGCCGCGCGGTCGACGAGATACGGGCCAACAACATTTTGTTAAAAGCCATCGACGGTAAAACCGACCGCACCTTTGCTTACCCTTGCGGCGACTTGAAAATTGGCGGTGTAGATTTTTATACCGCTTTGCGTAAAGATTTTGTGGGTGCCCGTGGCGTTACCGGGGGTTTGCAAACAGCAGCACAGGTCGACCTGGACAATATTGACTCATATGCGATCCAAAATCAGCCGGCCGATTATATGATCGACCTGGTTAAAAAGGCTCAGGAAACGCATACACTATTGGTATTTCTGTTTCATGGCGTTGGTGGTGGCCACAGCATTAACGAAGACCGCGGCGAACATACCAAACTGCTGCACTACCTTAAAGCTCACGAAAAAGAAATCTGGATAGCGCCTATGGTTGATGTGGCTAAGAATATTAGGGCGGACAGATAGCCCCACCCAACCCTCCCCGGAAGGGAGGGCTTAAAAAGGCAACCCCTCAAAAGCCTCCCCTACCAGGGGAGTTTTTGAGGGGGCTTATAACCTCGCACTTTCCGGCGGACCTAAATAGCTTGGTTTTAATCCGCCGCAATCCAACACCAACTTCTGCAATACTACACCTGGGCTGATCATCCAATACTTAATGGTATGTATACCAGGTTTTGCAACGACATGCGACGACATTAAAATATTAACATTTTCGCTCACTTGCTTACGCCAGGCTTTTTGCGAATTATCTCCTTGCAAATTAATCACCTGTGGTTCTTCTCCGTCAATCGAAACGGCAAACTTTAACCCGCCCAGGTTATTAAAATCCAGCGACGGTGATACATAGGTCATCAGTTTAAATTCGCCGCCCTTACTCAGGTTAACCTGGTATTCCAGATGGGGCGTTGCGCTGCTTAATGTTTGCACGGGGATGGCAACCGGGAAAGTTGTAATAGCCGACAAAGTACGGCCATGATCGGGCAAAATCCCCCATTTGATCCCTTCGGCATTTACCGCGTTGGTGTAATGCACGGCCTCTATTGAAACATATCCATTGGTCTCAACAAAACCTTTAAAATTCGCCGGGGCGCTTTGGTTATTTATCCAAGTTTTGACCGTAATCTCTTTACCGTTTGGCCCTTTGATGGTGATTGGATATTCGTGATTCCCTTTTGGCGCCTTTTGCCAATCAATACTCACCATTAAGCGTTTTTGCTGGCCAACTTTACCGGCCACATTGGTGATATTGATAAACGGTTCGGCCTGAACAGTGTACGTAAAAGCGGCTTTTCCTTTGTTAAATATCTCGATGTAACGGTTGCCCTTGTCTATCGAATTAAATGCAGGCAAGGTATTATTACCGACCTCATTCGATCCTTCAACAGCCACGCCCATATCGGCAGCTTCGGGCAGATCGATCTGTTTAACGTCTGGCATTTTGTTAACCGGCGGCTGCTGCCAGTAGGTATAACCAATATGCGTTTGATCCATCATATGATCCCATTTACCATTCGCCAGAGTGTGGTTATAGTAATCGGATATCTCGGCGTCTTTAGCATACAGGGCTTTTACTTCATTAGCTGTTTCATTAGTTGCGGCCCTACCCTGTTGGGCATATAACTTGTTTTTGGCGACTGTATAATAGAGCTGGTTCAAATTGGCACATGCCTTTACTGGATGCAGCACCAGTTCAAAGTAAGCGTCCTTATATTCGGATGGCAGCTTTTTCCAAAGCTGCTCAGCTTCGGTCGCCAGATTATTATAGTCGGCTGCTACGGTTTCAAACTCGCGGTAGTTGGTTAGGCTGTAAGTATTATCATTCAGTAGCTCGGGCTTGCGCCTGCCGTTGTATTTGGTGTATTTTGATAGAATATTGGCAATTTGTACGGCATGCGTTTTACCAAATTGCTGCGCCGCCCATTCTTCGGTATATTTTTGTAAACCATTGGCCGGGATCTTATCCGGGCTCCAGGCATAATCTAAAAAGAACGATATAGGGAACTCCATTGGTTTGATATCGCCCACGTTCACTATCCAAACCTGGTTAGCGCCATATTCATGAGCTAAATGCATTTGCTCCCATGTTTTTGATATGGGATTTGTATTCAGCCATTTGTAATTCCGCGGATCGCCAACATAATCAAAGTGATAATAGATACCATAACCGCCCGCGCGTTTCGGCTCGCCTAATTTGGGCAGCTTACGGTTATTGCCCCAGTTATCATCACATAATAATAAAGTAACGTCATCGGGCACACGCATACCTTTGTCGTAGTAGTCTTGCACCTCTTTATATAAAGCCCACATTTGCGGCGTTTTTGAGGCATCCTTACCCGTAACATCGGCAATGATCTGGCGTTGATCTTTTACTATTTTTTCGAGCAAAGCTACATTGCTGCCTTCGGTCATGGCCATATCGCCATCACCGCGCATGCCTATGGTAACCAGGGTTTCTTTACTGCCCATGTTCTCAATTCCTTTTTTCCAGAAAGCTTTCAATACATCGGCATTTTTATCATAATCCCAATCGCCGGTACCATAACGTTTCCACTCCTGTTGTGCTCTATCCATAGGCTCGTGGTGTGATGTGCCCATCACAATACCGTATTCATCGGCCAAAACCGGGTTAAGCTTATCATCATCATTAAAAGCATTAGCCCACATAGCCGGCCACAGGTAGTTGCCCTTAAGACGAAGGATCAACTCAAATACCTTTTCGTAAGCCAAATGGTTAACCCCGCCAAATTTCTCTTTCGTCCATCCCGAAAAGGCCGGCGCCTCATCGTTAATAAATATACCCCGGTATTTTACTGCCGGCGTGCCCTGGGTATGCCTGCCGGGCAATACGTATAAACTAGCTTGTTTTTTAACCGGCACATCTGCCCACCAATACCATGGCGATACGCCTATTTGTGCCGAGAGATCATAAATACCATATATGGTTCCGCGCTTATCACTACCTGCAATTACCAGTGCGCTGCTTACGCCAGGCATAGGATTTTGTACTGTTTGCAGTATAAAGTTTTCCCATTTACCGGCTATGTCAGCCACATTCAATTTTTTGCTTTTTATCAGGCCATCGACGAGCGAGCTTTTACCTATAGTACCGATCAGGATACACTGACCGGATGGCGCCGAAGTACCAAATTGGGGTTTAACACCCATTACCGAACCGATATCAGTTTGCAGGTCTTTCATCGCACGAATAACACCGGGATAATCGTCGCCGCTGCCGTATATAGCTACCGGTTTCCCCGCTACTGCTAAGGCAAAACTACCTGGTGCATTTTGGGCAGATATGTATTTAGGTTCGCCGGTAGCAGTGGCTGTAGACCAGCAACTGATTGATGCAACCATGATCAATAAAATACGAACAATGTATAGCTTCATAGCTTAGGCTTTATTCTACTTAAAATCTACGACACTCCAATAAGCTTTTTTAGGTTGCTGGTTTTGATCGAATAATAGTGGGTAATTCTTTCTGCCTTTTACAGGATATTCATCAAGCCAGGTGTACTGATCGCATACGTTCCAGAACGTAACACCCGAGATCATCTTTTTATAGTCGCGGAAAATCTTAAACACCTCTGTATATTTTTCCAACTGCTTTTGCTCTAACTCCGGCGTTAGCTTACCCGATTCGCCCGCTTTTAACTGCCGCGCATTTTTCTCCCAGGGGTATATCGATACATCCAGTTCGGTTACCTGCACCTTTAATCCTAAGGACGAAAATTTTTCGATAGTGGCGCGCAGGTCTTCCGCTGATGGTTCGTACACCGACCAATGCGCCTGTATACCAACGCCATTAATAGGCACTCCCCTGTCAACAAGCATTTTGAGCAGTTTATAAACACGGTCGCGTTTTTGCGGGCGTTCAGTATTATAGTCGTTATAAAACAACTGCGCTTTGGGGTCGGCTTCGTGCGCGTATTCAAAAGCTTTGATAATAAACTCGTCGCCGCAGATCTGGTACCATAATGAGTTTCGTAAAAACTTGGTACTATCGTCATCAATGGCCTCGTTTACTACATCCCAGGCATAAATTTTTCCTTTGTAGCGATTCACTACTGTATTGATATGATCATGCAGGCGCTTTAATAAAACAGCTTTGGTTACCCTGCCACCAACCGAATCTTTAAACAGCCAGTAGGGCGTTTGCTCATGCCAGCACAAGTTGTGCCCACGCACCCGTAAGCCGTGTACCTGTGCGAAGCTGACGATCGAATCCGCATCGCGCCAGTTATACCTGTTCTCCTGCGGATGGATAGGCCCCATCTTCATGGCATTCTCGGGCGTAACACTATTAAACTGCGATAATATTAAAGAGTTGTACCTGGTTAGGGCCTGTACCGATACAGCCACTCCTATCGGAAAATACTTTTTATAGTAATCTTTTAGCCCCTTGTTATTCGCTGCCGGCACCTGCTGCGCCAATGCTGCAACCGAAAAGATTAAAATAACGAATAAGGCACAGGTCGTTTTTTTCATTGTAATGCTATTTTTCGGTTATATAAACATACTATATTCAATAGTATACATGTAGCGACTGTAAGTAAATTATTGATAAAGTTAAAATCGGTTCACCTGATGAGCTTGCCGTTATAGGATATCGCCCAATCATAGTACAAGTATAAATAATTTAAGCAATCGATTACAAATAAAATTGAATTTATACGGGTATTATACAATAATAAAGACGACGTTACAACAATTATAGGGTAATTGTGTACGATTTACACTTAAGAAACAGCAACAATCAGTTCTAAAATTTAATCGGTATCAATAATTTTTCCAAAAAGAGCAATAATCCACATATCATCAAAATAATAGTTCAAATGTATTAAAATTAGCAAATTATTAATTTTTAACATAAAAATCTGCCAAAATCATTACAAATTAAACTATTTAAAAACCGTCTTTTTTACACTTATTGCTGTAAATAAAATATTTTTTGCAATCGATTGTTATTTTTAAAAATTTGTTTCTACTTTTATCGTAGTTATAACCAATTACACCTTCTTGTTCAACATTCCGGATTATCTAAGGCAAAGTATTGCAAACACAACTTGCCCTACTATTAAGCCGGTTCGCGACCAGGAAACATTTATTGAACCAATTAATTAACCATTTATTAAACAAAGGCTTATTGTATGGAGAAACTTCTATTCAAAAAACTTACCAGGTCCCTACCATTAACTATTGAAAGGTTTCACTCAATAGTTCTTTCAGTTAGCACATGTGCGGTTACCTGGTAACCGCAAAACAAAAAACTAAATCAACCCAACTAAAGAACAAGACCAAAAATTAAATGAATCGATTATGAGAAAAATTAAACTTTTAAAATGCTGGAAAACACTGCTCATCCTCATGTGCAGCAGCTTGTTTTCGCTAAGTATGTATGCCCAGTCGACAATCAGGGGTACAGTAACTGACGAAAAAGGCGAGCCTGTAATAGGTGCTAACGTTAAAGCAAATACAAGTTCAGGCGGAGTTGCTACCGATATTAGCGGAAACTTCTCCATTAAAGTACCGGCAAATGCAACATCATTAATTATATCGTTTATCGGTTATGCCACTCAGGACGTTGCCATAACGCCTAAAAGTAATAACATCAGAATAACTCTTCTGCCGGGCGCTAAAAACCTGACCGAGGTTGTAGTTGTAGGTTATGGTACGTTAAAAAGGGCCGATGTTACAGGCACAGTTGCTACAGTTGATGCCAAAACGTTGAAGGAAATACCTGCATCAAACGTGGTTGAGCAATTAAAAGGCCGCGTAGCCGGTTTGGATGTAGTTAATAGCCCTAACGGTCCGCTAATCACTATACGTGGTACCCGTAATATAGGCAGCCAACCAGGAGTCGACGGTCCGCTGATCATTTTAGACGGACAGCCTTATTACAACTCGATTGAAAACATCGACCCTAATGATATTAAAAGCGTCGATGTACTAAAAGGTGCTTCGGCTACCGCAATTTATGGTTCACGCGGTTCGGGCGGTGTGTTATTAATAACCACAAACCGTGGCCGTGTAGGGCAAACATTAACATCTTATGACAGTTATTATGGTATCAACAAACCCGAAGGAACGATAAAGTTATTGAATGGTACGCAGTTTGCACAGTTGATAACCGATGCTACCCAGGGAGCCTTATTACAAAACGCCCAAACCGTTAATAATTACGCTTTAACCACTATTGAAAAAAAGGCGCTTGCTGAAGGAGTAAGCACCGATTACCCATCGTTATTATTACGCAATGCTTATACCTGGGATCAAAACTTAAGAGTTACCGGTGGTACCGAAAAAACACAATTTAATATCGGCGTAGGTTATCGCACCAACAATACTGTTGAGCGCAATGATAATTACACCAAGCGTCTATCATTAAATGCATCGATCGATCATAAGATAAATGATTACATCAAGTTTGGTTTAAGTACTTTAACCAGCCTGCGCTCGATTAACTCTGGTGGAGCAAACCAGTTACAACAAGCGGAGTACATCAGCCCTTTAACTTATCCTTACAACGCGGATGGAACGATAAACCCGCTACCACAATCCGATCAGTTGGACGCTTCTTTTGTAAACCCACTGCTTCCGGGTAACATGCCAAATCAGTACTATAATTATACAAGGGGGTTTGTTACCAACAACATATTGTATGGCGAAGTAACTCCTATTAAACACCTGAAATATCGTTATACGGTAAACTACAACTATTCGCAATCGTTGCAGGGTACTTACAATGGTATTAACAATGCTGATTTAACAACCATCGCGAAAACAAGTGCCAGCACAGTAAACAATTACTCGTACCGCGTAAACCAGGAACATTTGTTAACCTACGATAACGTTTTTGCAGGAAAGCATAGCGTAAACTTAGTTGCAGGCTTTACCAATGAACTGGCACATACTGAAAATTCAAATATCAGCGCTACCGGAATACCCGAAGATGCTAATAAAAACTCCAATCTGGGCCTGGCTCAAAGTATCAGTAACGTTGGCGGATCTTACAGTGAAGGCAGCATCCTATCGTATGTAGGGCGTTTAAACTATGCTTACGATAGCAAGTACGACGTGACAGCGACCATACGTTCGGACGCCAACTCCGCCCTGGCCGAAGGGCATCAAACCACTACCTATCCATCAATTGGTTTAGGCTGGGTGATCAGTAATGAGGACTTTATGAAAAAGTACACATTTATTGACAACCTGAAACTGCGCGGTGGTTACGGAGAAACTTCAACCACATCAACTATCGGGGCATATCAAATTCTGGGCCAGTTAAACGCTGTTAAATACCAATTCGGTGGTTCATCAAACGGCGATGCGCAAGGTGTGGTGGTTAGCAGTCTGGTTAACCCTACCTTAACCTGGCAACGTACTGCCGAATATAACCTGGCGTTAGATTTTGCAATATTAAAAAGTCGTCTTACCGGTTCGGTAGAAGTTTACAAGAGCACTACCTCGGGTATTATTTTATCAAACATTTTACCGATAAGTACTGGTGCTGGTTCACAACTTGCCAACCTCGGAACCTCGGAAAATAAAGGCCTCGAGATTAGCTTAAGCAGCGTTAATGTACAAAACACGCATGGCATCAACTGGTCGACCGATTTTAATATCGCTTTCAGCCGCGAAAAAGTTATCGCTTTGCCCAACGGTGCACTGTCATCCATCGGTACAGGCCAATTTGTTGGTCAGCCGCTCAACGTAATTTATGATGTTAAAAAGTTAGGTATATGGCAAACCAGCGAAGCCACTCAAGCTGCTGTATATGGTCAAAAACCGGGCTCGATAAAAGTTGAAGATGTGAATGGGGACGGCAAAATAGATGCGAATGACGATCAGATCATTGGCCATTTTAACCCCAACTACACTTTTGGTATGACAAACCGCGTAAGCTACAAAAACTTCGACCTGAGCATTGTAATACAAGGCCGCATGGGCTTTACCACTATCGTACCTTATGTGTCATCGTCTAACTCATCTAACAACGGATGGCAATACCTTAACCAGGCCCGCCATAACCAACCCGCGCTTGATTATTGGACGCCAACTAATCCAACCAATGCATTCCCAGAGCCTAACTCTTATGCTCCGGTACCTTATTATTCAACACTGCAATACTACGATGGTTCGTTTATCAGGGCAAAAAGCATCAACCTTGGTTATAACGTTCCGGCAAACCTGCTGAAAAAAGCAGGTTTGAGTTCATTGCGAATATACGCCAACGTAAGCAACCCATTCTTTATTTACGCACCTATCCGTAAACAAAGCTTCTCGGTGCCCGATGCAGAATCAACTTACACTTATAACACATCAGGCCAAGCAGCTACTAACCCTGCCGATCCTTCAGCGGGCGGTAATATAGCGGGTGCAAATTCGGGCAATGGCGGCATAAACTTCCGTGGTGTGGGCTTAAACGCCGGCGAAATAACACGCGATTTTATTATAGGTATCAATGCAAGGTTTTAATTTAAGAAATATAGAGATATGAAAATATTAACTAAAAACAACTTTATTATCGCTGTTGCAGCGATATTAACAGCAACCACGGGCTGTAAAAAGCAATTGGTACAAGAGCCTCGCTCAGGTCTGTACCCCGATTACTTTACTACGGCCGGCGGTGTACAGGCCGCGGTTACCGGCGTGTATCAGGATTTGCGGGGAGCGTTCTCAGGCGAAGGCATCGTTTATTTTTTTGATGGTACCGACGAGAACATACCTGGCGGCAGTGCCGGTACTAATCCGGTTCTTTATAATTCATTTAAAAACATTAACTCAACAAATGGTCCCAATATCTTTAACCTCTATACAGACATCAATACGCTAAACGGGGTTCTGCAATATGCTTCGGCCATTACCGATGCTAATGCCCGTATACAATACGTGGCTCAGGCAAAGTTTTTAAGGGGCTTTATATACTTCTGGCTGGTGCAAACCTACGGTGGCCTTACCGCGACACAAAAAAGTGGTATCCCGCTGCACCTTACCTTTAATACCCAGGCTGTATCGGCCGACGCACCTGCACAACTGAGCGATATTTATAACGCCATTATACAGGACTTTACAGATGCAGCCGCAGGCTTACCGAATACCATTACCGCTTCAAATCCATTTTCGGCTGCTGGTATTGGCAAGAGTGCTACTGCCGCTACCGCCAACGCTTACCTGGCGAAAGCTTACCTTACCAGGGGATATACAGAGGCCAAACAGGCTACCGATTTCCAGAAAGCTGCTGATTTGACAGCGGCTCTTATCACCGGCAAAGGCACCTACGGATTGGATTTATGGCAGGATTATTTTGACGAGCATAAAGCGGCTAACGATTACGGCAAAGAAAACCTGTTCGCTATCGACTACGGTATTACAGACCCGTTGTACTCTAACTATACCCAGCAACCATCAGGCGGTTATGGCATAAACCTGCTGTATGTTTTGGCCCGCTTTAACTATGTTGGCCCTGGTGTAGATAACGTATCAGGCATTGACGCTGTACCGCAAAAAATGGGCGGCAGTGCGGGCATGGTGCGCGATGTTTACAACGGTCGTCCATATATCCGTTTGGCACCAAATAAACCGTACACGATGGACGTAGCCTTTGCTGATCAGTTACATGATACCCGCTACGATGCTACCTTTCAAACTTATTGGATATGTACTAATCCCAACGTAACCGCCGGATTGCAAAGCGATCGCGTTACACCGAAAGGCAAGCTTATACCAACATCGTCTTCTCTGCCGGGCGGTTCCGCATCTCCGGGACAAAACGGATACATCACACCTTTAGATGGTGATACCGCTATATTGATGCCGAGCGCCGATGTTACGCTGGCCCGCCGCGATGCCTTTAAGGGTTTAATAGTTACCCCAAAACAATTTAACAGCACTGTTTTTCCAACTGTTAAAAAGTTTGATGATCCTAAGCGTACTGGTATCCTCGACTTCTCGAGCCGTCCGATTACTTTGATGCGTTTTTCGGAAGTTTATCTGATGAATGCCGAAGCCAACTACATGTTGGGTAACACCACCAATGCAGCAGCATCTTTAAACGTGCTAAGGCAGAGGGCTGCGTACCGCACAGTTGCCGACGCGGCAGCTGTTGCCGCCAGTGCTGCTCACGTAACGGCTGCAACTGTAACGGCTGCCAATGTGGCAAATGCGGCTGCTATGGCTTTAACGCCTGCACAACTGGCTCAATTAGCTATACCCAATAACACAACCACTACCAGCTCATTGTGTGGTATGGATTTGATATTGGAAGAGTACTCCCGCGAATTATATGGCGACCCGCGCCGCTGGTACGATTTGGTACGTACCCAACAATTGGTTCGTCGCAATCAAATGTACAACCCTAATGGAGGTGCAAACGTGCAGCCATATCACGCCCGCTGGCCTATACCGCAGTCGCTGATCAACGCCGTGCTATCGGGCCCGGCCTATCCGCAAAACAACGGTTACTAATTAATGCTACTATATGGGCAGGCCAATAACGGCCTGCCCTTTTTTTAAACATCATGCTTAAATACCTAAAAAACATACCCATTGCCGCTATTATCATCATCATGACTATATCATCATGTAAAAAAAACAATGATGTGGGTGGCACCGATCCTGGTACTACAAACCCAACGAATAATACCGGTAATAATCCCGATACCTCAGTTGCGCTTAAAACTGCCGTGCAATCCTATTTTCCAAATATGGGTTTAGCGGTTACTTACACGCCTATGTCAACTATTGCAGCATACCTGGCTACTGTAAAGAAACATGCCAATGTGGTTACTTTTGGTAATGAGTTAAAAGAAGGTTCAGTAGTAGGTAATAGCGGCGCATACAACTATGCTACTGCCGACGCCTTGTACAACCTTTGTGCAACCAATGGCTTACAGGTTTATGGCCATACCCTGGTGTGGTATTCGCAGCAAAACGCTACTTATCTTAATGGTATCATAGCCTCGCTATCTACCGCTACCAATCCGGCGCCTAATCTCGTTGCCGGTCTAAACGGCGATTTTGAAAGCGGCAGCGGCAACTCGTTCACCAACTGGACCAATTTGGCAGGCGGTACCTCATCGGCAACGTTCACAGCTGTTGCGGGTAACGCAACACCGCGCGCTATGCAGGTAAATGTGGCCACTGCAGGTACCAATGGTTACGATGTGCAATCGATAGGTACGGCGTTCAGCATGACCTCGGGCCACACCATCAATTTTTCGGTTGATGTTAAAGCCGCGGCAGCCGGTGGTAAAGTGCGGGTGGTGGTGCAAAATGCCAACTATCAGCAATACGATATCACCCCTACCACATCCTGGGCTACCTACACCTTCTCGCTAACTGTTGCCGAAACCTCGCCGGTCATCCGGTTTAACTTCCCGAATACGGGTACTTATACCATCGATAATCTAACCGCTTCCGATCCTACCCAGGCAACCGGCGTTCAACCCGGCACACCGGCACAGATCAGTACAGCTATCGACAACGAGATGAAAAAGTACATTACTACTACCATGACCCACTATACTGGGAAAATAGGCGCGTGGGACGTTGTAAACGAGGCTTTTCTAGATAACGGCCAGATCCGCACCAACACCAACTACACTATCCCGGCGGCCAACATCAGCAACCAGTTTTTGTACGGGCAGTACATCGGCTCAAAGTACGATGCCAATAACTACATCCTGCATGCCTTTACCTATGCAAAAGCGGCCGACCCTGTGCCTCTGCGCTTTATCAACGACTATAACCTCGAATACTCTTCAGCTAAAACCGATTCGATGAAGGCCCTGGTTACATTTGTTAATAAAAACGGGCAGTTGATCGATGGTATCGGCACCCAAATGCACATTAGTCTCAACAGCAGCCTTTCCGGTATCGATTATGCCTTTAAAACCCTGGCATCTACTGGTTTAAAGATCCGTATTTCCGAGCTCGATGTTACGCTAAACACCTCCAAATCAGCGACATACACCCCTGATGCAACGGCCTTGAGCGCCCAATCGGCCATGTATAAATATGTGATCCAATCGTATATTAAAAACGTGCCTGCCGCGCAGCGTTACGGTGTTACGGTTTGGGGAGTTTCGGATACCGATAGCTGGTTAAATACCGCCACTACGCCCGATGCCCCTTTACTGTTCGATAGCAAGTATGCTAAAAAACCGGCCTATACCGGATTTCTGCAGGGATTACAACCTTAAACACTTAGTTAACTGACCTTGTAAAAAGCCTCCCGGAACTCTCGGGGGGCTTTTTATATTCTACCCCTCCAACGTCCGCTTAATCCCTAGCTCCAACCCCCTCAATTCCGCAAGCCCTTTTAACCTTCCGATAACAGAGTAACCCGGATAGGTATTATAATTTACATCATCCAGTATCTTATGCCCGTGGTCGGGGCGCATCGGTATGGCTGCATCTCCCTGCCCGCTGTCTATACGGCGCTGTTGCTCTTTGATCACGTTTTTCATTACGGCGTACATATCCGTGCTGCCGCCTAAATGGTCGGCCTCGTAAAAGCTGCCGTCGGGTTCGCGCTGCACATTGCGCAGGTGCAAAAAATGAATGTGCTGCCCTAACCGGCTCACCATCCCGGGCAGGTCGTTCACCGGGTTGGCCCCCAGCGAACCGGTGCAAAATGTGATCCCGTTTGAAGGCGACGGGCACGAATTAACCACATCCAGCAGGTCCTGCTCATTACACACCACCCTCGGCAAACCCAGTATCGGGAACGGAGGGTCATCCGGGTGGATGCACATTTTTACGCCCAGCTCTTCGCAGGTGGGGATAATGCCTTTCAGAAAATAAGCCAGGTTAGCCTTGAGGGTTTTGGCGTCGGTATGCTCGTATTTTTTCAGGTGCTCCTTAAATTCGGGGATGGTAAACACCTCATCTGTTCCGGGCAAACCGGCCATAATGGTATTGGTAAGGTAGGTTTTTTCGCTTTCGCTGATGCCGTCCAGGTAGGCCTTGGCGGCCTGTTGCTGCGCCGGGGTAAACTCGTTAAAAGCTTCGGGTCGCCCTAAAATATACAGGTCGAAGGCGGCCAGCGCGGGCGCGTCATACCGCAGTGCCGAAGCGTTGTTTGCCAGGCGGTAATCGAGGTTGGTACGTGTCCAGTCGAGCACCGGCATAAAGTTATAGCAAACGGTTTTGATGCCCGCTGCCGCAAGGTTCCTCAACGTGGTATTGTATTTTTCAATATAGCTATCGCGTTCCGGCGCGGCTGTCTTGATGCTTTCGTGGATGTTCACACTCTCCACCACGCTCCAGGCTAAACCGGCCTTTTCAATCATCTGCTTGCGGATAGCGATCTCTTCTAACGGCCATACCTCTCCTGCCGGGATATGGTGCAAAGCGGTAACCACGCCTGTAGCTCCGGTTTGTGTAATAGCGGCTAAAGTAACCGGATCGGCCGGGCCAAACCAGCGGAATGTTTGTTCTAAATTGGGTAGCATATATAGATTAATAAGCCCCCTCTAAATCTCCCCCGATAGGGGAGACTTTATGAAAAGGCGGGTTCATATTCTTTAAAGCCCTCCCTTCCGGGGAGGGTTGGGTGGGGCCAAATTCTTCAGCGTTACCAAATACACGTCGTTTTCGCGCATGGGCAACTCCTTTTCAAAAACACCGTTGGGCAAAACCTTAACCGTTACGGTTACAGGCTTACCGCCATTGGCCAGCTTAATTTGCGCCACTTGATGTTTACTTAATTGCGATGGCGAACCCATGTCGAAATACGTAGTATAGGCGTCATTTGCCCGGTAACCTGTTTTGTACAACTCCATTTGATAACTGCCCGGAGGTACATTTTTAATGCTTATTTTAACAAGGCCCGTCTGCTTGGCCGGCAGATCGCGTTTATAATAAACCTGGTCGTTAACGCTATCACCCGGGTGTGTAATACTAAAGTTCCACATTAAAAGCTGCACATTACCATGGGTATCTTTACAGGCGATGCTGTTTTCATCGTTATTCTTTAACTCGGTATTGCCCAGTTTGTTGAGAAACTGAAAAGCATAATAGGCCGGCTTTTTAATATCCTGGTAATTAAGCAAGCCAAAGCCACCATGAAAAGGCGTCATCCGCGGACCGGCTTCTTCAAAAATATCGGTAAACGTCCAGTACGACATTGAGTTTACCGCGCCCGATGCTTTCTTGATCTTATCCAAAATATAAGCCGCTTCGTGGTAACTGTCGTGCAGCGGGTCGGCCGGTGTGTACGATGAACTCCACTCGGTATAATGCAGTTCCAGGTTTGGCATAGCCGATTGTTCAATCCGCTTCCGCGACCGGATCATATCGCCCGAAACGGCATCCCTGTCCTGGCTAACGATCACACCTGTAGTACCAGTTTGGTCTAAAAAACCTTGTTTTACGCCATAAGTATGCGTACTGATAAAATCTATCGGCACCTTGTTGTCACTGCAAAAGCTGATCATATCGGGTATCCAGGCATTACCTGCCGTAGCCGGGCCACCAACTTTATAATCTGCAGAAACTGATTTAATGGTATTGGCCGTTTCCCGGTAAAGTTCAAAATAGTCCGACTGGTTTCCGCTAAAAAACAGGTTTTTTAAGTTAGGTTCGTTCCAAACCTCAAAGTACCAGCTTTTTACTTCGGCCGCGCCGTAACGTTCCGTAAAATGCAGAACAAGGTTTTTGATCAGCGCATCCCACTTTTGGTAATCTTTTGGCGGGGTAATATTTCCCTTCCACCAAAAAACGGTTTTATTGCCGCTGGCCAATGCGTTGGGCATAAAACCCAGCTCCACAAAAGGCTTCATTTTAATACTGAGCAAAAAATCAAACAACTCATCAATATATTGAAAGTTGTAAACAGGCTTGCCATTCTTATCCTCCTGGTAAACGCCCATGTCGTCCGTCAGCAAACCATGAAAACGGATATACCTGAAACCACACTCAGATTGAGTTAACCGCAACTGCCGCTGCCAATCGGCACGTAAACCTTCGTTGGCCCTGCCAGCGCCCACACAAAAATTATAGCTGCGGTTAAATTCGCCTTTAACTTGTTTTACATCAACATTAACTACCCTTGCGTTTTGCGCATAGCTGCCCGCTCCGGCAATCAGCGTAGCCAAAATAAATACACAAAATAAAAGCTTGGGTTTGTTCATAAAAATTGGTTTATCATGCTAATATCCAGCTATAAATACTAAAATTTAAAAAAAAGAAAGTACTTTAGTTCTTCGGTTTTAACTGACGTGAAATTAAGTACAAAAATCAAAATAAAGCAATCGATTTCTAAAATAAATATTTGCGTTAAACCGACTATTTACTTAGAAAAGGATTAACTTTAATGATATTTGTCGATTTATATTTGTAATCGATTATTTTGACAACCCCAGTTAATACCCCTATGCATAAGCCCGCCAAAGAAATAACCATCTACGATATTGCCGCCAAATTGAACCTATCGGCCGCTACCGTTAGCCGCAGTTTAAACAATATGCCGGGCGTAAACGCTAAAACCAAAAAACGCATAATTGATGCCGCCCGCGATATGGGCTATAGCTCCAACGCTTTTGCGAGCAACCTGCGCACCAAACGCAGCAATACCATTGGCGTTATTGTGCCCAGGTTAAACAGTACGTTCATGTCCGACGTGCTTGCCGGTATGGAAAAGGTTGCCAACGAAGCTAACTACAATCTCATCATCAGCCAGTCGCTCGAAACGATGAAGAAAGAGATCAGCAACTCCCGCACCATGTATAACAACCGGATTGATGGTTTGCTGATATCCCTGGCTTACGATACCGATAACATTGAGCATTTGGAGAGCTTCATCAGCCGTAATATCCCGGTTATCTTTTTCGATCGTATTTACGAGCACAAAACCTGCCCTAACATCCACATCGATAATTTTAAGGCCGCTTACGATGTTACCAAACACCTCATCGACCAGGGTTGCACCCGGATAGCGCACATCAGTGCCAATGGCCTGCGTAACGTATATGCCGAAAGGTACAACGGTTATAAAAAGGCTTTGGAGGATAATAACATCCCTGCTCACGATGATCTGCTCATCATCAACGACCTGAGCGCCAAAGCAGGCTACGAGGCCGGCGAGCAGATCTTAAAAATGGAGCACCTGCCCGATGCTGTTTTTGCAGCTAACGATGTATGCGCCATTAGCTGCCTGTTGGTACTCAAAAACGCCGGTATTAAAATACCTGAGCAGGTGGCTTTCGCCGGCTTTAACAACGACCCGGCATCGTGTATCATTGAGCCAAACCTCACTACAGTTAACTACAAAGGGTACGAAATGGGCGAAGTTGCCGCCAAAATTTTAATAGGGCACCTAACGCAAAACGATAATCTGCAGCTAACCCACAGTCTCATTTTAAGGCACGAACTGCTGATACGCGCTTCATCGTTAAAAAAATAGACTTCAGATTACTCAATTAAAGTATCGTTAACCTGCCCTGTAGTTGAGTTGCGGATGATCAGTTTTGACGGGATAATGGTGCACTCATCTTTCAGTTTCAACGTGTTATTCTTCAGCAATTTAAGCAGCGTGGTTGCCGCAACTTTACCCATTTCAAAGGCCGGTTGTGTAATGGTTGTTAACGATGGCGTAAGTATAATAGCCGAAGGCTGATTGGAGAAGCATACTACCTTTACCTCTTCGGGTATATTGATATTGAGGTGCTGGCATACCAGGTATATTTCGGTGGTCAGTTTTTCTACTGTAGCCAATATCCCATCAGGCCGGTTTTCGCCCTGCATCATCTCTTTGATCAACTCGTAATTATGCCGCGGGTCTTCCGTGCAGTTCACAATCGGGCAGTCGTCCTCATTCAGGTTATATTCAGCTATCGCCTTTTTAAAGCCTTTGGTCCGCTCTGAAATGATAGAGAGGCTGTTCGATATCGATAGCAAAACAATTTTATGGCAACCCGTTTCGATCAGGTGTTGTGTTGCTTTGTACCCGCATTCAAAATCATCGGTTGTTATTTTGGCTGTATCTATCTCGGGGCAAACCCTATCAAAAAACACAACCGGCAAGTGCCGCATAAACTCATTGATATGCTCAAAAGAGTCGGTTTCTACCGTTAACGACATGATCACCCCATCAACCCGGCCACCAACCAATGTCTTTAAAATGGCTTCTTCCCGCACCAGTTTTTCGTGCGTTAAATAAATCAATGTGTGGTACCCTTTTTCGAGCACTACTTCCTCGATCCCATTCAGCGCAAGCGAAAAAAAACTATCAGTAACCTCGGGTATCAGCACCGCGATAGTTTTACTCTTATTGTGCCTCAAGCTACCGGCGTAAGCATTGGGTATGTAATTTAATTCTTTTGCCAGGGCCAATACTCTCTTCTTCGTCGCTTCACTTATCTCATGGCTATCGCCCAAAGCTTTTGAGATGGTTGCAGTTGATAACTGCAAACGTTCGGCCAGTTGTTTAATAGTGACGCTGCTCATGAAAAAAAGTGTTAACAATCATTTTAAAAGGTGCAAATTATCATTTTTTACTTAAACGGTTAAGTAAATATACTTCATTCAAAAAAAAAATGTAACAAGTAAATTACTCAACTTTATTCTAGATAAGCCAATTATCGGGCAAACCAATTATTGCCAATAACTAATAAATGTAAGTTTTATGATTGCAAACGGAAACAATTTACCGGGTGAAAACCTCGCACCACTTTCTAATCTCGACGAATGGGAGAACGACGTATTGCGCCGCTACCCCGATCCTTCGACTATTAATGAAGACAAAAAAGTTGAAGAGTTTAGAAACTACCAGGAAACAGAAAAAGACGGCGTAAGGGAATTTTACCGCCTTAACCACAAGTTTCAAACCTATGAGTTTGTAACGCAAAAAAAAGCCGACTATTTGAGGTTTAACCGCAGGGAGATGCCGATATGGGATGCCTTTACCTTTTTAAACCAATTGGTAGATGATTCCGACCCTGATACTGACCTGGACCAGATGCAGCACCTGCTCCAAACATCCGAAGCGATACGCAACGATAAGCACCCCGATTGGATGGTACTGGTTGGCCTGATACACGATATGGGAAAAGTGCTTTGCCTGTTCGACGAACCGCAATGGGGCGTGGTTGGCGATACCTTCCCGGTAGGATGCGCTTTTTCGGATAAGATTGTTTACCCCGAGTTTTTTAAAGATAACCCGGATACCTACAATAAAGAATACAACACCGAGCTTGGGGTGTATACCCGCAATTGTGGTTTGGATAATGTTCACATGTCGTGGGGGCACGATGAATATGTGTATCACATGATGAAGAATTATATACCTGAGCCCGGTTTGTACATGCTGCGCTACCACTCATTTTATTCGCAGCACCGCGAAAATGCTTACGATCATTTGATGAGTGCCCATGATCATGAGATGTTTAAATGGGTGGAGCTGTTTAACCCGTACGATCTGTATTCAAAAAACCCGAACCAGAAAAGCTGGGCCGAACTTAAGCCGTATTACGAAGAACTGGTAGCTAAATATTTACCGGCCACACTTAAGTTTTAATAAAGTACACTATTAATAAACCTAATATATGAACTCAATTTTACTGTAAATTTATGAGATTAAACCCTAAATTTAACCGGAGCAAGTGGACAAGTTTGCTTCTCCTGGTATTTCTCGCCTTTAACCTTTCTTACACGTTTGCACAATCAGAAAACCGTGTAAACGGCACCGTGGTCGACAGCAAAAACGTCCCTATCCCCGGCGCTACTGTAGTGATAAAAGGTACAACTAAAGCAACATCAACAAACGTTAGTGGCGCTTTTAGTATCACGGCGAAGACCGGCGATGTACTGGTGGTTTCATCAGTTTCTTACATCACCAAAGAAGTAGTTGTTACAGGCGAAAAGAACTACAAAGTTGAACTGGCCGAAGCCAATACAGCGCTCAAGGAAGTAGTTGTGGTGGGTTACGGTACCAGTACGCGTAAAACCCTGTCAAGCTCCATCGTAACCGTTAAACCCGAAGACCTGAACAAGGGCGCCATTTCGGATGTTGGCCAGTTACTGCAGGGCAAAGTACCGGGATTGAACATTACCTCGAGCGGCGACCCTAACAAGCCCGCTGCCGTAATTATGCGTGGTGCTTCTACCATCAATAGCTCCAGCGCTCCTTTTTATGTGATCGATGGTATCCCCGGTGCTGATATTGCTGCGATAGCACCTGCTGATATCGCCTCAATAGATGTATTAAAAGATGCTGCAGCTACCGCCATTTATGGTAACCGTGCTTCGGCTGGTGTGATCATGATAACCACCAGGCGTGGTAAACTTGGCGAATCAAAAGTAACCTACAGTGGTTATCTCGCTCAGGAAAAAGTATCCGGTAACCTTAAATTAATGAATGCCGATCAATTACGTTCGTATATTAAAGCAAACGGTTCAGCATTTTCTCCAAACGACGATGTTAATCCCGGCAACGTCAATACAGATTGGATGGCCGCTATAGAGCGCCCTACAGCCTGGCCGGGTGGTCGGCGATCTAT
>Ga0209026_1000505_pt1 | contig 27798 bp, 28 predicted proteins | sample AraplaCL_Col_mCL_FD_184262 | JGI IMG/M metagenome (GOLD analysis project Ga0209026, IMG submission 184262) | Arabidopsis root microbial communities from the University of North Carolina, USA - plate scrape CL_Col_mCL (SPAdes) (version 2) | ecosystem: Host-associated > Plants > Roots >... | reverse complement strand
CTGCGTGTTTTAGGCGCTTTGATGGAAAAAAGCAAAACCACGCCCGACTATTACCCCATGACTTTGAACGGCCTCACCACAGCCTGTAACCAAAAAACATCGCGCCGACCGGTAGTTGACTATGATGAAGAAACCGTTGTTTTAGCTTTAGATAGTTTAAAAAAACGTGGACTGATCTCTACCGCTACCGGCGGCTCCAGCCGAGCTACCAAATACAAACACAATTTTGCCATCGTATTCCCGGTTGTACCCGCTGAAGTGGCCTTGATTTGTTTACTAATCTTACGCGGTCCGCAAACTCCCGGCGAACTCAATACCAACTCGGGCAGATTGTGGGAATTTGAATCGCTGGACGAAGTCCAAGCTGTGTTAGAGCGCATTTCGTCCGAAGAGATGCCTTTTGTGCAGCAATTGCCCCGCCGTGCGGGGCAAAAGGAGGTGCGCTATATGCACCTGTTAGGCGGAACTGTCGACTATACCGAAGACGACCTACCCGAAGAACCTGCCCGGCGCTCGGTTGGCGAACTCGAAGGCCGCTTAACCAAAGTAGAAACCGAACTGGCCGAGTTGAAAGAAGCTTTCGAAAAACTGATGAAAGAACTGATGGGATAATTACAGCCCCAAATTTGCAATAGTTTGAATTTTGCAAATAATGGATTGATTGCTACAAACAGTCGTCATGCTTTCTGCACCATCTTTGTATCAACAAAATAAAAGCAAAAATGGAACAGAAAAATAAAATAGCCCTGGTAACCGGTGGTAGCCGCGGATTGGGCAAAGACATGGCTTTACGCCTTGCCGAAAAAGGGATTGATGTTATCCTAACCTATCACAGTAAAGCGGATGAAGCCAATAATGTAGTATCGCAAATTGAGCAATCCGGGCAAAAGGCAGCAACGCTTCAGCTCAATGCCGGTGATATCAAAAGCTTTGAGGCATTTGAAAGCCAACTGAAAGAGGTCTTAGCCAAGCACTTCAATACCGATCATATCGACTTTCTGATCAATAATGCAGGTACGGGTGCCTATAAACTGATAGAAGAAGTAACCGAAGAAATTTTCGACGAATTGTCAAACATCCACTTTAAAGGTGTTTACTTTCTAACACAAAAAATGCTTCCGCTGATGAATGATGGTGGCGGTGTGGTGAACATATCAAGCGGCCTTGCCCGTGTATCTATGCCAGGGTCATCCGCCTATGCTGCTATGAAAGGCGCTATTGAAGTGTTTACCCGTTATATTGCAAATGAATACGGTGCACGTGGCATCAGGGCAAATACCGTTGCCCCGGGCGCGATCATGACCGATTTTGGCGGCGGCCGCTTACGGTCGAGCGAGGAGACGCAAAAACGTGTAAGCTCTATTACAGCATTGGGCAGGCCCGGTGTAGCCGAAGATATTGGCGGCGTGGTTGCTTTTTTATGCACCGAAGATGCACGTTGGGTAAATGGTCAGCGTATCGAGGCTTCGGGCGGCATGCTCCTCTAATAACTATCTTTTTGCTTAACGCGGCTCAATTAACTAACTTTGAATTTTACAACAGTAATCAATGCCAAATCCAACCACTCTCGACGAATTTTATCAGGACAGCGGTGCGCCGCTTCCCGAAGGGATAACCAAGGAGATAGGGCACTTTAATGTTTTCGACACCGAAAAGCTGTTTGCTAAAAAGGCAGAGGAACGCACCATGGTTTACAGCCGGCGGGCTTATTATAAAATAAGCTGGGTTAGGGGCAGGAGCCGGGCCGAGTATGCCGATAAAGTAATTGATATCGAACAAAATGCGTTGATATTTGCAACGCCTAAAATACCGTATCATTGGGTGCCTGTAAATGATAACCAAACCGGTATGTTTTGCATTTTTACACCCGATTTTCTCGCTTCAGGCAAATCGGGTGTAACTTTAGATGAACTGCCCATATTTCAGCCGGGGCAGATCCCGGTTTTCCAGCTTTCTGATGATGAGGTCACCGAGATGGAATATATTTTCAAAAAAATGCACCGCGAGCTTGCTGCAGATTATAAATACAAGTACGATTTGCTGCGCAACCTGGTGATGGAGCTGATCCATTACGGTCAAAAATTGCAGCCAATGTCGGCTTTAAGTACTACACAAAACGCCTCGCAGCGCATCTCCTCTTTATTTATCGAATTGCTCGAGCGGCAGTTCCCGCTCGAATCGGCGCACCAGCGATTAGCCTTACGCGCCCCCAACGATTATGCCGACAGGCTTGCAGTACACGTCAACCATCTCAACAAGGTATTGAAAGAAGTAACCGGCAATACCACAACCGATATCATCAGCAAAAGGATAATTCAGGAAGCTAAAATATTGCTCAGACAAACCAAATGGACCGTAGCTGAGATCGCTTATACCCTGGGTTTTGATGATGTGGCGCATTTTTCTAACTACTTTAAAAAGCAAACAACCACTACACCACTGGCTTTTCGCGCATAATTGAGATTCTCCAATACGGCTTAACCCTTAGCCAATTTGGTTTAATATTGCCGCTGTTTTTCTGCTTTAATTGCAGCATGAAGATATTTCGTATCGTACTACTGCAAAGCTTTTTAACCTTATTGTATATCAGCACCCATGCGCAAACCTTAAAGGATGCCATACAACCCGCCATCAAAAGCGCGGGTTTTAAAATGGAAGGCTACATTTTGTGGTGCCCATCGGTGATTAAAGTTGGCAATACTTACCACATGTTCACTTCGCGCTGGCCAGAGCAGTACGGCCTGGGTGGCTGGACAAACTACTCCGAAATTGTACGTGCCACATCTAACAACCTTTATGGTCCTTATACTTTTCAGGAAGTGGTGATCCAAAAACGCCCCGGCCAATGGGATAAAGAGCGGGCGCATAATCCCAAAATAGTTAAAGCGGGTAACAAATACGTGCTGTATTATATTTCAACAGCGAATAAAACGGGCTATGCCTGGGCGGACAATATTACCGGCCCCTGGAACCGTATCGACGCCGAGGCCATGCCCTTCTCTAACCCGGCCCCGCTGGTAAAAGGCGATGGCAGCATTTATGTATTCGGACGAAAATCCATCAATAATATCCGCGTGGCCCAGGCCTATACCGCTCCGGCTTTTGATGGCAAGTACAGTTTATTAAATGGTGGTAACAATTTATTACCCGATAGTGGTCAGCTGGAAGATCCAACCATTTGGTGGGCACAAAACCAGTACAACGTTTTGCTGAGCGATTTTGCCGGCAAGCTTACCGGTATTTCCAAAAACGGCGGGCAGTACTATTCGGTCGATGGCATCCATTACAAAGCCGTATCAAAAGAATCAGTTTATACCAAAACCGTTACTTACGATGATGGCAGCACACAAACCTTTAAAAGGCGCGAACGCCCGTTCGTCTATCCCAACGAAAAGGGCGAAATCACGGCATTCTTTTCTGCTTGTTTAACGGAGCAGGGGCAGTCATGGATCGTAGTAAATCCGGTAAAAAACTATGTTCCGCCAAAATTTAAATGAGTTGAAAAAAAGTTCTAAACAATTTTAATTTACTAAACATTTTAGCATATTTTTGTTATCCCCAAAACGTGCTAATATGGAAAACGTAAAAGATTTGTATTTCGAAAAAGAACTTTCATCAACGCCAAAATCGCCAGAGTCGGCCATAATTGTAGAGGCATTGGCACTTTTAAAAGAAGTAAAGCGATACAGAGGGGTATTCTATAAGCAAAAAGTGGCCAACCTGGAGGCGAAAGCCAGGAAGCTGAACATTTGTTAAAAATGCTGATATTGCGTCGTATTTCAATTACCTATAAATGGCATCACGCAAAGCAATAATCTATATCCTCATTTTGCTTACTCCCTTTTGGGGATGCGTACAAAAGCAACAAAAGCCTGTGCAGGTAATTGTGCCGGCAGCCCAAATCAATAACCCGCTAAAAAAGGCAGTTTGCTGCGAATCGGGTATCCCATCAAGATTTAAGGCCACAGCAGTAAATAATCCTGAAATAGCACCGGCAAAAAATGCATCGCACGCCGGTATGGTCTGGATAAAACCCGGAACCTTTATGATGGGTGCTGATAACAAACAAGCCGCTGATGACGAATATCCCAAGCATAAAGTAACCGTCGATGGCTTTTGGATGGATGCTACCGAAGTAACCAACGAACAATTTGCCGCCTTTGTAAAAGCGACAGGCTATATCACTACAGCGGAGCAAAAACCCGACTGGAACGAACTAAAAAAACAACTGCCGCCCGGCACACCCAAACCCGACGAAAGTTTGCTGGTACCGGCTTCGCTGGTGTTTACACCACCTAATCACCCGGTTAATTTAAACGATGTTGGCCAATGGTGGAGCTGGCAAAAAGGCGCCGATTGGAAACACCCGCACGGGCCTGGTAGTAATCTTAAGGGTAAAGAAAAAGCACCCGTGGTACAGGTATCCTTTTACGATGCGCAAGCCTACTGTAAATGGGCCGGTAAACGTTTACCTACCGAAGCCGAATGGGAGTGGGCCGCACGTGGTGGTTTGCAGAACAACATTTATCCATGGGGTAACGAGCCCGTGAACCAGGGCAAGCAAAAGGCCAATATCTGGCAGGGCAGCTTTCCGGATAAGAATACTTTACAGGATAAGTTTTATTACTCAGCTCCGGTAGCTTCATTCCCTGCAAACGGCTATGGCCTATACGATATGGCCGGCAATGTTTGGGAATGGTGCGCCGATCTTTATAACAACAAATACTACAGTCAGATCAATCTGCCGCAAGGTGTAAAAAACCCCAAGGGCCCGTCTAAAAGTTTCGACCCCGATGAGCCTTACGCCCGTAAACGGGTAACACGTGGCGGTTCATTTTTATGCAACGATAGCTATTGCTCCGGCTTCCGTGTAGCACGCCGGATGAAGACGACCGAAGATAGCGGTATGGAGAACCTCGGATTTAGGTGTGTACAAAACAATTGATCAGTCTTTTTGATTTTTGCTTGATGCTATAGTTGTTTTTTATGGCATTGCCTATACTTGCACCATGAAATACAAATTATTGCTCGCCATTTCACTTTTGGCACAACTGGCATATGCGCAGCCTAGCGATAGTACACATTATTACACCAATTTTACTACCGCAGGTTCCATCAATAAAACCAATAATGATATTGCTTACCTGATGAACGACGGGCTGAAGTTTATCATCAAGAAAAAACAGGTATGGTTTAATTTTGATAACAATTGGGTTTATGGTAAGCAAAACTCAGAGCTCACCAATAACGACTATTCGTCCGTATTTGAAGTTAACGTGTATGAAACCTTCCCGCACTTTTTTTACTGGGGGCTGGCCAATTATAACACCAGCTACTCGTTGAAGATAAATAATGAGTTGCTTGCGGGAGCAGGGATAGCTTACAGTATCCTCGATCGTAAAAATGCTTATTTAAATTTGAGTGATGGCGTGCTTTATGATGCTAGCGACCTGACCCTGCCGGATAATAACCGCGACGTTTATCATACCTACCGCAACTCGTTCAGATTGTCGGCTAAGTTTACCATTGCCGATAAGTTTTCGATAGATAGCAAAAGCTTTATACAAAACTCGTTTCAAAGTGGCTCCGATTATATTATCAAATCGACAACTAACCTTTCATTCAAATTGAACAAGTGGCTTAATCTCACGTCGGCATTAACTTATAACCGGCAGAATCGTACCAAAAGCGAAAACCTGCTGTTTACGTATGGGTTGACTTTCGAAAGATACTTTTAAAGTGTAAAGAACATTGCTATCGAAGCCGCGCCCATGGCGATAAATGTAAACCATAGCAGGCTATTTGATAATGCTCCGCTACTGTATTCGCCCATAATGGCTTTATTACGGGCTATCCGGGCGATCAAAAATAGTAATGGCACTGCAGCCACCCCATTTAATACAGCGGCATAAACAAGGGCTTTCACCGGGTCGATACCCACAAAATTGATGGTTAAGCCTATTAAAGTGGATATGGTGATGATGCCATAAAAGCCGTGTGCTTTATGCAATTTTAAATTTAACCCCGACCTCCAGTTGAAAGCTTCAGAAACTGCATACGCCGCCGAACCCGAAAGAACTGGTACAGCCAGCAGGCCCAGGCCGATGATGCCTATTGAGAAAATAAGCTTCGCCAAAAAACCGGCGTGCGGGAATGAGTGTACCAGCGGCTCCAATGCTTTTGCCGCATCAGCTGCCGTTTTTACATCGGTTACTCCACTGTTATGTAACACAGTAGCGGCTACCAATAAAATGCACCAGGTTGTAATTTCGGATATGATCATCCCGGTGTTGTTATCAATTCGCATCCGACGGATTGAACGCCATGATATTTTTGGCTTACCGTTTACTATAGCTACACTGCGTTCTTTTTGTTCTTCTACCTCCTGCGATGCTTCCCAAAAAAACATATAAGGTGAAATGGTAGTGCCCAACACCCCGGTGATGATAAACAAAAAGGCGAAGTTAAATTCAAAGTGAGGTACAACGGTAGCTTTTAAAACCGTTCCCCAGGGTTGGTGTACAATAAAAACGGTAATGGGGTAAGCAAGTAAAGCAAGCGCAAGCCATTTTAATATTTTGGAGTAAACTTTATAATTGGTAAATATTTCCAGTATCAAAATGGTAACCGTGAAAAACAAGGTTAAAATGATGAGTGAAACCGGAACCAATAGCTGTGCCGCAGCGGCCATCGCACCGATGTCTGCACCGATGTTAATGGTATTGGCAATTACCACCAGGCTAACCACAGTGTATAACACGGGTTTGCTATAATGTTCTTTAACAACAGCAGCGATGCCTTTTCCCGTTACCAACCCGATGCGTGCGCAAGCTTCCTGCACCGCGGCCATAAATGGCAGCATATACAAAGCCGTCCATAACTGCCCGTAGCCAAACTGTGCCCCGGTTTGCGAGTAGGTTGCTATGCCCGATGGGTCGTCATCGGCAGCACCCGTAGTTAAACCCGGGCCGAGTAAACTCAAAAACTTCCAGTACCTTTTTTTAGGGGGCTGTTCCATTGTTCTGTAAAGTTAAATTAAAACTTCGCATCGTAAACATGACCACCGTCACCTTCTTAACCAAATACACTTTGGGCCTTTTTGGTACATTTTTCCAGATCGATACCTTTTCCCAAAGTGCCTTTAAACAGGTCGCCGGTTTCTTTTAAGCGGTTTATTGAGTTAAAAATGGTAAAGTCTTTCATGGTTAGTCCCGGTTTCACTTCGTCCCATGCCAATGGCATTGATACCGTAGCGCCAATTTTTGGACGCAACGAGTATGGTCCCGCAATGGTTGCTCCGGGACGGTTCTGTAAAAAATCGAGATACATTTTACCGCCACGTTTGGCTACCATGCGTTCCAGGCTGGTATAATCGGGTATTTGTTGATGTACAAGGTTAACAATGAGCCGGGCAAACATTTGCGATTGATCGTAATCATACTTAGCGGCAAGCGGAATATAAATGTGCATCCCGGTTGAACCTGATGTTTTTGGGAACGATGGCACATCAATGGCATCTAAAACTTTTTTTACTTCCAAAGCTGCCGATATCACCTGGTCGAAAGTGTTTTTATCCGGGTCAAGATCTATCACACAATAGTCAGGGTTATCCGGCGATTGAATCCGGCTGAACCAGGGGTTCATCTCAATACAGCCTAACGATGCCATCCAAAGTAAGGTGGCTTCATCGTTGCCCACCAAATATTCTTTATGCTCACCTTCGCCATTGGTATACGGAAAAGTTTTTACCCAGTCGGGCGATTTACCTTTTACATCCTTCTGATAAAAACTTGGTCCATGTATGCCATTTGGGAAACGGTTTAGTGATTGCGGCCTGTCTTTGAGATAAGGCAAAATGTATTCGGCAACCTGGTAATAGTAATTAAACATGTCGCGCTTGGTCACCTTATCCTCGGGCCAGTAGATCTTGCTCAAATGAGTAAATTTCAAATCGTGACCGCATATTTTTTTAACCTGCGTTTCTTCGGTAGGGTTAAGCAGGGTTTTTTTACCGGTGTTTTTTGGTGCCGATATCAGCTGGTGTCTTTCTTCCTTTTCCACTTCTTTAACAATTTCGTCCGTGTTTGCTTCGCTTTCGCGGATAACATCTTTCGCCTTTTTATCCTCTCGCATTCCCTGGAACGATGGGTGGCGGAATACACCATCGCTGGTTATCTCGGCAAAAGTAATTTCGCAAACCAATTCTGGTTTTAACCAGGTGGCTTTCGCCTTTGGCGGGTTAGGCCGGAAGCGCGATGGCTTGTTGACATCAATCGCGCCTTCAAACGGGCTTTTATCTGTAATTAATGGCTTAAACTGCGCCATTATTTCTTTTTGCATTTTATCGTTAAAGCCTGTACCAACCTTGCCTGCATATTGCAGTACCCCGTCTTCATACACACCCAACAGCAATGAGCTAAACTGCTTGGCTGTACCTTCGTTTTTGGTAAAACCCCCAATGACTACTTCCTGCCGTTTATGCGCTTTGATTTTAAGCCATTCTTTTGATCTCAGATCGGGCGAATAAGTGCTATCCGCTTTTTTGGCAATGATCCCTTCCAGGCCGATCCGTTGGGCAGCAGCGAAAAACTCGGTGCCGCTGGCGTCAAACACCTGGCTCAGGCGTATCATGTCATTATCAGTAGGTAAAACCTGTTTTAAAACCGATCGTCGTTCTTTAAACGGCAAGTCCATCAGGTTTTTACCATCGTACCAAAGCAGGTCAAACACGTAATAAGCCAGTTCGCCATCGGCTTCGCTGCGCCAGTTTTGCAGGTTACCAAAGGTTGATTGCCCTTTGTCGTTCAGCACCACGATCTCGCCATCCAAAACAGCGTTGATCTTCCATGTGGTTAGTGCCTGATACAATGGATAATACTTCTCATTAAAAGGCTTGTTGTTTCGCGATTGCAATTCTACTTCGCCGTTATTGATGTAAGCAATAGAGCGATAACCGTCCCACTTTACTTCGTACACCCAATCAGGGTCGTCAAAAGGCTCGTCAACCAGAGTCGCCAGCATAGGTTTAATGTTTTTGGGCATTGCCGATTTGCGGGCCTTTTTTAAAGATGCTTCGGAATCCTCATCAGATGGCGTGTCAACTTCTTCAGCTAACTGTTCTTCAACAGGTGGTTCAGCCTTTTTTTTTTCGTCAGCTCGCTTGGTTTGACCGTAAATATTGTCGCTTGTCTCTTCTACTTCGGCTATGGTTTTACCCGATATGACGGAGTCTTCCTTTTTTGTAATATCCGTTGTAGAAGCAAATTTATCGTTGTGCTTAATGAGTAGCCAGCCGTTTTCACCCATGCCGTGGGTTTTAACCAGGGCATATTCGCCCTTTAACTTTTTGCCGTGCATCACTATTTTTAGCGAACCGGCCTTGAGTTGCTTAATCAAATGCTTCTCCTGTGCTTTTTTGCCTTCAATTTTATCGATAGGCTCATAGGTGCCTTCATCCCACACAATAACGGTACCGCCGCCATATTGCCCCTGCGGGATGATACCCTCAAAAGTGCGGTAACTGTAGGGATGATCTTCAACCATCATAGCAAGCCGCTTGGTTTTGGGATCTGTAGATGGACCTTTAGGTACGGCCCAGCTTTTTAACACCCCTTCCATTTCGAGCCGGAAATCATAGTGCAGGTGCGACGCATCGTGCTTTTGTATCACAAAACGCAAGGCGTTTTTGTCCTCACTTTTGCCCGATTTGGGTTCGGCTGTTTTGGTGAAGTCTCTCTTCTCTACATATTTTTCCAGACTCATATCCACACGGTTTATATTGCTTAATCAACAAACCATATCAAAAAAAGGTTTTGAGTTGTTTTTAAGCACTTTTTATACTGCTTGAACGCGGTTTTAATAAAATTTATCTCATATTTTGCATTTTTGTATTGTTAAATCTGCAAAAAGTGTAAAAAACTTTGTAAAAAATTGCATTTTATTTTTTTTATATCTACATTTAAAAAAGCGTTTTACTTTTTTTAGAAGTAACAACGTGTTTTGCCGGTTTAACGGAGCTTAAAATTGCAGCTCAAAAACGGTAAAAACCTTTGCGATTGTGAATGGTGTGTTTGATAAGCAAAGACAAATAAGTAGATCCCTCTAAATTTTCTAAATAGTATTTGTTATGCATCCCGAAATTGAAGTAGCTATAAAGCAGGCATTTGAAGGTTACTTAGAACCTAACGATCTGGCTAAGACCAACGCTGAAAAACTAATAGGCCACATTAGTAACAAAGGCCTGTATGAAACCAAAATGTTAAACACAACCTGGACAGGTGGTTTTAGCATTTTTTTGACGCAAAAAGACTGGCAATTCCACATGCAGGCCAATAACGAAGGCCGTATAGTTTACATATTGTTTAAAGGACAGAAACAACTGGATTGTGGTAGCTTATATTACGACGAGTACATGCCGATACTGATCTATTATTTAAACGCCATAAAATTGGCCGCGTAAATATTCACGATCTGATAACTCATATTTAATAGCTTATGCCGTATAAACAGGTTAAATTAGCTTTTTGGCTGTAATCGTAAACAATCATTTGATTACTGTAAATAAGCTTTAATAAAACAAAATGGATAATAAAGACGCAATAAAAATACGCCGCGCTTTCGAGAATAAGGATTGGCACGAGATAAAGGTTAATGATTCGTGGCATATCTTTAAGATCATGGCCGAATTTGTGGACGGCTTTGAAAAACTGGCCAAAATAGGCCCGTGCGTTTCCATATTTGGTTCGGCACGTACCAAACAGGATCATAAATATTATCTGTTATCCGAAAAGATTGCCGGGCTTTTAAGCAAAAACGGGTATGGTGTGATATCGGGTGGTGGCCCGGGCATTATGGAAGCAGCTAATAAAGGCGCTTTTGAGGCTGGAGGCAAATCAGTTGGCTTAAATATTGAATTGCCGTTTGAGCTTTTCGAAAACAAATACATTGACAGGGATAAGCTATTAGAGTTTAAGTACTTTTTTGTGCGGAAGGTGATGTTTATGAAATACGCGCAAGGCTTTATCATTCTGCCCGGTGGTTTTGGTACGCTCGACGAACTTTTTGAAGCGATCACCCTGATACAAACCGGCAAAATAGCCCGCTTCCCGATAGTGCTGGTTGGTACTGAATATTGGGCCGGCCTATTTGAATGGGTAAGAGCCAGCATGTTAAGAGCGGGAAACATTAAGGAAGAAGACCTTGACCTGTTTAGTATGGTGGATACAGCTGAAGATGCCGCCGATCAGATTTTTAAATTTTATGAGAAATACGTTATCAAGCCCAATTTTTAACCGGGCTTTTAGAACTACCGGACTATGAACGAAGAGAAAGAAATTAAGAAAGATGCCACGGTACATAAACAGGTACACGAGGTGCAAAGTCCGGTAAAATCTGGCCTAAAAACAAAAGAGGCTATTGTAGATAACTGGTTGCCGCGTTATACCGGCCGACCGTTGACTGATTTTACAGGTTATATTATCCTTACAAACTTTTCAAAATACCTGCAAATGTTTTCGGACTGGCACGGTAACGCGCCTATAGTAGGTATCGATAAGCCTATGCAAAGCGTTACCGCCGATGGAATCACTATCATTAATTTTGGTATGGGCAGTGCGCTCGCCGCTACCATGATGGATCTGCTAACAGCTATAAAACCTAAAGCTGTGATATTTTTGGGTAAGTGTGGTGGTTTAAAAAAGAAAAATAATGTGGGCGACCTGATTTTGCCCATCGCGGCTATCCGTGGCGAAGGTACATCCAACGATTATATGCCGGCCGAAGTACCGGCCCTGCCGTCATTCGCGTTGCAAAAAGCAATCTCAACTACCATCCGTGATCATAACCGCGATTACTGGACGGGCACCTGCTTTACCACTAACCGCCGTGTTTGGGAGCACGATAAAGTTTTTAAAAAGTATTTGAAAACCTTGCGCGCGATGGCTATAGATATGGAAACTGCGACCATTTTTACTACAGGATTTGCCAATAAAATTCCTACCGGTGCTTTATTGCTGGTATCCGATCAACCGATGATCCCCGAAGGCGTAAAAACTGCCGAAAGCGACTCTGCCGTTACCGAAAAGTACGTAGAAACACATTTACGGGTAGGTATCGATTCGTTAAAACAACTCATCAATAACGGCTTAACAGTAAAGCATTTGAAGTTTTAACTGATCAATCTAAACTCATCTCCATCAAACAAACCTAAATCACTCAATTTGAGGTGCGGGATAACTAACAGGGCCATAAACGATAGAGTCATAAAGGGTGCCGAAAGGCTTGAACCTAAACTTTTGGCCATGGTGTCAATAGCGGTATAGTCGTTAGCCACTTCATAACCATCACGATCGCTCATCAGGCCGGCAACGGGTAGGCCGAGCACCATCTCTTTTTTATCACTTACGCAACTCACACCACCTTGTTCTTTAATTACCAAATTTACAGCTTTGCAGATGCTTTCATCATCAACGCCGACGACCACAATATTATGGCTATCGTGCGCGACGGATGAAGCAATGGCACCCTGGGTAAAACCAAAGTTTTTGATAAAGCCTTTCGCGATTGGCGCTTCCCGGTAACGGTTGATAACAAAAATTTTCAGGATATCGTTTTCCAGGTCGCTTTTGATCTCGTCGTTATGCGACTGCATTTTCACCATGAGTTTGTTGGTGATCAATTGCCCGTCGATTGCTTCTATTACCGGCATTAACTGGTCGAAGTCTGAAGAGATCTTAAATGCGAAATCAGCAGGCTTTTTTTCAGCGCAGGTAAAGTTGTTGATGATTTTTGACGGTGAAGTTTTGATCTTTGATACGCCTTCTTCGGCAACCAGTTCGCCATCGATATAAGTTTGCAGTACTTCAAACTGACGCAGGTTATTCACCAAAATAAAATCGGCCGGATCGCCAACTTCTAACAGGCCTACGTCCAGTTTATAATGTTCAACCGGGTTTACGCAGGCTGCTTGCAGTACTTTAAAAACATCGATGCCGTAATTTACAGCTCGTGCACAAAGATCATTAATGTGCCCGGCGGCCAAACTATCGGGGTGCTTATCATCGCTGCAGAACATCATATGAGCCGAATGCTCGTGCAGCAAACCCACCAGCGCGTCAAAGTTTTTGGCTGCGCTGCCTTCGCGGATCAGGATCTTCATGCCGTAACCCAACTTATCCAAAGCTTCTTCAGCGGTAAAGCATTCGTGGTCAGTACTAATGCCTGCTGCAATATATCTACCGGCAGCTTCGCCGCGCAGCCCAGGCGCATGCCCATCCACAGGTTTATTAACTTTTTTTGCAGATGCTATCTTGGCCAAAACTTCCCGGTCATTGTTTAACACACCGGGGAAGTTCATCATCTCGGTCAGGTATTTGATCTCTTCGCGCTGTAAAAGTTCGTCTACATCATCCGCGTTAAGAGTAGCGCCTGCGGTTTCAAAAACGGTAGCAGGCACGCAACTCGGCGCCCCAAAATTGAATTTAAATGGAACGGTTTTACCGTTTTCGATCATAAACTCAACACCTGCCATCCCGCAAACGTTGGCAATTTCATGCGGGTCGTTTACTGTACCCACAGTGCCATGCACAACTGCCAGGCGAGCAAATTCTGCCGGTACCAGCATAGAGCTTTCTACGTGTACATGCGCGTCGATAAAACCGGGCAAAATATATGGAAGCGATGACTCGTCAATAGCAATCTTCTCAATAGCCTGTATCCTGCCATTGGCAAAGCTTACCCTTGCGGGATAAATGGTTTTATTTTTTATATCGACTAAACGGGCTGTGATGTTTTGCATGCGTTTATTAATTAGCCCCCTTTAAATCTCCCCCGGAAGGGGAAACTTTTGAAGGCTGTTTTTTAAGCCCTCCCTTCCGGGGAGGGTTGGGTGGGGCCGTTATCTCTTCCTTCTACCTTCCAATATTCTATAAAACGAACGGCTGCGGATCTCATCTAAAGTTAAACCCGTAGCCAATGCTTCTTCTTCGGTAATTGCGCCGCAGTTCATGGCTTTTAAAAAGAAGTTTAGTAAACCCTGACCTGTTGCCGCATCATCAAAAATATCCCCGGTAAGGGTGGATATGGCCGCCCGCTCAACAAACGTTTTGAGACGGAAAACCGCATCGCTATAACTGCTTAAAAAGAAGTTATAGGTTGCCGCGTAACGCATAGGCAGGTGCGCCGGATTTAAATCCCAGCCCTGGTACATGCCGTTGATGAGCGAATGCATGGTATGGCCGTAACCAACCTGCCAGGCATGGTGTACCGATTCGCGATTCTCTTTTAGCTGATCAAAAGTTAAATTATCGCCGCGATGCGGACCGATCGGGATCACATTCGTAGCACCGTCCGATAGGAATATACCTGTCCCGCCAAGGGCAACCTTGGTCATGTGGTGGGCAAAATCGCAAACAGAATGTGCCATGGTTTGGTATTTGGCAGTAATCCCGGCGGACGCTGTATAATCATAAGTGCCAAAATGCGCTGCGATACAGCGGCCCTCGCTGGCTTTAATAATGCGGAACAGCGGATTACGGCCTTCATCGTCCATCACAATTTGGGTTGCCTCAACCATGGTTTCCATTTTAAGGTAGCCGGGCGTAAGGTTGTGTTTCTTTTCGATGATCTCGAATAGGCGCACCATGGTAATCACCTGCTCGGGTATAGTAACCTTTGGCAACATCACCACAAAGTTTTCGGGCAGTTTGCCGCCTGTCTCTTCAAACAGCGTAGTCAAAAATATATCCAGCGTGCGTACACCACGTGTTTTCAGGTCTTCGGTAAAAGGCTTGATGCGGATGCCGATGAAAGGGGAGATGGTTTTGTTTTTCATCCCCAAAGCCAGTTCTTTTGCCGCGTTTATAGCCGTTGCGTCTTCCTCATCATCGGGGCGGTTACCAAAGCCATCTTCAAAATCTATCCGGAAATCTTCGATAGCCTCGGTCTGCAATTTCTTGACGATCTTGTTATAAACCGAATAAGCCAGCCACGCGTTTTCTTCTTTACGCTCGGCTTCGCTCATCGCGTCAAGCTTTTTGGTAAGTTTGGCAATGTCTTTTTCAAGGTGCGGCAAATGCTCATACCCATCAAGCTTTAACACTTTGGCGAGGGTCACAAAATCGGGCGCGTAGGTTTGCAGGTTACGTAAGGCAACTTCGCCCATTTTAACGGTCGTATCCGACTTAAATAAGTTGGCACCACCATAAACGGTGTGCACCGGCTGACGGTCGGGCTTATCGCCCGGGTATTTTTTTTGGAACTCAAGGTTAGCGGTTTTGAGTTGGTTGAGTAACTGATCTTTATCAGTATCCTGAATGCTAAATTTCATTGTAATAGTATTTTTAACGGCCGTTAGGAGCCGCGGTATGTTGAATAACCAAAGGGATTTAAAAGCAAGGGCACATGGTAATGCTGCCCATCGCCGGCGATATTAAACACGATCTCCACAAAAGGATAAAATGCCGGTACGCCAAGGGTGCTGAAATAAGAGCCAGTATCAAAATACATTTTGTAATTACCAGCAGGCAATACATCATCTTTATGAAGTAGATCGGCAATGCGGCCATCGGCATTGGTTTGGCCCGTGGCTAATTTTTGCCAGTCGGCACCATCTTGCTTAAGTAAGCTAATGGTAACGCCTTGTGCCGGTTTGCCGAGCGTGGTATCTAAAATATGTGTGGTGATCTGGCTCATGCGAATAATTTATTTAAGCGGATGGCGGTTATTTTGGCTTGCTCTTCAGCGGCTATGCGGAGTTCCTTTTCGGGATCGTTGGGTAAGCGCGCGTTAAGCAAAGCCAGCATTTCTTCGGCCGATTTACCTGTTGCGCAAACGATGAAAATGAACCCGAATTTGTTAAAATAGTCGTCGTTACCTTTAGCTAAGGCGTCGATCACCTCATCGCTGGCCTGGTTTACACCTGACTGCTCGCCCGATGCCCAAACCGCAGTTGACGCGAATTTCTCCTTTAATGAACTTTTATCACCAATTTTGGGATGGTGTGTAAACGCTTCCAGCCAATCGGGTTCGGCGCATTGCAGCCATTGTTCGTCGGCATCCTGCAACAGGTCAACCAGGTCTTCGGCTGGTAAAGCAGCCAGCATTTTGTTAACCCAGGTGGTCGATCCGCAGCATTTGAATAAGGCATCGCGCTGTTCGGCTTCGCTTAAATGGTCAAATTCGGCAATGGTCATATCGTGGTCGGGAAACGGTTTATATTTTTATAATAAATATATATTGCGGGTTCTTTGCCCATCGCCGTAAACCATTGTTGGCAATAAGGCGCCATCCAGATCGAATCCCCTTTTTTAATCGGGTACCATTCGTGATCGAGCATGTAAATGCCCTGACCTTGCAGATATAGTAAGCCGTGCTCCATAATATGCGTCTCTACCATCGGCAGGTTGCCGCCTGTTTGATAGGTAAAGATGTTTACCGCCATATCAAAGTTCAAATCTGCAGGCAGTAACACCTGTATGCGCAGGGCTTCATCGTCCATATAAATTGGGCCTTCGTGGTTGGCCTGGTCATCGAATATTACGCCTGGCACATCATAGCCTTCCACATGCTCATACACTTTATGGAAAGTGAGTATCTGTGTGCCTTCGGCGATGCCGGTGAAATGATAATCAGCTTCGATAGGCACATATACAAACTGGCCTTTGGTAAGCTTTTGGGTCTTACCACCAGCTGTTGCCGTAGCGCTGCCGTCAACCACATAGAAAAATATTTGCGAGGCCTTTGTGGTGCCTTTTAACTCGCAACCCTTTTGTGCTGTGATGAGCGTTTGGCAAAGGTTTGCACCCATTTGTCCGTTAATAATAACGTTCACGACGCAGTTTGTCCAGCCGGGTACATTACTGTTGATGTAACCATCGGGTGCTATCACCGCGTGGTTACGTTTTACTACCGACCGTGTTAATGCTGATATCTCCATTGTAATATATCTTATTCGTATTTTTTAATTAGTTCTTTTATAAATTCTTCGGACACCTGTATGGCTGCCGCCACATCTGCAAGTTCGGCATTTTCGAGCGGGTTATGGCTAATGCCTTTAAAACATCGCACAAAAAGCATGGTGGCCGGCGCAACTTGTGATACCGGCACAGCATCGTGTCCGGCACCGCTTACCAGCTCAACCAGTTCGATACCTGAATTGCTGATGGCTTGCTTTAACAGACCGTTCAATCCGGCATCGCAGGTAACGGGTTTGGTTTCCTGTATTAAATTCCAGTTCAATTCTATTTTCCGTTTGCCGGATATTTTGGTGCAACTATCCTTAATTTGCTGATAAGCCAAATCCAGATAACGCTCATCCGGGCTGCGCAGATCTAAACTGCAAACCACCTTGCCCGGGATCACATTGCTGGCCGAATCCGTAAGGTCAAGTTTGCCAACCGTAGCAACCAGCCTGTCTTTATTTTCGATGCCGAAGCTTTCCACCGCCAGCACAAATTCGGCTGCACAGGCCAAAGCATCGTTGCGCATATCCATAGGCACCGTCCCGGCATGGCCGGCAACCCCGGTAAAAGTAATCTCAACACGCTTTTGTCCCGCAATAGCGGTGACCACAGCAACAGGTATTTTGTTCTCGTACAAAACCGGACCCTGCTCGATATGCACTTCAAAATAGCCAAGCCATTCTTCGATTGGGACGGCATCTGCGGCAAGTGCATTAATATCACCACCAAAACCTTGAACGACTTGCTTTAAAGTATTGCCGGCCTTATCCGTTCTATCCAAAAAGCCTTGATCGAACGAACCCGCGACAACTTTACTACCTAAATAAGTAGTATGGAAACGTACGCCTTCTTCATCACTAAAGGCAATGAGTTCGATATTAAACGGTAGTGCGATTTGATCATTGATGAATTGCTTAATCACATTCAAACCTAATATCACGCCTAACGGCCCATCGAACCGGCCGGCGTTAACTACTGTGTCGATATGTGAGGCAATGACAAATGTTTTAGCATCCGACTTTTTGCTCAACAGCTTACCACGAATATTGCCGATATTATCGGTGTTGACCTGCAAACCAGCCTGCTGCATCCAATCGGCTACCAAAGCGCTGCCTTTTAAAAATTCGGGTGTGCCAAAAGTGCGGGTAATCCCGGTTTCGTGCTCGCTTATAGCAGCCAGTTCGTTGATCCTCGCGAATACTTTTTCGGCACGTAGCCCGTAGTTACTCATTGTTTAAGATCGGCCTCCCAAGGTTTAGTTGTGTAAATATACCATTATCAAAAACTTTGGCGCCGCCCAGATAGGTTTGTTTTACCATGCCGTATAACTCCCGGTTTAAGTAAGGCGTTACTTTATGTTTGTGTTGAATTTGTTTTTCCGTGAGGGTGAAACTTTGTTCCGGACTCCAGATCACAAGGTCTGCATCATAACCTACGGCTATTTTGCCTTTGCTGTTTTGTTTGCCGATGAGCTTCGCCGGGTTTTCTGATAACCATTTGGCGATATCCTGAATAGCACAACCCCGCCGTTTAGCCGTAGTCCACAATACAGGCAAAGCAAATTGGAGCGAAGCGATCCCACCCCAGGCTTTTTTAAAATCGCCGGTCTGCAGTTGTTTCAGATCAGGTGGGGCAGGAGAATGGTCGGTAGCTACAAAATCGATGATGCCGCTTTTTAAGGCTTCCCAAAGCTGATCGTTATTTTGCTTTTCGCGGATTGGCGGTGCACACTTAAACTGCGTTTGCCTATCGCCAATATCTTCGGCATTAAAGAATAGGTAATGCTGCCCGGTTTCCACCGTTAAAGGCAAACCTTTTTGTTTGGCCTTCGCGATAGCGGCGATGCTGTTTGCCGATGATAGGTGGACGATATGTACCCGGCAATTATACTCTTCGCATAAGGCGATCATCAGGTTAATAGCATCGTCTTCCCAATATTGGGGTCGCGATGAAAGGTAATCAGCGTAAGATTGTGCATCCCATTTCTCTGGTTTAAAATCATCAGTGAGTTCGCAATGTACCAGCAAAGGCAGGTTATGTTTAGCGATGATCGGCATTGCTTTACGCAAATCAGCTTCGGTAGCGTTCGGAAAATCATCTATCCCCGAATGGGTTAAAAATGCTTTGAAGCCTAACACGCCTTTTTCAATAAGTGGTTCGATCTCGTCGGTATTACCAGGAATTACGCCTCCCCAAAAGCCGACATTGGAATGTAACTGACCTTTAGCAGCCTTTAACTTCTCTTCAAAAGCTGCAACGCTCGTTGTGACCGGTGCGGAGTTTAGCGGCATATCCACCAAAGTGGTCAAACCGCCGGCAATAGCTGCGTGCGTAGCCGTATTAAAACCTTCCCAATCGGTACGGCCCGGTTCGTTAATGTGCACGTGCGGATCGATCACACCTGCCATCACCACGCTGACGCCAACATCGTTAATGTTTGCATCCACTACCACATCATGCGGTAAGATGCTTTTGATCGAGCCATTTTCAATTAAAATGATGCCTTTTACCAGCCCTTTCGGAGTGATGATATTTGTAGATTTTATAGCTATTTGGCTCATTTCTGAAAAATCTGTTTATTTTGGTATCTTTAACTGCAAAAATGGTGGAATTTTTCTAATTTGGTGAATCTTTAATAATTATCAAACAAAAAAATAATGAATATCAAACTTGGTAAAAATGCTTACGGTAAAAACGCGGTCAACCTGTCGAAGATAATCCGCCACAAAGATTACCACGAGTTTAGGCAAATATCTGTAAATGTGTCGCTTCAGGGCGATTTTGAAACCGCGCATACCTTGGGCGATAATTCGAAGATACTCGCTACCGACACGCAAAAAAATACCGTTTATATTTTAGCCAAACAGCATTTTACCGGCAGCATCGAGACGTTCGGCATCTACCTTGTCGATTTTTTTATCGCTAATAACCCGCAGGTATCTGTCGCCACGGTTGATATTGAAGAGCATTTGTACACGCAAATGAAGTTTGGCGGCAAGGTGCATCCGCACGCCTACATCAGCAGCGGTAACGAAAAGCATACCACTACCGTAATAAAAAATATTAACGGCACCAAAGTAAAATCGGGTATTAAAGATCTGCTGATCTTAAAAACCACCGATTCGGCCTTTACCGGTTATATTAAAGAGGCCTATACCGTTTTAAAGGAAACCAACGATCGCATACTGGCCACTAACTGCGAAACCGAATGGGAATATAATGATGCCAATATTGATTACAGTGCGAGTTTTAAAGAGATCCGCGAAACCCTGTTGGAAACCTTTGCGTTCCATAAAAGCCTGTCGGTACAGCAAACTTTATACGCTATGGGCGAAGCTGTGTTAAAAGCGTATGACAAGGTAAAAGAGATCAGCCTCGCGATGCCGAACAAGCACCACATCCCGTTCAACCTCGAGCCGTTTGGCATGGATAACAAGAATGAGATATTTATGGCTACCGATGAGCCATTTGGGTATATTACCGGGACGGTGGTGAGGGGATAATTTAAGATACCTGACCGGAATCCTTTGCTCGTTTTAACCTAATGAACGCAGTAATTTCCAAGGCAATCCCAACACCAACAATAAAACCGACAAGGAAATCAGGTATATAAATATAAGATTTGAGGAACTGCGGTAAGGTTGCCATCAACAAACCTATCGCAAACATTAATCTTCCGGCTAGTGGAAATTTATTTCTCATTTTAAAACTGTTTTGATATTTTTTCTAAGCGTTCCAGCATCTCGTTCAACTTCCGCGCGTTCTTTTTAAACACACGGGGCCGCACTACAAACCACATTACGGCCAGGTACACTACCGTGGCGCTGTAAATAACAATGGTTAAGGTAAGGTTATGATGTACAAATTCGTACCAGTAAAGCAGTAAGCCTATCGAGGTAACGCCCATGGCAATAACCTGTGTTTTTTTGTAAAAGTAGATCTGGTTTTGACGCGTGCGCTCGATAAACTGCACAAACTCGATATTGTTGGCATCCTTAAGAGCATAAAATCTTCTGATCGACCGTATGTTGGTTACCGCCAGTATACCACACGAGGTTACCATCAATACATCGCCGAGATAAGTGCTCCACATGGTAAAGCCATCGAAAAATATCCCCCAGATCATGATGCAGGAGCAGAGCAGGGAGATAATGATGATGATGACCTTGCGGCGAATTTTTCCGTCGCGGAATTTTTTTATAATGCGTAGCATCTCCTCAGGCTGCGGCAGCGAATCGGTTTTGGCCGACAGCCACAATGCTTTTAAATCATCTAAATTGTCCATTCGCTTTAAATTTAATAGCCAATTTTTCTTTTATCCGGTGTATCTTGACCCGGGTATTACCGGGTGTGAGGCCGATAATTTCAGCAATCTCTGCTTGTGGCAAGTCCTCAAGCACGAGCGAAATAATGATCCGCTCGGTCTCTTCGAGCTCGTTAATACATTGGTATAAAAATGCCAGTTTATCTTCCTGCGTTTCTTCATGCACGGCGGGCAGGTTAAGCGGTAGTTCGGTAGTAACCACACGTTTCGATTTTTCGAGCGCACGTAAACAATTGTTTGTGGCTATGCGAAAGATCCAGGTACTAATTTGGGATTGGTTGCGAAATGAAGCCAGGTTTTTCCACACCGAAATAAAGGTTTCCTGGGTGATGTCTTTCGCCTGTTCGGGATCGTTAAAATAGCCCATACACACCCGGTATATCTGGGGCGAATGCTTTGAATAGATTTCCTCAAAGTCCGTCATCCTAACAGGCAGCGTATAATTTAAAAACCCGGCTCACAACCATTTTATTGATGTATGCCGGGTTAGATACTACGCATAGGCAAATGTTACAGCTATTTTTTATCGGTTTGAAAACACCAAGCTGGTATTGTTAAAAGATAAGTTATTGATGACCATTAATGTTGTGGTGAAAGGGTAATATGGCTGATAATTTTCAAATTCGATGCATCAGCATACTCATACTGGTAAATACCCATGCCGCCTGTAATGATTAGTGATTTAGGCCCGTATATAACATCTTGACTATCAATTTCCTTAAGAAAAGATAACTGGTTCTTATCGATATTTAGCGGATCACTGTTATTAAAGGCTTTTAATCCGTTAGATCCTTCACAAATAAACAGGTTGGCATCGGCAACAGCCAAACCATGTGGGTTAATCATTGGAACTGTTGAAACCAAAACAGGGTGAGCAGCATCTTCAATATTCACAACGTCGAGTTCATTTGTCCCAACTTGACAAGTATTACCCGAACGAAGGGTTACATAAGCATATTTTCCCTGTACTACCACGGGATCGCAGCTACTGAAATGAGAATAAGTTGACAGTTTTACCGGGTTGGATGGTACCGAAGCATCAAATATCTGCATACCGGTAGTACTGCCTATAAAGAGTTTGTTTTGATAAGGGAAGATAGTTTCAACATTGAAGCCAACAGTAATACTGCTGACGTAACCAGGATTGGCAGGTTCCGAAACGTCAAATAGTTTTAATTTACTTTGGTTTATAGTGTATAAATAGCTGTTCATCAGTGTAAAACGTGCCGTCGAGCCGCCTGTGCCATAGCTTTGGCTTTGCGATGCGCTGGGGCCAGCGGTTGTGTATGCTCCCGATGATAAATATACGGGATACGGATGATCGGCACTTTCGGTAATAACGGTATCCTTATAACCCATGATCGTGCCTCTCGCCTTATCATAATAATAGGCATCAAAAGCATCATCAAGTCGCTTCACCAAGGTGATATGCCTTGGATTAGTTATATCAAAAGCCAACAGGTCGACATAATTATCGGCATATAAAATATTGTTATTTACGGCGATATCCACGTTGCCCGGAATGTTGATGAAATTTATAAAATGAGGGAAAACCGGATTGGTATTATCAACTACGTGGATGCCTTTGTTTGCTTCAGTGATAAACAGGTAGTCGCCGTAAATATAAATTTTGCCCGGAGCCGAAGGCGTTTTACCTCCCTGGTCTATGCTAACCAAAGTACGGGCCTTTGTTACCGAAATATAGAACGGCACCATGGTGTGAAATGTCCGCGTATTTGATGCGTCGTGCTTACATGCCGCAAGAAGCAGCAATGGCAGCGCCAATAGCAATTTAATTAGCCTGGGAGTTGTAGCGTTTGTTTTCATCGTAATTTGGTTTGATATAGCCAATACGATAGTGAAATTATAAACGCTACAAGATGTTCGGAATTATTTAGTCAGGAGAGTTTTACCATCCCAAAAACACCATGCCACAACCACAAATTAAGATCACCAGGCCACCGATAGCATGCACATACCGCTCAATTTTTGCTGTTTTAAAAAAAGCGATGCCATACAGGCCCAGAACTACCATCATCACCATAGTGGCGACAGTGACAATAATATAAACCACGACCATGGCCGTAATGCCTACCCACGAATGCTGAGCCGCCGGGTAGGAGAGCAGCGGGATCATCGGTTCGCTTGGCCCCATGGCGAAGATGAAGAACATCACCCAGGGTGTAACCGGGTAGCGGTCCTTTGGTGCGACGGCCTCCCCGTGCCGGTGTTCAAATACATACATCGAGCCATCATCATTAATGTCAAAGTGCTTATGAGGCCGGTTTAACTTAGCCTGGTATAATCCCCAGAGAGTATATACCAACCCAAAAAGTAATAAAGCCCAGGCGGCCAGTCCACCGCGCATCCCCTCGAACCATTTGAGTTTAGACAATGAAAAGCCCACCGCGATGCCGATCAATCCCAGCAAAACGGAACTGCTAACATGCCCGATACCGCAAACCACCGTCCATAAAATAGTGCGTGGCCGCGACCAACCCTTTGACCGTGACAAAGCCACGAAGGGCAAATAATGATCAGGTCCGCTAAAGGTATGCACACAGCTGATGGTGACAGCGGTTAAAAGCAGAATGATTAATTCGCTATGCATAGGCTACCACTTTTTTTGCGTTGATCATATTGGCTATTGCTTTGAGGCAATTGTGTAATTGCTCGGCTTTTTGCCCCAGGATGCGGATGATCAAACCGTTTTTGGGAGCTTCGGTAATGCCATAAGTAATATGGGCTTGCCCGGTCAAAAACACATTGATACTTTCCCTCAATTGTTTGGCATCTGCTTTCTCGTCCAGGTAAATTAAACTCGCCTGATGGGTAAACCCTTCTAACTGCCCCATCGCATTCACATTGATTTGTTTGGGGATCATTAATAGGTTTTCTTTAATGATAAGCTTACCATTCAGAAATATCTCCGTAAAGTTATGGTATTTGGTGAATAAGAAGACTTCGCCGTTAAGTTTGCGGCCACAGGTTAAAACTTCGCCCCAGATTAAGCGACAATTATTCGAAAGATAGATTTTGTTCTTAGCTGTGAAATCAGAGTTCTCATGCGGTACAGACGGGTGCGGCAGGTACTGATACGACGAACCTTTTGCCATTTCCACTTCAACCTGCTGCAAAGCGCTGCCCTGCATATTGAAAATGCGCTGGTACGATTGTGTTTGCAGATCGAGGCGACAATCTTCATCCAGGTCAATTTTTATGCGATATTCATCACCATCCAAAATCCCCGGCGATGAACTCATCACCATCAGCTGTAAAGTTTTATCGCGTTTGTCCTCCCGCACATCGGCAATTTTAAACGGTGGCGTTGCATACACTTTTTTGAGGTGCGTGCAGCCATCGCGCTGTTTAGTTTCAATGTGCAGTTCGGCTATCATCGTATCAGTTGGGGTTCAAAGGTTTCGGTCATCAATCCGTATTTCTCTATCCAACCTATTACGGCGTCCAGTCCATGCAAACTCATAAGATTGGTAAACACAAAAGGTGCGCCTTTACGCATCAGTTTGGCATCGCGCTCCATTACGGCAAGGTCGGCGTTAACATAGGGCGCGAGGTCTATCTTGTTGATCACCAGCAGATCGCTGCGGGTAATACCCGGCCCACCCTTACGCGGGATCTTATCGCCTTCGGCAACATCGATCACAAAAATGGTCAGGTCGGCCAGATCGGGACTAAACGTCGCCGACAGGTTATCGCCGCCACTTTCAATAAAGATGATCTGCACATCAGGAATACGTGCGGCCATTTCGTCTACAGCCTCCAAATTCATACTGGCATCCTCGCGGATGGCTGTATGCGGGCAGCCCCCGGTCTCCACGCCGATAATACGTTCAGGTGGCAACAGGCTATTTTGGGTGAGGAAATCTGCGTCCTCTTTAGTATAAATATCATTGGTGATCACACCAATACTGTATTTACCCGCCATGTTCCGCGATAAGCGCTCGATCAATGCTGTTTTACCCGAGCCAACCGGCCCGGCAACGCCTATTTTGATATAGTTTCTTTCTGTCATCGTTATATAATTAAGCGGCATTACAAGGCGCTGAGAGCAGGGGGGAAATTGTAGGTATTTTCATCTTCTTTTACGACATATATAACCTCGAATATAAATCTTCGTGCTGCATGCAGCGGATATCAAAACCGGTACAACATAAACCAATTAGTTCCTTATCGGGATGCAGTGATCTTTCTGCCAATTCGCCAATTAAAGGCTTTATCGAAAAAAGCAGCTTTTGTCCGTCTTGCTGGCCTAATGGAATCAGCTTCACACTATTAGTGATCATTCCCATAGCGACATTATAATAAAATCCCGTTAAGGCATCTGTTTTTTCGATGTTTTGAATAGCCGCAACGATACCGAACGCGATGCAATAATGCCCGTGCGTTTCTTTGTTGTCGATGGCTTGCTTGTATTGATTCAGCAGATGGTCATCGCAATATTCCTGGAATATTTTTAACAAACGGGTGCCTAATTTCTGACTTGCCTGGCGCATTTCTTTGGGTAATTTAACCGCGTTGCATTCGGCATCTAAAGCTAAAACCTTGTCTATGTCATTGGCTTTTGCAGCGTTATAACTTAGCGACATTAAAGCTGCATCCGTGTATTGCAAATTTTGCGTCAGCATTTCGGTCACAAAGGCTTTCGCCGATGCAGCATCCTTAACTATACCCTGTTGCACATAGGTTTCCAACCCCGCTGAGTGCGAAAACCCGCCGATGGGCAGGGTAGGGTCGGATAGTTGTAACAGGTTAAGTAACGCGGTGTTCATTGCGGTTTGGTTAACTTCATGATCTTTGAGAATAAGGTTTCGCCGCCACCACTATGCTCATGCGCTGAAACACTGGTGTTTAGCGGGTTGATCAGCTTGCGGTTTTCCTGCTTCACCTCGTAACCGGATGCGTTCAACAATCTGAACAAGGGCGCATCGAATACCACCAGCACATCTTCACTATCGTAAAATAAGGGCAGGTGCTTGTTGCCGATTTCGTAGCAAACGGAAGCCATTTCAAACATATTCTTCGGACGGATAACGATTACCTCGCAAGGCAAAATCTCGATGGCGATAACCGTGCTATCATCCATAAATAAAATATCGCCCTGGGTAAGGTTTTGCCCGCCGCATAAAAATTTGATAGCGACTTCAATACCCATCCGGCTGCGCTTGTGCATAATCCGCTTTTGCGTTTCGAACCATTCCAGCGAAAGGTAGTCGACCATACGATCGGCAATCTCTGTTGTCGCGATATTTCCGATTTTTTGTTGGATAAGCATATCAGAACAAGAAATAACGTTGTGCTAATGGCACTACCGAAACAGGTTCGCAGGTGATGCGTACACCATCCACCTTAACTTCATAATTTTCCGGATTAACATCTATCTGCGGTGTGGCATCGTTGTGGATCAGGTCTTTTTTGCCGATGTTGCGGCAGTTTTTTACCGGTAGTATCATCTTCTCTAACCCATATTGCTGCACTATATTTTTATCCAGCGAAAGCTGCGACACAAAGGTAGCGCAGGTTTTAAACAAAGCCTTACCGTAAGCGCCGAACATATGGCGATAAACTACTGGCTGCGGTGTTGGGATAGAAGCGTTAGGATCACCCATGCGCGCGGCGATGATCATGCCACCTTTGATGATCATTTCCGGCTTAGCGCCGAATAAAGCCGGTTTCCATAACACAAGATCGGCTAGCTTGCCAGCTTCCAGCGAACCTACATATTCCGAAATGCCGTGACTGATAGCCGGGTTGATGGTGTATTTGGCCACATAGCGCTTTACACGATAGTTGTCGTTCTCTTTATCCTCAGGCAAAAAGCCGCGTTGTTTTTTCATTTTATCGGCCGTTTGCCAGGTACGGGTGATCACTTCGGCAACACGGCCCATGGCCTGCGAGTCCGAACTCATCATGCTGAATACGCCCATATCATGCAAAATATCTTCGGCAGCGATGGTTTCGGGCCTAATGCGCGAATCGGCGAAAGCCACATCCTCGGGCACGGATTTATCCAGGTGGTGACAAACCATCAGCATATCCAAATGCTCATCTATCGTGTTTTTGGTGTACGGACGGGTTGGATTGGTTGACGATGGTAGTATGTTAGGATACATGGCCGCCTTGATAATATCCGGTGCATGCCCGCCGCCCGCGCCTTCGGTATGGAAGGTGTGGATAGTGCGGCCTGCAATAGCTTTAATGGTATCCTCTAAAAACCCAGCTTCGTTTAAGGTATCGGTGTGGATGGCCACCTGCACATCGTATTTATCGGCGATCTTTAACGATGCATCGATAACAGCAGGGGTAGAGCCCCAATCCTCGTGGATCTTTAAACCTAAGGCTCCGGCTTCGATCTGCTCTTCTAAAGGCGCTTCTTCGGCGCAATTGCCTTTGCCAAAAAAGCCCAGGTTCATGGGGAAGGCTTCCGCCGATTGCAGCATTTTTTCGATGTTCCAGGCGCCAGGAGTAACGGTTGTGGCATTAGTGCCATCGGCGGGG
>Ga0209026_1000502_pt1 | contig 28374 bp, 21 predicted proteins | sample AraplaCL_Col_mCL_FD_184262 | JGI IMG/M metagenome (GOLD analysis project Ga0209026, IMG submission 184262) | Arabidopsis root microbial communities from the University of North Carolina, USA - plate scrape CL_Col_mCL (SPAdes) (version 2) | ecosystem: Host-associated > Plants > Roots >... | reverse complement strand
AAACCTCCCGGACCGCCACCTCCGCTGAAGCCACGGCCGCCGGGCCCTCCACCACCACCGCCTGGGCCACTGCCAGCCGTGCTGGTATTAAACTGGCCGAATATCTTATCATATAACGGCCCCTGATAAGAGTGGCGGTAAGCTATTATTGCCGACGATTTATCGCCAATTGGGGTTTCAAGATAAGCATTCGCGCTAAGCAGGCTCAGGTCGCCACCAACATTGGTTTCTTTGTTGTTGCCATCCTTGCCGCGTATCTCAGTAACACTGGATAAACGGCCGCCATATTTAGCTGAGAAGCCGCCTTTGTACAATTCAACATCCCGAACCACGTTGGCGTTAAAAGCGCTGAAAAAGCCATAAAGGTGATCAACCTCGTAAACGGTAAAGCCGTCAAACAGCACCAGGTTCTGATCTGGCGTGCCACCTCGTACATAAGCGCCTGATGATGATTCGTTGGTGCCGCTAACCCCTGGCATCAGTTGAAAGGCACGCATCACATCGCGCTCGCCAATGTTGGGCAATTTATCGAGCGCCGAAGGCGCGAGCTGTAATACGCTCACCTTTTTACTATCCGTATTCAATACCCCATTCTTTTTGCCGGTAATGTTTACTACGTTTAAGGAATTGAAGGACGGGAACAGGCCAAGTTCGAGTGGCTCGTTGATATGCAGATCGCTCAGCCTGAATACGTCAGTCTGGTACCCCATTAACGTAACCTCTAATACGCAAGTATCCGACGGCACCTGCAATATGGTAAAAACGCCACTGGTATTGGTTAACGCGCTAATATTGGTATGTTGTATTTTTACCGTAGCTGATGGCAGGGATTCACCGGTACGCTGATCATTCACTTTGCCGACAATTGAAAAATCATATTTTTTTGGTGGGCCCTTTGCTGGTTCGAGTGTTCGCGGTTTAAATTGTTTGGTCATCTGCGTCAAAGCATTCAGCCTTTTCAGCCTGTCGAGATCATCAGGCTTTTCGAGCATGTATACCGTCCCGTCGTTCTCTATCCAGTAATGCAGGTTGTTATCGCGGCACACCTGTTTTAAAACGTTAATCAGCGGTTCCTCAAAAAAACGCTCCACAATATCCATTTTATGCATCGAGTCGCGCTCAAATACTATCGGAATGTGATATTGCAGCGAAAGCGTATCGAGCATGGCATCCAACGGGCACGAAAAAAAGTGATTAATGATCACTTTTTTAATGGTCTTTTCGGTTTGCTGAGCCTGAGCAGCAAAATGGATACAAAACAAAAATACAGACAGGGAAAGGAGAGTTTTCTTCATTCGGGCGGCGTCAAATCTCCCAAATGTGCCTTTAAAGGGTTTTAGTCTGAAATAAATGAGATAAGGCAGCCCATCTTATCGACCAAAAGGGCAAATGTGCCGAAAGCGGGATTAGTACCGGCCCGTCATCTGGCCCACTATCTCTTTGTAATTATCGCTGCAGGGTATTTCGCCCTGCCCCATTTTAATACGGCCTTTGCGGATGGATTGTACCTGATCAATATTAACGATGTACGATTTATGCACCCGGTAAAACCTCTCGTTAGGTAATTGTTCTTCGAGCGATTTAAAGGTAATGCGCGATAAAAGTGGTTTAGATTGATTATTCAAATACACTTTCACATAATCCTTTAGCCCTTCAATGTAAATAATATCGTTAAATGGTATCCTGACAAGGGTATAATCAACATGCAAAAAAATATAGTCGCGCTGTTGCCTCGGTTGTACACGCTCAATATGCCGCATTGCTTTTTGGCATGCCCGTAAAAAACGGTCAAAGTCGACAGGCTTGAGCAGGTAATCAACAACATCTAACTCGTACCCCTGTAAAGCAAATTCCTGGTAGGCGGTTATAAAAATTACGGGTGGGCCGTTTTTTAAACTTTTCACCATTTGCAGCCCGTTAATACCCGGCATCTGGATGTCGCAAAATAAAAGGTCAATGTGTTGTTCCTGCAGGGCCACAATAGCCTGTGCCGGGGTGCTGCAACTTGCCGCGACTTCTAAAAAGCCGGTCCGCTTTATGTTATCCTCCAGCACTTCCAGCGAGAGTGGCTCATCATCTAATATCAGGCAGCGCATCATACAATTACCGTGTTTAACCGGATGTAAATTTTGCTTTTTTTGGTGAGAGATTAAGTTTTACAGGCCCTATTTAACACTCTTTAACTTATTGGTCGATACATTTATGCCTTTTATCTTATTTATTCGCACATCAAATCACCATCTGTTTATTTTGCCGCCATGGCCCAGATAACTTTTCGCCCCTGGTTTTATAAAATTGCGCCCTTACTCATCTGGCTCCTGTTGGTTGTACTGCCTTTATTTACAGGCCCGGGCAATATGCCTGTTGATATGCGGCACCACTTTTGGATCCACATGTTTCAAACCAATATCATGACACTGGCCCTGTTTTATTGCCACACTTATTTGGTTTATCCGTTGCTTAGCTCCAAGCGCCAATGGCTGTACTTTGTGACATTAGCGTTGTTGCTGGTAGCTTATGTTTTGCTTTTTAAATTACTGGTTACGCCGTTCGATCCCCATCGTGCATTTCAGGGCGAACACCCCCACCCACGACCTTTCGACCAGGGTCCGCCGCCTTTCGGCTTCTTCCCCACAGTATCCATTTTGATCACCTTGCTTTGCAGTTTTTGTTACCGGGTGATCTTGAGCGATGCCGAACGTAAAGCGCTGATCAAAGAGCGTGAGATGATACACCTGCGCACCGAACTTAATTTTTTACGATCGCAAATTAGCCCGCACTTTCTATTTAACGTTTTAAACTCGATGGTTGCACTGGTCCGGCGAAAGTCGGATCAGTTGGAACCTATCATTATGCAACTATCACGGTTAATGCGCTATATGTTGTATGAAACTGATGACCAGCCCGTACCACTCGAAAAAGAGATAGATTACCTGCAAAGTTATATCGTGCTGCAAAGCTTCAGGTTCGGAAAAAACATCCTGGTAGACACTAAATTTCCGCCCCCTCAAAATGTGAATTATACCCTGGCACCAATGTTACTCATTCCGTTTGTGGAGAATGCTTTTAAACACGGCACCGGGATGAGCGAAAGGCCTGTGATTGTGATCAGCCTGGAAATAAAGGAGCCGAACAAGATTTGTTTCCGGGTGGTGAACGAAATTAGCAATGTTGAAATATCGAAGGATGAGCAATCGGGCATTGGGCTGACCAATGTAAGGCGCCGGCTGGAACTGTTATATCCAAACCGGCACAACCTGTACATATTGAAAGGGGAACACGCCTTTATAGCCGAACTTAACATCGACCTCTAGTTACTGTGGGCCCATACCGCCTTCATCAGGCGGATTGCCATTATCCTGTTTATCTTTTTTGTCTTTGCCTTTTTCTTTCCCGTTATCGCCACCTTTACCAAACCGGTAAGATAGGGTCATCAGGAACATACGGCTTTGGAAGCGGCGGTTGACATTATTTTGGTAAGTTCCGTCATCAGTTATATAGCCGAATTTACGGGTATCAAACAAATCGCGACCATTTAAACTCAAGCTGGCCTTGCGATGATAAAAATCGTAACGCAGTGCGGCATCTAACCCGGAATTGGCTTTACTTTTACCCTGTGCAATAGCCTGTGGTGCCTGGTAATCGCCCCGTAATTGCAAGCTTAAGTTGTAAGGAAGCGTAACATTGGTGGTTAGGTTTGCATTCCAGGCAAAGCCGTTGTTATCTGATACTCCCAACGATGAATTACCTTTTAGCGTGTTTTGGTACAAGTTGATATTGCTGGTAATGTTCCATTTATTGGTGATATCGGTACGGGCAATAAATTCAAACCCTGCGGTTGTGCCGTAGCTAAAGTTTGCGAAGCGGGTTATGGTAATGCCTGTAGTATCATAAGCACCCCGCACAAACTGGATAATATCGTTTGTTCGGCGATAATATACCGATGAGGTTAAGGTAGTCGATTTCCAATATTTGGCATAACTTAGCTCGAACGAGTGTACATCTTCAGGCCTTAGGTCGGCGTTACCTATACGATAGCTTAATGGGTCGCTACGATCTAAAAACGGAATAATCTGTCTGTCGCGCGGACGGTTAATACGGCGCGAATAACTCAACTGCAGGGTCTGGTCTTCGCTTAGTTTTTCGGACAAGAATACACTTGGATAGATCCTGAAATAACTCTGCACGTGCGAGGTATCGAAATTTACCAGGTTGGTATTAATGACCGTTTTCTCAAATCTTGCACCTACCTGTAAGCCGAATTTGCCAAACTGTTGCTGATAGTTAGAGTACACAGCGTGAATTTTCTCATCGTAAATAAAACGAGTTGATATTGTCGGGTCATAGACAAACTGGTTGTTTTTAAAAACATCGGCCACAAAATCATTATCGGCACGGCTTAACGTAGTGCGATAACCCAGTTCCAGCTTGCCATCCTTGCCGATAGGGTCGGTATAATCGGCCTGGAGGTTCCAGTTTCGGTTATTCCCGTCGTTTACGTTGTATTGCTTGGTGACAACGAGATCGTTCTTAGGGTAATAAGTGTATTGGTTGGTGTTCAGGTTGTCGATATCATTTTCATTGCCTTTAGCCAAAGCAAAATTGGCTGTAAGCTCTTCTTTAGGTTTTTTAAATTTTTGCGAAAAGTCGAAATTGAAATCATGGTTATTGCCGTGGTTGTCGGCATCATTAGATGTGATCTGGTTCTGGATCAATGCACCCTTGCTGTTAACACCATTGGTGGTACCGTTTTGGACGCGGTTATTGTCTCTGAAATTGATATTGCTCGAAAAACTAACAGTGGTTTTATTGGTCAGGTTATAATCAATACCCGCTTTGATCTGGTTACCGTTATTGCCGCCAGTGTTTAACGAATTTTGATAGTAGTGTTGTACAGCGGTATCAGGTTGTAATTTATCACGTGTACGATAACTGTAGCCGCTTGCCGAACGATTATTTTGCCGGCGGCTGTAATTGCCATAAATGTTTACCTTTTTATGCTGATAGGCCAGGCTGATATTGCTGTTAAAAGCATTCAGGGTACCAACGCTTACTGAGGCGTTGCCGGTAAAACCGAGCGATTTATTTTTCTTGAGTACGATGTTGATGATACCCGATTGCCCTTCAGGATCGTATTTTGATGATGGGTTGGTGATGAGCTCGATGGTTTCGATAGCGCTTGCCGGTATTGATTGTAAGATATCGCTAACCGTTCCGCCGGCTATTAACGATGGCTTACCATCAATCAGAATGCGAACGTTGCTCGATCCGCGTAGGTTTACGTTACCATCCACATCAACCTGTACCGATGGTACATTAGCCAGCAGGTCGGTAGCCGAGCCCCCTTCGCTTACCAAACTTTGGTCAACAGCAAATACTTTACGATCGATACCTAACTGTATGCTGCTTTTTTTCGAACGTACACTTACTTCGTTTAGCAGTGACGATTTACCCGCATGCATTTTTAACACGCCGAAGCTGATAGTTTTATGATTTGCGTTTACCGCGATACTATCTTTGATGATGGTAGCGTAACCAACAAAAGTGATGCGTAATAAATAACGTCCGTACGCCACATTATCCAGTTTAAAACTTCCCTGGATATCAGTTTGTATAGCCTTGGCAATTTGATTATCGGATTTTTTGATAAGAGCAACCGTGGCAAATGCAACAGGTTCGGCATTGGTGCCATCAATAACTTTACCGCTTACGTGCCCATCGGCTGGGTTGTTCGGCCTTGCAGTACCGACTGGCTGTTGTGCCTTTACGGTAAAAATAAATACGCTGATTAATAAAGTGATGGTCAGTTTAAGCCTCAAAAAATTCATGCCGCAAAAATCTGTTTTTTACAAATTCATTGCAGCATGCATTCTGTAACTTTATTGCTAAACGGGTAAATTTTTTAAATCCTCATTAACAACCTATCCTTTTTTTATCGCGGCTTCAACATCTTCCATTTTTGGTATCTTCTCAAAGCCTTGTACCAACTTACCGTTTTTACCATAAACAGCTATGTATGGGGTGCTTTTAACATTAAAATAGCGCAGTACGGTATAGGTTGTGCCTTCGGTACCCATTATAATGTTAGGATATTTAGCTAATTGATAGTCGATATAGAAAAGCTTCATATTTAATACCTGGGTAAAGGTTATCATCACAATCTCGGCATTGCGAAATGTGTTTGTGCCCTTTTTCTTCTCATTATCCATTTTACTTTTAAGTTCTTCGGTAAAGTGCTGGCAATGGGTACAATCCGGCGAAAAATAAACGATCACTACAGGCTTGCCTTTTTTAAGGTTGGCAGGGGTTAAAAAAACACTGTCCTTATTCAGGATTTTGTAGGGCGGTATATTAGTAATGTTGTTGGCGGTATTCTGTGCCTTAAGGGTGGTGAGGCTAAATATGAGTGTAATAAGTAACAAAATTCGTTTCATAGTGATGTTTTTCTTTTAGGCCGATATCAGGAAGCCGAACTTTCCAATAACTCCATTTGTGCTAAAATATTTTGTTCGGTAATGGGATACGGCTGTTTATTGGTGATGCTTTGGTAAACAGCCTCGAATAAGCCCATATAATCTCCTTTTATTGATGGAATGCTCTCTGTTAGCTTGGCTCCATCTGCGTCAAAGATAACTAATTTGCCTTCTGTTCCGGCAGGTTCGAGGCCATAAGCGGCATCAGTTGGCAACATATTTCTGTCCAATTGAGGCTCCTGCACGTCGACCCTATCTTTAATATAACTGCCTTTGCTGCCATGGACTACAAAAGCGGGCATAGGTTGTGCAGTTAACAGGCTTCCGGCAACCAGCACGTTTAACTGATCGGGATAACTTAACTGAAAGAAAAAGTAATCATCCACCAGTGATTGTTCGCGGTTTTTACCTGTTACCTTAGTATAACGAAGCGGCTTGCCAAATAAACAGATCACCTGATCGAGCACATGCGGACCCAGATCGTACACCAAACCATTGGCCTTTGACCCGCCAACTTCTTTAAAAGCTTTAGGGCTTAGTTTCGGATTATAACGATCGAACCTTACGGTAACTTCGATCAGCTTACCGAGTTTGCCGCTTTCGATAATTTGCTTTACCGATTGGAAATCGCTGTCCCATCTGCGGTTTTGGTAAATAAATACCTGGCGGTTTTGCGCGCGGCCTAAATCATAAAGTTCTTTAACCTCGGCGGCTGTTGCCGCTGCCGGTTTTTCTATCAGCACATGTTTGCCTGCCTGTAAAGTACGTTTGGCAAATTCGTAGTGAGTTTCGCCCGGCGTGTTTACCACGATGAGTTCGATCTCATCATCACTTAACAAAGCGTCAATATTATCGTAGCTAATAATATCCGGGTAACATTCCGACATTATTTTTTTGCTCCGTTCTGTAACAGCTTTTAGCTTAAATCCGGGATGAGCGGTTAAAAACGGAGCCTGGAATATCCTGCCCGACATGCCGTACGACATTAAGCCTGCAACTATGGGTTTTGACATACGCAAGTATAGATATTTACAAGCAAGAATTAATAATTGCGAATCAAAGAATTCGACTTGCAATGGCATTTTTACATTCCATTTAATATATCACAAAAAAACAAGCCCTTTGAACGAAAGTCCAAAGGGCTTGCAGGCTGAAAGTAAGCTACTATTTCTTCTTTTTTGTTTTATTTAACGAATCGTGCAAGGTGTATAAAGGTTGCAGATGCTTAAATATGTGGCTTATGGCGTCTGGCGCAAAAGATGCATTATCAGAGTGACAGGTAAAGCACGAAAAATTGGGTGATTGGAAATAAGTCTCCATCGTAGTATTGGCTAATACGCTCGTGCCAATGGTAACGCCGGTAAGGCTTGAACCCGGCGTGGTCTGATCGTATCCTGTACCTGTTGGCCCCGTACCGCCGAAGGTCCATATCGCACCTATAAAAATATAGCTTTTGCGAATATCCGCACCCGGAATATGATCCCGGACGTAGTTATTAATTGAAATAACCTCGCTGTTTGACGCCGCCGAACTCTTATCCTCCTGGTTTGTAGGCTGGCCAAAGGCACTACCCCATGGCAGGGTTTGCATGGTATTGCTCGGGCTAATGGTATTACCCGGTATTGCTATAATGCTATCGGTTTGAGCCCCGGTAGCTGTGGTATCCGTCATATGCGAATTGTTGTAGGCGGTAAGTGATGTGTCCGTTGTATTGCTAAACAACCAGCCGGTACCTTTATCTTGTGGAACAGTTTTAACAGTCTTGGCCGAGGTTGAATCTATATACTGATATTTGGCATTTGGCGTGTTGCTTTCGTGTTCAAAAGTAGCCCACACCATTTCGGGGTGATGAGCCACGCTGCCTACAATGTGTATCCCTACCAGGGCCATTTTAGCTTTTTTCTCGCCGTTGGGTTTCCAGATTGTACTATCCGAAGTATCATAGGTTGGGATGATGGCATTAACGGTTACGTAATCCTGCGGGTTAGGCAATGTGCTTGCCTCTACCCATGATGACTTGATCTCGATAGCCAGCGCGTTCGAATCGGGCAGGGTAACATGCGCTGTTTTGCGGGCGTATTTACATACGCTGTCGAGCGCTGCGGCCGTGATCGGGAAACTTGTCGAATCGATCATAGGAGATTTGTTGCGAACACCTGTTACATAATAGGCATACACATCATTCACAAGTGTAAGATAATACACCAGCGATTTGCCCTGCGACATCAGGATATCATCGGTTGCCTGCGCCTGTTCTGCCTGTACCTGTTTACCGGTGCCATCTAAAAACACAAAGTTTTTGCCGATTTTAACACGTTGTACTATAAACTTTGAGTTGACTTTATGCTGGATCAGCGCCATAGGATGCGCAATGGCCTTACCGCTTTTATCCAGAAGCTGGGCGGCGCCGTTTGCGTTGGGTTTAATCTGTCCTACTTCGATCGATTTACCGGTTGCGTCTTTTACTACAGGTTTAACCGCCTCCTCAATTTCAAATAAATGGCCGGTCTTATCCATAAAAGCAGGTAACCTGTTTGGTCCCAGTTTGCGGATATGCCCTGTCATCCGGAACAAGCTGTCCGGTTTATGCGGAGTCATCGTACGTTCGTGCGTTACCGGGTCGGGCGGCGAAACGTTAAAGAATACCGGCGATTCCAGAACAATCTTATCGCCTGCCCCGTAGGCCGGAGCCGGCGAGGTGATCCATAAAAACATCTGTTCGGACCAGCGATAAAAATCGCAATTGTTGTTAGGTACAAAAGTTACGCTGTTGGCAGGTAACACCTGTCCGTTAGTAGTGATGGTATCGCCTTTAAACCAGGTTTTGAAAGTATCTTTTCCTACCACGCACGATTTGCATACATCGGGAGGTAAAATAACTTTACTTACCGTACCAGCCGATGGCGTGGTTCCGTGGTTGTTGCAACTCCACACCGCGGCGCCAAGTAAGGCAATTACCGCCGTAATTTTAATCGATTTTTTCATTTTTTAATTGGGATTGAAAGATTTAGGTGAATAATATAAGTATGATAAAATGGTTAGTTTATATATCAGGGTAAATAAACAGGCGTTTAGTTGTTCGGTAAAACCCTTTTCACAATGCTTTCTGTTTATAAAATTAAATATTTAGATGATACAATGTATAAATATTTAATAAATAATTATTAAATACCACATCCGGTATCGCAACAAACCATTCAAGATTACAGTTATTTTATTTAACATATTGTTTAGTAATACCTTGTTAACGAAAACTCAACTGAATAATGCTTGTGTGTCAGAAATTAAAAAGCCGGATAACTAATAGCTATCCGGCTTTTTAATAACATTTAATATTATAAAACGCTTACTTTTTCATGCTTTTATCAATGGCATCAATAGATGTCAAATGCATTTTTAGCGTAGGCAAAGTTTTAATTACAAACGCTTTCAGATCGGGATCTTTCAGGTTCTTCTCTGCATCCTCAAAATGTTTAATGTCTGTTTTGTGGTCATCAACCATCATGCTTACATAAGCTTTATCAAAATCAGCGCCGGTCTTTTTGTTTAGGTCATCGTAGTGTTTTTGTTCATCTGCTCCAACAACCAGCGGTAATGCGATATTCTTACCTTTTGCCAAAGCCTTTAATTCGTCATTCGCCTTGCTGTGGTCTGTCACCATCATCGCACCAAAATCCTTGATCTTAGCATTGGTGCTTTTTTCCTGCGCCAGTTTACCCATCATTACTTCGGCCATACCGCCATTTGCCGCTTCAACGGCAAACTTGGCATCATCGCCACCAACTGTCATTTGGGTGGCAGTAGTATCCTTTTTAACCGAATCCATTTTAGTGGTATCGTGGGCTTTGTTCATACTGTCGGCAGCGCCCTTACTATCTTTGCTGCTGTGGCAGGCCTGCAGGCTAAACACAGTAGCTGCAGTGATCATTGCAAAACTTAATTTTTTCATATAGGTATATTTTACAGGGTTTAATTAAGTTGTAAACAATAAAATATACTTATAGTTTTATTTGTCGTTATTAATCATTGTGCTTAGTTAACGGTACTTGTCACCCAAATATAATCCGCACCCATCTTGCCGTAACTTAAAGTTTTGCTATTTTTGAGGTATAAAATTATTGATATGAATTTTCCGGCAGAATTAAAGTACACTAAAGATCACGAATGGGTTAAATTGGAAGGCAGCGAAGCTGTTATTGGGATTACCGAATTTGCCCAACGCGAATTAGGCGATATTGTATATATTGACATTCCGAGCGTTGGCAAAGTAGTTAGCCGCGAGGATGTTTTTGGTACTGTTGAAGCTGTAAAAACGGTTTCTGACTTATTTATGCCGGTTACCGGTGAGGTGATCGAAATCAATTCGTTGCTGGATAAACAGCCTGAATTGGTTAACAGTGACCCTTACGGTGATGGCTGGATGGTAAAAGTAAAAGTTGCTGATATTGCTGAAGTTGAGACCCTATTATCAGCGACTGATTATCAGAACCTGATAGGAGTATAATGCGCCATATCTTAAAATATCAGGGGCTCACTTTACTTTGGGCCCTGTTTATTTTTATACTCTGCACCATCAAAATGGGCGGTGTGGCCGCTTCGCCACTCTTTTTTGCCGGCTTTGATAAATTGGTGCACTGTGGTTTGTTTTTTGTTTTGGCAGCGTTAATGAGCAGCGGGGTAATAAGAGCCAATACCCGCCATAATTTAACACCATTGCAACAGTTTTTAAGCTTTGCCTTACCGGTATTTTTTGGCGCGGTAATAGAAATTTTACAAGCTTATATATTTACCTGGCGCAGTGGCGAGTGGGCCGATCTGTTTGCCGATACTGTAGGCGCCAGCATGGCAATGTTTTGTGTGATATTAACAATATGGTCGCAAAAATATGAAAAACAAAATTAAACTCCTTTTAATAGCCGGCTTAGTTAGCGCAATAAGTTCATGCGGCCTCTTTCATAAAAGTTGCAATTGCCCTCACTTTTCGCAAGTTAAACGCGTTACGATTCACTACAACCTTTCATAAAACAGGCACTAACTTTATCGCTTTAGCAACAAGTTGCCCCACTTAAGTTTCTCAATTGTAAAATGTTAATACTGCCAGTTCCTTATTTGGATTTAATTTAAATAAGGTTTACATTTGTTGAGTTATATCTAACATCAAAATGAGGTTATCACAACTTAAAGTAGGCGAAAAAGGGACTGTTAAAGAGTTTACCGATTTAGAAATGTCGGTAAAGTTGATGGAAATGGGATGTTTACCCGGCGAAGAGATCAGGGTTGAACGCATTGCCCCTCTTGGCGACCCGATTGCCGTTAATGTTGCCGGTTACCAGTTAAGCCTGCGTAAACGCGAAGCTTCAACCATAATTTTGCAGTAGTGTTTATCAGGTTATAAGGTGAAAGCGGATATAAGAGTTGCACTTGTAGGTAATCCAAATACCGGGAAATCAACGCTTTTTAACGTACTTACAGGCCTTAACCAAAAAATAGGAAATTTTCCGGGTGTTACAGTTGACAAGAAGGTGGGTTATTGCACCCTTCCGGATAGCCGTATTGCGGAAATAATTGACTTGCCGGGCACTTATAGCCTTTATCCCAAAAGCCGCGACGAATCCATTGTATTTTCGGTTTTAGCCGATAGAAGTAACGAGCTCAACCCCGACCTGGTTATTGTGATACTGGATGCTACTAATTTAAAACGAAACCTGCTGCTTTACTCGCAGGTTGCCGATCTGAAGATCCCGGTCATCATAGCGCTTAACATGATGGATATGGCTAAAAAAGCCGATATCAACATCGATGTTAATGTTTTTGCCGAAAAACTTGGTGTACCTGTTGTGCCTATTTCGGCCCGGAAGACCGAAGGTATCGATCAGCTAAAACAAGCCATTACATTCGCCAATAAGGTTGCCCTGCAACAGGATAGTATTGATGTGGAAACCATAGCACCGCAACTCATCAACCGCATTAAGCAAGATATCAATATTGACAACACTTACTTTGCTTTACAGTTAGCGCATCAGCACGAAACGCTGACGTTTTTAACTAAGCAACAAAGCGACCATATTGAGGATCTGGAAAAAGAATATTCCTTTCATTCGCAAAAAGCTCAAGGCGCCGAAACCATTGCCCGTTATAATTTTATTAACGATTTACTATACGATACTGTAAAACAAAAAATAACCGCCGAAGATGAAACCTTAAGCAACCGGATAGACAAGGTGCTTACGCATAAAATATTCGGGTTTATTATATTTTTCGGCATACTCATCTTTATGTTCCAGGCTATTTTTGCCTGGTCGGCATACCCGATGAGTTTAATATCCGATCTGTTTGTGTGGGTACAGGCATCGCTTCACCATTATTTACCAGCGGGCCCGTTAACCAACTTATTGGTTGATGGCGTTATTGCCGGACTAAGTGGCGTAATGGTTTTTATACCGCAGATAGCCATACTTTTTGCCCTGATATCAATATTGGAAGATACGGGATACATGTCGCGGGTTACTTTCATGATGGATAAAATTATGCGCAAGGTTGGCTTGAATGGCAAATCGGTAGTGCCGCTTATCGGCGGGTTTGCCTGCGCTGTGCCATCAATTATGAGTACACGCACCATCGAGAACTGGAAGGACAGGATGATCACCATTATGGTTACGCCCCTCATCACCTGCTCGGCGCGCCTGCCTGTTTATACACTACTTATTTCGTTGGTGGTACCTAACAAAAACGTTTGGTGGATATTCAATATGCAGGGCCTGGCCTTAACGGCGATGTATCTCTTCAGCTTAGTATCGGCAGTGGTGGTCGCCTGGGTTATGAAGCACCTGCTAAAAGCCCGCGAACGCGGTTACTTTATTATGGAATTGCCCGTATACCGCATGCCCCGTTGGAATAATGTGATACATACCATGTACGACAGGGCCAAAACCTTTGTGATACAGGCCGGTAAAGTAATCATCGCCGTATCGGTAATACTTTGGGTGCTGGCATCATTCGGCCCGGGTAAGTGGATGGATAGCATCGATCAGAAATACAAACAACCCGAGTTTGCAGCCTTGCAGAAAACGGCTCCCGATAGCGTACAAAGGATGATCGCTTCCGAAAAACTGGAAAACTCATACGCAGGGATGCTTGGTCATGTAATAGAGCCCGTCATCAAACCTTTGGGGTTTGACTGGAAAATAGGTATAGCGCTCATCACCTCTTTTGCGGCCCGCGAGGTATTTGTTGGCACCATGGCAACTATGTACAGCGTTAACGGCGATGCCGAAAAAATGGAATCGGTACAGCAGAAAATGCACAGTGCTAAAAACACCGAAACCGGCGAGCCGGTATTTACCCTGGCCGTGGCGATGAGCTTAATGATGTTTTACGCTTTCGCGATGCAATGCGCAAGTACCGTAGCTGTTGTTTACCGCGAAACTAAAGACTGGCGCTGGCCGGCCGCACAGTTTGCTTATATGACGGTGCTGGCCTACGTGGCAAGTTTTATCACCTACCACGTTTTAAAATAAGCACAGGCAAACAAATCTGCCAGCGTGGTTAACCTGCAATCTCTTCCAATTCCAAAAGTGCCACGCATTGGTTAGCTATTTCCAATTCTTCGTTAGTAGGTATTACCAAAATCCTGGTGCGGGCGTTTACGCTACCAATATCTTTAATGCCAGGAAGACTTGCTTTGTTTTTATTCAAATTAAGCACAATGCCTAAATACTCCATATCGGCGCAAACCATTTCGCGGGTGCGGCAATCGTTTTCGCCAACACCTGCTGTAAAAACAATAGCATCCAAACCATTAAGGGCAGCTGCGTAACTACCTATAAATTTTTTGATGCGATAAGTATACATATCGTAAGCCAACTTAGCGGCCGGGTCGCCTTCGTCAACCAAACGGCCGATATCGCGCATATCGCTGTAACCGGTTAGTCCTAACATCCCACTTTTGTTGTTCAGCAGATCGTTGGTCTGTTCGGTAGTGTAACCTAGGTGCGATGATAGGTACATTACAACTGAAGCATCGATATTACCACAACGGCTCCCCATGATCAATCCATCAAGCGGGGTTAACCCCATACTGGTATCAATACATTTGCCGGCATTAACTGCAGCCATACTGCAACCATTGCCCAGGTGTATGGTAATGATCTTGGCATTGGGTTTACCCAGGTATTTGGCGGCTTTTTCTGAAACATATTTATGGCTGGTACCATGAAAGCCGTATACACGCAAGCCGTAATCAGTATAAAACGATGCAGGGATGGCATACCGGTATGCTTTCTCGGGCATAGTTTGATGAAAGGCTGTATCAAAAACAGCTATTTGTACCGCTTTGCTGAAAATCTTTTCGGCTACTTCAATACCCTTGTAATGCCCCGGGTTATGCAACGGTGCCAATTTGAATAATCTTTTGATCTCCTGCTTAACAAAATCGGTGATAATAGTGGTTTTGGAAAGGTTTTTTCCACCCTGAACAACACGGTGGCCAACAACCTCAATATCGGCTGTATTTTTTATTACTCCGTTAACCGGATCGGTTATTAAACGGACTATCTCGCTGAAGCCGGCCTCGTGGTCGGGTAGATCAAGTACTTGCGTGCTAATACATTCCAGGTTACGCTTATAGGTTTTATGGATCACCTTAGCATTGCCTGTACCAAGCCGCTCAACCAATCCGCTGCAAACCGGCGACTCTGACGGCATTTTAAATAACTGGTATTTGATAGAGCTGCTACCGCTGTTTATAATAAATATGTTCATGCTAATACGAGTTGTGGTTGGTAAACTTCCTGACTTTGAATGGCGGTAATGATCACGGTGTTGAATATATCATCAACAGTACAGCCGCGGCTTAAATCGTTCACCGGTTTATTGAGGCCCTGCAGTATTGGGCCTATTGCCAGGGCGCCGGTTTCGCGCTGGATGGCTTTGTAGGTGTTGTTGCCGGTGTTCAGATCAGGAAAAATAAACACGCTCGCCTGCCCTGCTACGGCCGAGCCCGGCATTTTACTTTTGCCGATAACCGGGTCTACGGCGGCATCGTATTGTATCGGGCCTTCTACCTTCAGGTCGGGCCTGTTTATTCTCACCAGGTTAGTAGCCTTACGCACCTTATCTACTTCTTCGCCAACACCCGACTCGCCCGATGAGTACGAAAGCATGGCAATTTTAGGGTCGATGCCAAAACGTTTGCTGCTATCGGCTGAGGAGATGGCAATTTCGGCTAATTGTTCGGCAGTTGGATTTGGGTTAACCGCGCAATCGCCAAATACCGATACCCTGTCCGGAAGGCACATAAAAAATATGGATGACACCAAAGTAGTGTCGGGCTTGGTTTTAATGATCTGCAGTGCCGGCCTGATGGTATGTTGCGTGGTGTGTACTGCTCCCGAAACCATACCATCGGCATCGCCGTTGTAAACCATCATCGTGCCAAAATAAGAGCAGTCGGCAACCAGATCGTGAGCTGTCTCCAACGTAACACCCTTGTTTTTACGCAGCTCATAAAGCTGGTTCACATACCGTTCAAAATCTTCACTTTGGGCCGGATCGACAATTTTTATTTTGGCGAGGTCGAGGTTAATGTTTTGTTTTTTTACGAGCGCCGAAACTTCTTCCAACGTTCCTAAAATCGTGACATCAACGATCTGCTCATTAATTAAACGGGCAGCAGCCTTTAAAATACGCTCGTCGTTTCCTTCGGGTAATACAATACGTTTTTTCTTCTTTTTGGCCCATTCGGTTAACTGATATTGAAACATCCGCGGAGTGATGCCCGATGGTTTAAAAGTTACGATCTGTTTATCCAGCTCGGCTACGTTAACGTACTTTTTAAAAACATCAATGGCTAACTGGATCTTTTTGGTGTTCTGCGCGGTAATTTTCGAGCGGACGGCGCCGAGTATATTACTGGTTTGGAAGGTACCTGTTTCTACCGCAATAATGGGCAGCACAGTCGGCAAGCCTTTAATTAACCGCATAATGGGTTCTTCGGGCAAACAGCCGGCGGTTAATACGATACCGGCTACTTTAGGGTAGTTGTTTGACAGGTTAGCCTGTAAAGCGCTGATGATGATATCGCCACGGTCGCCCGGGGTTACGATCAACACATTCTCTTTCAAATAATTTAAAAAATTCGGTACCTGCATAGCCCCTGTAACAAAATGATCCACCGGGTTTGATAAATTCTCTTCACCAAATAATAGTTTGCCGTTAAGCTTCTCGCAGATCTCTTGCATCGTCGGGCTTTGCAAACCAATATCTTCGGGGATGAAAGAGGTTAGTACCTGATGTGGCAGTTTTTTTGCCAGCTGATCCCGGATCTCATCTATACTTTCAATCGTTATCCTATTGATCACCAGCGCAAGCACCTGTATTTCGCGGGCTTCAAAATTACGTACCGCGCTTAGAGCGGCATCAATTATCTGGGTATTGGTTTTGGCCTCGCCCGAAAGTACAATGATTACCGGCGCCTGCAGATTCTTTGCGATCTGTACGTTGATCTCAAACTCAAAAGCTACGCCTTCGCCAAGATAATCTGTACCCTCAACAACCGTAAAATCGTACTTTTCTTCCAGGTTCTTAAACTTTTTGATAATGGTACCTATCATTTCGCCCTGTTGCTCGGTCTCCATTTGCCGCATCGATTCTTCCCAGGTAAAGGCATAGGTATCCTGGTATGCCATTTTCAGATCGAAGTAAGTTAAAATGGTATCGATATGATCTTCTTTCTTACCAAGAAGTTTTTGCCCTATGATGGGTTTGTAGTACCCTATTTTTTGTGCCTTGCCTAACAGCATGTTAACCAGCCCGATCGAGATGATAGACTTGCCGCTATTAGGCTCGGTGCTTGCTATAAAAACTGACTTAATCATTTTTGCCTGATATTATATTTGTGTGCCATCGGTACCCTTTAACTCTTGCTGCGTTAGTGCCAACGCCGCCGTTTTAACCGACTGTATCTGTATCGAAAACTCCTCAAGCTCTGTTTTAATTTTAGCATAATTTTCGATCAAATTAATATCAAAAGGCTGCTTGCTTTTGATTATGATCGGTTCGAGCCTATGCAAATAATGCAGGATATGAGTTTTTAAATCGCAATGCGTTTTTTCAATGTTGGCGACCTTGTTAAGATAGCCCTGAGCGACTGAACTATCATCGGCATTGGCAAGATGCTTTCTAAAAAAATCAAGTTCATTTTCCAGAAAGGCAAGTTCAGAGAGCCATTTCTTACTTACCAGGTACAGCTCCTGCAGTTCGGCGTTAAGCGCATTGTCTTCAATCAATGTTGTCATCACTCAAAATTTATATTCAAAAGTGATGCTTATGGAACTTTATTTAACTGATGATAGGCATACGAAAAAGTGATCAATATCACTTTTTTTCAATCAGGTGGGAGAGTTTTGTACAATTTAAGCATCTATATTTTTCAAACACCAGCAAAGCCTCGGCAAAATCTTCAAACCAGCGCCACGTTATTTGCAAAAAATCAGGTTCTTTTTAAAATTTATTGCAATCAAATATTAATTTTCGATAAAAAAATTTATCTATAGCCTTATTTTGTACACAAATCGGCAAAACTTATATTTTTAACAAAAAACATTCTTTTTACATTTTAATATATCTAATTTTAATATTGAAAACATGCAATTAGATGCAAAAACACGCATTTAAAGTAACAAAGCAATATGTTTTCAATTAATTTAATTATTGAATAAAATATTAAATAATTAAATTATTATAAAACCCCTGATAATTGATTAACTCTAAAGCGAATAACTCCATCATTAAGGAAAGTTTTGATGAAAAGCTTTTTGGCTTGCTTGTAGCGAGCGTGAAGGACTATGCCATCTTTATGGTTGACCCTGACGGCTACATTTTGAGCTGGAACAAAGGGGCCGAGCATATTAAAGGCTATACCGAAACTGAAATTATTGGCAAACACATTTCTGTTTTTTATACCCCAGACGACAAAGAAAAAAACGAACCTGAAAAAAATCTGACCGCCGCCCTGAAAAACGGCGAGCATGCGAACGAGGGCTGGAGGCTGCGCAAAGACGGCACTATGTTTTGGGCTGACGTTGTTTTCACCCCAATTTATAACGATAATCGGCATATAGGCTTTGCTAAAGTTACCCGCGACATTTCCGAACGCAAAAGTAAAGACGATGAAAGGGCCGCTGCTAACGCCAGCCTTGAAAAACAAGTTAAAGAGAATACTGAACAAATAATATCAAATGAATTACGCTTTCGCAGTTTAATAGAAAACAGCTATGATGGCATTTGTCTTTTTGATAGAGATATGAATGTTTTTTATCGTAGTAAATCGGCCGAGCGAATAAATGGCTGGAAGAATGCCGAAAGGGTTCAGTTTAAAATTACCGATCTGCCGCATCCGGACGATAGGAGTATTCTGGTTAACCGGCTTGAACAAGCCCTAAGCAAACCCGGTGTACCCATATTTGCAACATTCCGTACTTTGCATAAAAACGGCCACTATATATGGCTTGAATGTATGTTTACCAATATGTTTGATGACGAAAACATCAATGCTATTGTTTCAAACTTCAGAGATATCACCCAAAAAAAACTGGCCGAAGAACTATTGAGCCGGTCGAACAAAGAGCTGTTCTCCTATAAGTACGCATTGGACGAGGCTGCCATTGTTGCGCTTACCGATCAAAGGGGGATTATTAAACACGTAAACCGAAATTTTTGCAAAATATCTAAATACAACGAAAGTGAACTTGTAGGCCAGGACCATCGCATTATTAACTCATCGTATCACGACAAGGCCTTTATAGCCAACCTTTGGAAAACTATAGCAAATGGACAGATATGGAAGGGCGAAATAAAAAACAAAGCCAAAGACGGAACCTTTTACTGGGTTGATACCACCATTGTACCTTTTTTGAACGAGCATGGTAAACCGTATCAATACATCGCCATCCGGTCGGACATTACGGAGCGAAAAAACTCAGAAATAGAAATAAAAAACAAAACAGCCCAAATAGAAAGCATACTGGAGAGCATTACCGATGGTTTTGTAGCTTTTGATAAAAATTTATGTTATACCTATGCCAATAAAAAAATTGGTGAGATGTTGGCGTGCGATCCAAAATCACTATTAGGGAAATATGTTTGGGACCTGTTCCCTGAAGCAATAAGATCGGCGACGTATATGGCTTTTAATGAAGCCTTAAAAGAACAGCAATACATTTGCCACGAAGATTATTATGAACCCCTGGATCTGTGGCAGGAAAACCACATCTATCCTTCGGCGAACGGATTGTCTGTTTTTATCCGGAATATTTCTGATCGAAAAAAAGCTGAGTTAGAAATTAAAGCGCTGAACGACAACTTAGAAAAAAAAGTTATAGAACGTACCCACCAGTTCGAGGTCGCCAATAAAGACCTCGAATCATTCTCCTATTCTGTATCGCACGATCTGCGTACCCCTTTGAGGGCTGTAAATGGCTATGCCGTAATGCTGAAAGAGGACTTTGAAGGCAAATTAGGCGCAGATGGAGACAGGTTGCTTGATACCATAATCAATAACGCCCGGTTAATGGGACAGCTCATTGATGACCTACTTACCTTTTCGCGCCTGGGACGAAAAGAAACTGCATTTTCTACAATTGATATGGGAGCTATGGCTGAGGCTTGCGTGCGCGAGTTGCTGATCAGCGAAACTAATGCCTATCAGGTAAAGATAAATACCCTGCCTACTTGCGAGGGCGATAGCACCATGCTGCGACAGGTTTGGATGAACCTTATTGGCAATGCCATAAAATACAGTTCGAAAAAAGGCTCCCCCGAAATTGAGATCGGCTGCATAGACAAACCCGAACTTACCTACTATATAAAAGACAATGGCGATGGCTTTGATATGCAGTATGCCGATAAACTGTTTGGCGTATTTCAACGCCTGCACCGTATGGACGAATTTGAGGGAACCGGTGTGGGGCTGGCACTGGTTAAGCGTATAATTGATAAACACTGCGGCAAAATATGGGCCGAAGCGATAGCGGGCAAGGGAGCCACATTTTATTTTACATTAAAGAAAATAACTAAAACTAACTATCATGAACAACCATCAAGTTGAGATATTATTAGTTGAGGATAACATGCACGATGCCGAGTTAACTATCCGATCCTTAAAAAAAGCCAACCTCGCTAATAACCTCGTTCACGTGAAGGATGGTGCTGAAGCTCTTGATTTTATATTTGGCAGGGGTAGTTATACCGGCCGCGATGTGTACGACCGGCCAAAGGTAATACTATTGGACATTAAAATGCCGAAAGTTGACGGCATTGAAGTATTAAGAATCATCAAATCAACAGAGGAAACAAAGCGAATACCTGTTGTGATCATGACATCCTCAAAAGAGGAGCAGGATATTATTAATAGCTACAACCTTGGAGTTAACAGTTATGTAGTAAAACCTGTAAATTTTGAAGAGTTTGCAAAAGCGGTTAGTGAATTGGGATTGTATTGGTTAATAACCAATCAAACGCCACATAATTTATAACAAAATGCCCCCTAAATTAAAAATACTACATCTGGAAGATATGGTTACCGATGCCGAATTGGTGTACCGGGAGCTCAAAAGATCGAATATTGAATTTGACACAAAGCTTGTAGATAACAAGCATGATTATACATTGGCGCTAAAACATTATGCGCCCGATATTATCCTGTCGGACCATTCGTTACCATCGTTTAACTCGATTGAGGCATTGGCGATTCTCAAGCAAAGCCATTTAAACGTGCCGTTTATACTTATAACAGCAACTGTGTCGGAGGATTTTGCAGTTGATGTAATGAAAGCCGGCGCTACTGACTACATTTTAAAAGATAGGTTGCAGCGCTTGCCTAACGCCGTGACAAATGCGATAGAAAAATTCAAGTCGGAGGCGGAGAGCCAACGAGCCAACCAGGAGCTGGCATTGCTTTTTAACACTATTGATGAAGTGTTTTTTTCGCGGGACCTTGTAAAGTCGAACTTGGTACAGATATCACCTGCATGTGAAAAAGTATACGGGTACACAGGACAAGAGTTTCTGACGAACCCGGAATTATGGGGGCAAATTATTCATCCGGAAGATCGGGGAATCAGGAATAATAATGATGCAAAACTTGCTTGCGGTGAAACAGTAATTGCCCAATACCGCATCATTCATAAAAACGGTGGTATAAAATGGCTTGAAAGTAAGATTATACCTAAGCTTAATGAAGCAGGAGTGCCGGTAAAATTATATGGTGTTACCAGAGATATTACCCAACGTAAAAACAACGAAAAAAAAATATTTGAAGCGGCACAAACCCAGGCAGCAATACTCAATGCCCTGCCGCCTAACATTGCTTTGCTTGATGAACACGGCAAAATAATTGCAGTAAATGAATCGTGGAAGAAATTTGCCCTGCAAAATAACCTGGGGATGCCTAATTATGGCATTGGGTATAGCTATGTCGCTATATCCGAAAAAGCTACGGGTGTTGATAAAAACGATGGCGAGTTAATAGCCCGGGGAATAAGTGACGTGATAAGCGGGGACAAACATGGGTTTACAATGGAGTACTCCTGCCACTCGCCTACCGAAAAAAGATGGTTTCAGGTGGTGATTGCTCCATTGGCCGAAAAACACGATAAGGGCGCGGTGGTGTTACATATTAATATTACCGATCGCAAACTTGCGGAAGAATCTTTGTTACAGTCCGAAGCAAATCTGCGTTCGGTTTTCGAAAACACCGATCTATCTATTGTACTGTTTGATACCGACCTAAAGATCGTCTCATTTAACAATAATGCAAAGGTGTTATCGATAAAAAATTTCACTAAAAAGCTAAAATCCGGTAGCTCGGCATTTAACTATTTCCCAAAAGAGAGAAGACATGCCATTAAACAGGCTGTGAGGCGTGTGATCGAAAATCATGAAATGGTGGAGTACGAAGTTAGTTACGACATGAAAGATGGCAGCACAGAATGGTTTGAGGTAAAATGGGTTGGTGTAACTGATAAAAAAGGTAAAAATATTGGCTTGATTTTAACATTAAAAGACATTACCCATCGCAAGCGCAAGCAGGCAGAACGAAAAAAGATAACTACTGATCTTATAAAACGCAACAACGATCTGGAACAATTTGCTTACATCGTATCGCATAATTTGCGGGCGCCGGTGGCCAATATCAAAGGCTTGTCAGATTTATTAAATTCGGGTACATCTCCAGGTGACGAACGTTTCGACGAATTCAAGGCTCTATCCTCGTCTATCAACAACCTCGACACCGTCATTACTGATCTGAATAATATTTTACAGGTAAACGGCGAAGTAAATGATAAACTGGAAATGGTACCGCTTAATGAGCTTCTTGATGAAGTGAGCGAAAGCCTGAATTTGCTCATCGATAAAAATAACGTAACGATTACTGGCGATTTTAAAGAAGTAGGAGAGTTGCTTACATTAAAGAGTTACATCTACAGCATCTTTCAAAACCTGATAACCAACAGTATAAAATATAAGCGAGCCAATATCGACCCCGCAATAAGTATAACCAGCAAAAAAAGCTGGAATATGATCACCATTGTTTTCCATGATAACGGACGGGGAATCGACATGGCAAAAAACGGTCCGCACATATTCGGTTTATACAAACGCTTCGACACTAGCGTCGAAGGGAAAGGAATGGGCCTGTTTATGGTAAAAATAGAAGTAGAAAGCCTTGGAGGTACAATTAGTGTTGAAAGCGAACCTAACGCCGGAACATCGTTCACCATTAACCTACCGATAAAAAGTCTTGTTTAGTTTAGGGGTTCACTATGCAAAAAAGAAAGCCTGCTCGTCGAAAGATGGCAGGCTTTTGATTTTAATTTAAATCTGGCTTGTTTAACCGGTATAATATCAATTATAACCGTCCGGTTATAAAAACCCTCTTCGGGAAGTTTGTTTTCAAACGGTGCGTGGCTGTATCTTCATCAAAACCTAATGTCTCAACTTAACGTGGGTTTTGCCCGATGCAGTTAACGAATATTGAAACATAACCGGCATAGAGGAATTTATTGCGGTTTATACTAATTGTATTAAAACGTAGTTCAATTTTTCACGAAAAAAGATTAACGATTACGATCATTCCGGGCAAAATCATAAACCATAAAGCAACAGTAACATTCTCATTTTTTGTTAGTTAAATGTGGAAAAAAACTTCTCAAAATCACTCAATCAAAAAAAACAGCTATTCTGGTAATTAAACGCATTTTTTTAACTTAAATAAAAAAAACTTGCGAAAACATCTTTAAAACTTTCCAGAATGTAAAACCTTGCCATAGCCGCCCACGTAAAAAGAAGGCAGCATCTATGATATGGTTTAGGCATGGTAAACTTTTACTTTAGGCGATTTACTAATTATTTTTTTTCTCTTGCGCTTACGCTAATTGTCCCGGTATGCTTTATTGCCAACCACCTCGCCGTACGTCCTTCTTATCGCAACCTTACCAACAACAACGCTGTGGCGGCAACAACTCCAACCCCAATTACCGCGTGTACGTTGACGGACGCCACAGTATCGCAATGTGCCTCCAGCATGGTATTAAATGTTGATGCGGGCTATACCAATTATCTCTGGAGTACGGGATCAACCGGAAACTCAATTACAGTAACCAGCTCAGGCACATATTGGTGGGAAACCGTAAGATATGATGAAGATGCTGTAGTGAACGGCGGTTTTGAAGTTGCTGTAAACCATTATTCGGGTTTTACCAGCAGTTACACCAAAAACACATCAAGTTTGGTAGCCGAAGGTACTTATGCCGTATTAAAAGATCCGCATAGCGAACATCCGAGCTTTGCCACATTTAACGATCATACCAAAAACAATGGCACGGGTTACATGATGGTGGTAAACGGTGCATCTACAGCCAACGTTACCGTATGGTCGGAAGCTATTACTGTACAGGCCAATACCACGTATGTTTTCTCAGTATGGGGCACATCGGTAACTCCTGCCAGCCCCGGGATACTTAATTTTTCGATCAACGGATCGCAGTTAGGTAACATCACGCTTAACTCTACAATTGGCGTCTGGCAGAATTTCACAGTTAGATGGAGTTCGGGTGCCAGCACCACCGCTACGATAGGCATTGTAAATCAAAACACAGCAGCATCGGGCAACGACTTTGCATTAGACGACATCACTTTTGCACCCGTTTGCCGCAAAAACATAACAGCTAATTTATATCCAAGTCCGGCCAAACCGATAATCACAAATTAAAAAACTACAAAAACAAAACACCATGAAAAACAAATCCACCATCTTAAAAGCATCGCTTACCTTGCTTTTAGCCATCATTATCAGCTCGGCCTTTGCGCAAACGCCGTTTAGCGGCCCGAGCGATGCCGTTACTGCCCCGCCTGCCACTGCAGCTTCAGTGTCACAGGTAATATGTAGCGGCAGCCAAATCCAGTTAAAAACAACCGCTACTGCGGGTTATACCTATCAATGGTATAAGAAAAATCCAGCCGGCGGTGCTATGCAACTGGTGCAGGACGGCACGAGCAACACCTACACCGAAACTCCGTCGGGCGCGGGTTATTACACCTATCAATTGGTTGAGATCAACTCTAATGGCTGTACGTCGATATCGTCGGACCCATTTAACATTTTTGTATTGCCACCAATTACTGCCGGTATTACTGCAACCAACGGTGCTACCGTTTGCGCAAGCGGACAAACCAGTTCAACGCTTAGTGCAACACCTGTTAATGGTTCGGGATATACCTACACCTACCAATGGACCAGGAATGGCAGTGCTATAGCGGGTGCAACTGCAAGCACATACACCGTAACCGAAACAACAGCAGGATCTGTAACCTTCGGGGTAACCGTAGCTTATACACTGAATGGCAGCTGTAGTTCATCGGCAACACAAACCATTACTGTAATTGCCGTACCAACCAAACCAGTTATTATTACCGGTCCATAACACATTGAGTAGTATACACTGACGTTTGATGAAGAAACGCTATTTAATATTGCTGTTTAACCTGCTGCTGTTTTTTACAGCGGCAGGTTTTACCGTGAATAAATATGGCGGACCTATACCCAGTGTAACTATAAACGCGGGCGATTCGATAACTTTACATGCTTCGACCGATGATGCTGTGATTTACGTGTGGTACAAAAACGGAGTACCAATACCTCAGGCTAACAGTAAAGACTACAGGGCAAAACAGGCCGGGTTTTATACCGTTATAGCTATCAACAAAGAAGGATGTGCTTCAGTAATATCCGAACCGATAGAAGTTAAAATAGCGCCCGAACTTTGGATAATTGCCGACAATAAAACCAGGCCTTACGGCTCAGCAAACCCAATACTTACATTTACCTACCAGGGTTTTTTAAATGGCGACGGACCAGGCATACTCATCAAGCTACCCGCTATAACTACCAGCCCAACAATTAAAACCAATGTTGGCACCTATCCTATTACCATATCTGGCGCACAATCCAATAAGTATCACATCAATTATCGTGATGCCCTTTTAACTATTACCAAGGTACCACTGATTATTACTGCTAATAACGATACCAAGTACAAAGATGGCCAGCCCTATACTAAAGGTAATGGGGTTGTTTATTCGGGTTTTGTAAATGGCGAGAACACCTCGGTGCTACAGGGTAGCCTGGCTTTTACCGGCAGCGCTATCGGCTCGGTTGATATCGGCCGTTACAGCATTATGCCAACAGGGTTTACAGCGGGCAATTACCAGATAACTTACCACCCGGGCATACTAAACGTTGTTGACAAAGTGGTAGATATGTCTGTGCTTAAAGTTTCGGAAGCCCGGACTGTACGGGTTGGCGAAACATATGAGTATACTTTAACAGTTGAAAACAAAAGCAACATGCCTGCAACACAGGTACAGCTAAAAGATGCTTTACCGCCAGAGCTCGACTATGTAAACATAACCAGCACAACACTGGGTGCCGCAACTTACGACATCAACAACCGCACCATAACCTGGTTGGTTGGCAACGTAGCGGCGTATGGTAAAGCTGTTTTAACCTTGCAGGTTAAAGCTAACATGCACGGCACTATTGTAAACTCGGCAAATGTATCATCCGCCGAAAGCGACGGTAATCTGGCCAATAACCAATCATCAGATAGCAAACAAATCGATGGTTTGTACATACCTAACGTGTTTACCCCAAATAACGATGGCCGGAATGATACCTTCATTATACCCAACCTGAGTTTTTATCCGGATAACGAGATAACCATTTTTAACCGTTGGGGCAATGTGGTTTACCGTACAAAATATTACAAGAGCGATTGGACCGCGCCGGGCCTGAACGAGGGAACATACTTCTACATTTTAAAAGTTAACAGTAATAGCAAATCGGATATATATAAAGGTTACGTAACGCTTTTGCGCGGTGCAGTGAAATAATGAATGGATAATAATTAATGCGCACATCATGAGAAAATTGTTTTTTATAGCATTTTTAACAATAATGAAACTCAGTGCCCTGGCGCAGCAGGATGCACAATACAGTCAATATATTTTTAACGGAATGTATATTAGCCCAGCTTATACAGGTTACAAGCAGGATTTTTACGTTCACTCGTTTGCACGCTCACAGTGGACCGGTTTTCCCGGTGCGCCGCAAAGTTTTTCAATTGCCGGTGACGTAGCCGTAGCCGATAACAAAGTGGGCCTGGGCATGATGATAGCCGCCGATAAAATTGGTGCGCAAAGCAGCCTGGCTACCAATTTTAATTTAGCTTACCATATACCGCTGGGGCAGGATGACGACACGCGCCTGTCATTCGGTATGGGCGTTGGCTTTATACAAGCTAGCATTGATGGTACGAAGCTCAACGCAGTACAGGAGGGCGACAGCTATATACCTACTTCGGGCGTAAGCTCTCTTTTCCCTGATGCACGCGCCGGTGTAATGTTTAGCACCAATACTTTTTACGCGGGCTTCTCGGCCGATAATCTGATAGCGCAGAATATGCAACACGATAAAGCTTTGCTGGTGCCTGTACCTAAACCTCATTACTATCTTACCGCAGGACAAATATTGAATGTAGGCGATGACCTAAAACTCAACCCCTCGTTTTTATTGAAGGACGATCGCGCCGGGCCAACCAGCCTTGATTTGAATATGTTTGTTTTATTAAGCGAGCGTTTATGGGTTGGTGGAACTTACCGCACAGCGGTACCCTTGTATTCTAAACCCAATATTCCAAACGATTTACCTAAAACAAATGCAACTATTGCTATGGTTGAGGTTTTTGTTACCGATAAATTGCGCGTGGGTTATGCTTTCGACTACTCCACCACTAAACTTGGCAACTACAATTATGGCACGCACGAAATATCCTTAGGTATCTACCTGCGTAAAAGCGACTCGACACCGGGTAACGAAAAATGCTATTTCAGATAAACAAAAGAACATGATAGGCTTACTCATCATTTTCATCATCAAAACTGCCCGGAGTCGCAAAGTGCACATCCGGCCGGCAGGCCAAGATGGGTAAATGTACTGCCCGTGAACTAAAACACATGGGTATTTATGGGTATTTCACAATACGTTTTTCGCTTTGTCCATTCAGCTTCGGGCTTCCGGCTCCAAAAACATATAGGTATTCTTCGGTATTTTAACTATACAACTCGGCTAGTTCTATGTTTTCCGTTGAATTTGCAATGGTGGCCGGGTAATTACGATTGCTGCTGTATTTTCTATAAACCATAAACAGGCAAAACATGTTAATAGCTACAATTACAAATATCATCATACTATAATAAGTTATAAGGCTACGAAAATCCCTGCCGGCATTATTAAAATCAGCAAAGGGTACATCATAGTTGTATTTAACGTCTACCATATTACCTG
>Ga0209026_1000501_pt1 | contig 28422 bp, 25 predicted proteins | sample AraplaCL_Col_mCL_FD_184262 | JGI IMG/M metagenome (GOLD analysis project Ga0209026, IMG submission 184262) | Arabidopsis root microbial communities from the University of North Carolina, USA - plate scrape CL_Col_mCL (SPAdes) (version 2) | ecosystem: Host-associated > Plants > Roots >... | reverse complement strand
CGCCGAAAAGGCGCGCTCGGTTGGAGACACCAATGCCGGCTCAATCGAAGCATTGCTGGAAAAAGCGAACGACTAGTTTGTTGTTTGACACATTTGCGCCGCAAGCCAGGCTTGCTTCGACAAGGAACGATCTATGAGGACGTCGGCGTGACCTTATCATTTTCGAGTATAGGATTAGGATTTGTTGCCGGCATCATCTCCACCTTGTCCCCCTGCGTCCGCAGAATTATCCGGCAACCGGGCCGCACCCTTTGTCTACGATGGCGCAATAAACGGTAACGTCGCCATCATGGACAACTTGCCGATGAAAATTACGCTATCCTCTGTCAAGGTTCGCCTCACTAAGCTTGGGCTCGGCTCCGGCCTATCCAGGGCGCTCCCTGAATCCAGACTGCTCGTGGAGGGGGCTATCCCTCCGCCAGAGTCGTGCAAACCCCGGGGTGTCCGTTTGTGTCGAGATTTCACCCAGATTTGCATTTCATCGCAACCCTGTCTGGATGTCGAAACCACAAATTCGTCAATGGATTCGCAGCCGCTGATTGGATCAGCCTCAAATGCAAATCTGGATCAAAGCGCGATGAAACTGAACAGTCGAGCCCTTGAATGTCTTACCAGAATCCATGCTCGCTGACGCTGGAAGGACAATTTCAGCCTTTCCCTGGGCCGGTGGCTTCTTTGGGCCTGAGCCCGAAATCCTCAAAGCCCTCAAAACACTCGCAAGCATACCGCCGCCTTGCATGAACTGAAGGTAATCATCATAGGGGATGCGGCCTCTCGCATAGGCGGTGAGGACACGGCGGCAAAACTCCAGCCGGACATTCGCCTCCGACACACCCCTGAGCTTCGCAAGCCCTTCCTGCACCTCAGGTCGGATGCCACCGTGGCTGCATGCCTCGATGTTCCAATTGAGAGCCGATGGATCGCTCAGCAGATTTTGTCGTATTCATATCCGCCCATGCTTGCCGTCGATTGTGCCTGTGCCGGTATTGTAAGCGCCGCCATAGCGATCGCCCCCGAAATTATTTGCCTTTTTCACTGTGCCCGTTTTCCCTTTGATCGGTCTACCGCTCCTGCATGGCCTCGGAGGCGACTTCTGCAAGCGGCGAGAACTGCCTGAAGATCCTATACGATCTCTAAGATCCGCCCTGGTCTTCCGCTTCTAAGTCGATATCGGCCTCTAGATCGAGCTCCAAATCCATTTCGTCGCCAAGACCACTAGCATCTGTTGTAGCTGCCGCCTCCGGTTGAACTTCCTGCTCGGAGCCACCGCGAAAAACCTCGTAAAGGAATTCGAGTTTCGCTAGCATTTCGTATCAAGTATCGATAGTTAGCCATCAGACGCCGAACCTTGCTATCTTCGCCGCAAAGCACTATCTTTGCGCCATGATATCCGCGCCAGGGGTGCTCAACATGTCCGAACCGCAGCTTTCCATCCGCAGCTCCAAGGCACGCGATCTGGCGCACGCGCTGGCCAGACGTACCGGCCAACCAATCAACAAGCTCGTCGAGATCGCGCTCGAGCACTACGACCAAGAACTGCGGCAAAAGCCAACACAGACGCCAGCCGACACGCTTTGGGAGTTAATGGCGGAGGGCCGACGGTCCGTGCCACCCGGCACCACCTCCGCCCACGATGATCTCTACGACGAAAATGGTTTGCCGAAATGATCGCCGTCGATACGTCGGTGATTGTGGCCACTTCACTGGGAGAGCCCGAAGCTGAACGGTTTCATGCGCTCGTCACCCGTCAGGAAGTCGTCATTGGCTGGCCGACCTTGCTTGAGGCACGAATGGTGCTCACCGGCAAGAGCTTTCCCAACGCTGCAACCATCATTTCACAGCTCGTGGCGCTGCCAAATGTGACCGCGGTGGCCTTTGGCGAGCGGCATTATTATGCTGCCGAGAAGGCCTTCGACCTGTTTGGTAAAGGTCGCCATCCGGCCAGCCTGAACATGGGCGACTGCTTCTCCTATGCCGTTGCCGCGGTTGCCAAGGTCCCTCTCCTCTTCAAGGGAAATGATTTCGGGCAGACAGACGTAAAGTGCCATCCCGCATCGGCTACGCAATGACAAGCAAAGCTGTCGTCCAGCCCTCCCCCGCTGACCCAGTGCTGCTCCGCGCCGAAGAACTCGATGCGCTCGACGCCATCCTGCCAATCGACCGCCGCGACCAACTGGCGACGCTGCTGACGGACGAGGATGTCGCCACCCTCAAGCATCTCGCCATGGAGGAGGGCATGGGGGCCAATACGCTGCGGGCGCTTGCCTCCGATCTCGGCTATCTCGAAGCCTGGTGCGAGCTTGCCACCGGCAGCGCCCTCCCCTGGCCGGCGCCGGAAAGCCTGCTCCTGAAATTTGTCGCCCATCATCTCTGGGATCCGGTCGAACGCGCCGAGGATCGCACCCATGGCATGCCTGACAACGTCGAGGTGGGACTGCGGACCAAGGGGCTCTTGCGTGCCGACGGTCCGCACGCGCCGGATACCGTGCGCAGGCGACTGACGTCCTGGTCGATCCTCACCCGCTGGCGTGGTCTGCCAGGGGCGTTCTCCGCCCCTTCCCTGAAATTTGCACTCAGGCTCGCGGTGCGAGCCAGCGCTCGGCCAAGGCGGCGCAACAGCAAAAAGGCGGTCACCGGTGATGTCCTGGCAAAGCTGCTTTCCACCTGCGCCGGCGAGCGCCTGGTCGACCTGCGCGATCGCGCGTTGCTGCTCACCGCCTTTGCCTCCGGCGGTCGCCGGCGTTCCGAAATCGCTGATCTTCGCATCGAGGATCTGGTCGACGAAGAGTCGGTGCATGCCGATCCGAGGAATGCCGCCTCCCCTCTCCTGCCGTGCCTCACTGTCAACCTCGGCCGCACCAAGACAACGACGGCGGACGACCGGGCGCACGTCATTCTCATCGGTCGGCCTGTTGATGCGTTGAAGCGCTGGATCGCCGAGGCATCGATCGAGGCCGGCCCCGTGTTCCGGCGTATCGACCAGTGGGGCAACATCGATCGACGGGCGCTGACGCCGCAGTCGGTCAATCTGATCCTGAAAAGCCGATGCAAGCTGGCGGGGTTGGATGCAGAGATGTTTTCGGCGCATGGGCTGCGATCAGGATACCTGACCGAGGCGGCCAATCGCGGGGTGCCGCTACAGGAGGCGATGCAGCAGTCATTGCATAAGTCGGTGGCGCAGGCCGCGAGCTACTACAACAATGCCGAGCGAAAGAACGGACGCGCGGCTCGGCTCATTCTGTGAACTATGACATTCGCGCGCTCCAGCTCTGCCAAGGCATCGCCGTATCAATCATCCGCTTGTAAAGAAGGGCCGACTAGCGTCGATTTTAGTGCCGCCACAATAAACACCTGTTGGCCGTCACGACTATTTTTGGTTCGCTGGGCAATAACGCCAAAAATGTCTGTGGCGGCTGCACGCTCCTAATTTTGGATTCATGAAGTCGTCCTAAGAAGACCTGCTAATCGGGAGAATTTAAGATGCAGAATATCACGAACATCTTACGAGCGGTTGTTTTCACGGCAGCCATTGCCTCGACTTCGACGGCTTGGGCCTCAGGCTTCGAGAACATCATCGTCTCGAACAGCAAGGATGCCGATGCGACAGAGACGACGCTTCCGGCGAACAGTGCCGCCATTTATCTGTCGGCGGACGTTGCAGAGGACATTCAGTCAGGCTCAAAGATCACCATTTCGTGGATCGCTGTTGATACCAACGGTGTGGCACCAGCGAATTATAAAATAGACGAATCCAGTTTCGATATCGGCTCGCTGGAAAACCGCGTTGATGCGTCACTTAGCAAACCGAACGCAGGTTTCCCCGTCGGCAAATACCAGGCGGTCCTATCTGTGGACGGCAAGGTGCTGAAAACCGTCGACTTTTCCATCGAGTAGGCCCGTCCGGATACCGAGCAGGCCATAACGCACATTTCCAGATGAAGTTCGCGTGAACACCACGGTAATGTCTCGTTCATTCCCGCGGTGTCATGCGAAGCTGGTTTCAATGTTCTAGTTGTCGAGGCGTCGCCTTGATGGACGCTGGGCGAAAGCGTGAGATCCCCTGACAGAATGGCTGGCGACAGACCTCCCCGGGCGCTTCGAAAATCGGGGGATCACAGTGAATGAACCGATCGCCTTGGCATGGGGCGATCTTATGGGCCTTGCAAAGCGCAGTGGTCGAGGCTTTCATCTATGGACGGTTTGATTGCCGCCACCGCGATTGTCCATGACCTCACGATCGCGACCGGCAACGACGAGGATTTTGAGGGATTTGGAATGGCTACCGGCACCATCGATCGACGGCATTGCGATAGCCTTAAGTAGAACGTCGGCATGGGCTTGGCTCTCGTTCAACCGCTTTTCATACAAGACAGCCGCCGCATCTCTGCCGGACCTGCGCGCATCCTCGGCCATCTTTTGAGTAAGGACTACCCGCTCTTCCATGATCCTCAGCGCCACGCGAACCGCCTCGTCCACCGAGCCCTCCTGCTCACTCGCGAGGGCTTCGGCGGTGTATGCGTGGCCGACCTGGCACCGGAACCGCAGTGGCGAGCCTGGTTTGATTTGTGAAAGGACACCCCCACATGCCGGGCATGTGAGCGCAACCGGATCGGCGAGCCGTGCGGTCGTCTCGGCATCCGCTCGCCTGCCCAAAGCGATTGCGACCTCGCTCCTGATATTTTCTGGAATTTCGACGGCAGGACCTGCTTCTTCACTGCAGAGCTTCACCAAAAGCTCCGCCATATTCGACAACGGGGCGCGATAGTCGACATCGCTGGTTTGAAGCGCTCCCATCGGCATATCCGGAGCGAACGCATCCGCAGGTGTTTGCACTACGGTGATCCCACCGCATCGTTTGACATCAGCGAGCCCGGCCTGAGAGACAGAAAATCACAAATCATTCAAATACAAAACCATTCTATGGGTATGTGAACTAGGCGATCTGGAAAAAATGACTGGGCTGACCTGCTCGTAAACACGTTTTGGCGGCTGGCAATCTGAGATGCGGCGACATCGCGGCCTTGCTCAGATAACGTCCATATGCCTATTTCACCTTGAGTGAAGTTCGAACCAATCATTCAAGCGATCCGCTTGATCTGACAATGGCTGACCGCTAGGTTGGCGTCGCGTTCAAACTGCAAAGACATGAGGATTGTTATGCCGACTGGCAAGGTTAAGTTTTTCAATGCTGACAAGGGCTTTGGTTTCATCACGCCTGAAGCCGGAGGACCGGACGTTTTCGTTCATGTCTCCGCTCTGCAATATGGCGATGTGCTGAGAGAAGGGCAGTCCGTTTCCTACGACATCGGCCAGGACCGAAAGACCGGCAAGTCAAAAGCGGAAAACGTCAGGCCACTTTGATAGCAGTGGACACACCGCTACCCGACATGTCGGGTAGCGTTTCTACAGGCGTCAGCTGATCTGACCCGAAAATGCACCTTTCATCTGGGCGAGCCTCAGGCATCACCTGCGAACAGCCGCGGGACTGGTGAACAACCCGGCTGGATATGCGATCATGTCCGACATTCAACACGAGAAGTGCGAGAAGCCGGAGAGTTGAAGGCAGTGCTGCCCTCTTATCTGCATCGCACCCGTCCGATCGGCGGTGCGGCATGCATCGGCATTGTCCGACCGCCGCTTCCGAAGACCTTTTACGCAGCATACGCAAGCTGACGCCATCGCCGACGGCAGGCAAAGCCTGAAAAAGAGAAGGATCCGGAGGGAAAGCCGGATCCTTCTCGCTTTGATCGGAGGTCAACCGATCTAAGTGAGCAGCTTCTCGGATTGGAGACGATCAGCTGCTGCTACCGACACGATGTGTCGGATACCGTTAAACTTCGGCTCAGGACGAGGAGCCATCATCCCATTTCGGGAGATCAAATCCGCTTCCCGAGCCTCGGTTCAAGTTCGGTAATAGATATACATACGTTCGGTATGTTTGACAATACGCCCAATGCTGGATAAGCCGTCGTCGAAACATAAAATTTGACGGCGCAAGTTCGTGCTTTCCGAGACGCCGCATGCGTTCAAGCGAGCAAGCCGATCGCACCTGCGGCAAGCTCGCCTCGTCATCGGCCGTCCCCCCACGCGTGACGAAAATGCACCAACGATCCGCGACCGAATGCACGACGGCGGCAATTAACGCAGATCCGCTTTCAATATGATGACGTCAGGCAGTATGTCAGAAACCATTACGCGGTCGCGACGTGGCGCGGACCACGACATGGGCAAATGCACGGAGATCGGGATGAAGCCTCTGGAGAAGGGCAATTTTGCAGATGCGTTCGGCGGAGAAGCATCTGCGGGAGATGGCCGATTGTCGTCCGATTTCAGATGGGTCCCCTGGATTCTCGCAGCATATTTCGCCGTGCAGGCCGCTATCCGCATCTCTATCTCGGACTCGCTGCGGATCGACGAGGCTCAGCAATTTCTCGTAGGCCAGTGGCTTGCTTGGGGATACGATGCGCAGCCGCCGCTCTATAACTGGTTTCAATACGGCGTCTTTGAAATTTTCGGTACGAGCGTCGCGTCCTTCGTTGTCGTAAAAAACCTTCTGCTCTTCCTCGTCTATCTCGCCTATCATAAATTGCTGCAGCTGCTGGTGGTCGACAAGAAACTGGCGGCGGTCGGAACCCTGTCTCTTCTGACGATGCCGCAGATGTTCTGGCAGGCTCAGAGGGATCTCACCCATACGGTCGCGACGCTTCTTGCAGTTGTCTTATTCATCTATTTCGTGGTGTCGACCATTCGCCGACCGACCCTCGCCTCCTATGCGATGGCCGGTTTGTCGGCTGGGCTTGGAATGCTCACGAAATATAATTTCGCTCTCACCGTGCTCACCGTCCTTGCCGCAACCCTTTTTCATCCCGAGGGTCGCAAGCGGCTCCTCGACAGACGTCTCCTGCTGACGCTGGCAATTGCCGTGCTGGTCTTCCTGCCGCATGCCGTCTGGATGATGTCCAATATGAATCTTGTCCTGACCACGACGGTCAAGACGATGTCGGAGCAAGAGACAGGCGGAAAATTGTCCGACATCGGCTTTGGAACTGCCGAATTGATCCGCACGACCGCAGGAATCGTCGTCCCTACGACCGCGGTCTTCCTTCTGGTCTTTCGTCAGTCCTTCCTGCGGTCGCTGCGCGCCAGAAGCGAATGGAGCGACTTTTTTGGAAGGATGCTCGCAAGCACCGCGATCATCCTGCTGATGTTGATACTGATCGTGACGCTCACTGAGTTTCGTGACCGCTGGCTTCTTCCATTCCTGTTTCTGCTGCCGATCTATTTCTGCCTGAAACTCGACGCTGCCGGCAAGCAAGACCCGGCCGTCGTGAAAAGGTTCCTTTATGTGCCCATCGTCATGATGGTAGCCTTGCCCATCATCATTGCGGGAACTGTCCTGCTGGCGAGATACTTCCACTCATATGAGCATCTGAATACACCTTACGCGGCCTTCCTGGATAAAAGCATCGCAGCGGAAGGCCGTCAGCCCAGGGTCGTGGTGACGACGACATGGCACAAGGCGGGCAATATTCGTGTGAGCATGCCGAATACGGCCGTGATCTCCACGGAATATCCTGCATCGGACCTCAGCCGCCAGGCTATCGGCGAGGGGCCGGTCCTTTTGGTCTGGAACCAGCGAAACGGACAACAATCACCCATGCCGGATGAGTTGAAACGATGGTTTACGGCAAAATTCGGAAACGAGGTTCAGCTGCCGCCGGAACAGGATGCCGCCCTTCCCTATTATTACGGGAAGGACCCGGATCGTTATCATTTCGGCTATGCGTGGTATTATCCGAAGGCCGAATAGCGGCTGAAACCGGCGCTCCTCCCGCGCCGGGACTTGACCATGATGCCGATTTCAGCGCCGGCGCCACATTCGATCGAGACGCTATTTTCTGAAGCGCGCATGGTAAGGCGGTCTTAATATTAGACTTCTGTTAACCATCTTAAGGTTAAAGATTTCTGATCGGAAGGCGCATCCGCCCCTCCAGTTTTTGCGAACAATCGGTCATGTCGATCATCCACGCCCTCAGCGCAAACAGCGGTCGCCTTATCAGGATCACCTTCGGCCCGGGAGGGCGCGTGCGCCCGCCGGCGAGAGCCACAGGCCAAGCCAAGCTCGCCAGAGCGCGCATTATGATGCTCGCGGGCGGGCTCGTCATCTGCTACGCGGCGATCTTTGCCAGGCTTACCTATTTCGATATGGAGCCAAGGACCGACACGTCGGCGATTCCGCCTGACCATGTGAGTGCGGCGCGTCCGGATATCGTCGATAGAAACGGCGAATTGCTTGCGACGGATATCCGCACCGTCTCGATGTTTGCCGAGCCCAACCGGGTGGTCGATCCGGACGAGGCGGTGGAGAAAATCGCGTCGATCTTTCCCGATATCGACCGCAAATCCCTCTATAAGAAGCTCGCCGACCGCCGTTCGCATTTTGCTTGGCTGCGCCGGCAGCTGACGCCGAAGGAACAGAGCGAAATCCTGGCGCTCGGCATTCCGGCGATCGGGTTTCGGCCCGAGGTCAAGCGCTTCTACCCGGGCGGACGAACCGCCGCTCACATTCTCGGCTATGTCGATATCGACAATCATGGCGTTGCCGGCATGGAGAAATATCTGGACATGCAGGGGCTGTCGGATCTCGCATCCACCGGCCTGACGAGCCGCGACCAACTGGAGCCGGTGCGCCTTTCGATCGACCTGCGCGTCCAGAACGTCGTCCACGATGTGGTTTCGGATGCGATCGGCCGCTACCAGAGCCAGGCGGCCGGTGCCGTCATTCTCGACATCCACACCGGCGAGGTGCTGGCCATGGCCTCCGCCCCCGATTTCGATCCGAACGATCCGCAGGCGGACGTCAAGGGCTGGCTGAACCGCATGTCGAACGGCACCGACGAAATGGGCTCGGTGTTTAAGACCTTCTCGATCGCAATGGCAATCGACACGGGCATGGTCAAGCTGACGGACACCTTCGATGCCAGCGCGCCCCTGCACTACGGCGGCTTCACCATCCATGACGACCGCGACGTGCCGCGGCGCGTCCTGTCGATCCCGGAAATCTTCCGCTATTCGTCCAACATCGGTACGGCCAAGATGATGGACAAGGTGGGTATGACCATCCAGAAGAGCTATCTGACCCGCTTCGGGCTGTTGACGAAGATGCAGACGGAACTGCCTGAGGTGAAGGCGCCCAGTCAGCCGAAAGTTTGGAAGAAGCTCAACTCCATAACCATAGCCTTTGGCCATGGCGTCGCCACCACGCCGATGCAGACCGCCGTCGCCGGCGCAGCCCTCATCGACGGCGGTAAGCTGATCGAGCCCTCCTTCCTGCCGCGCACGCAGGAAGAGGCCGAAAAGACCGAAACGATGATCGTCAAGAAGAGCACCAGCGACACGATCCGCTACCTCTTCCGGCTGAACGGCGAGCAGGGCACCGGCAGAGCCGCCGACGTTCCCGGCTATCACGTCGGCGGTAAGACGGGCACCGCAAACAAAGTCATTCACGGTGTCTATTCGCACAAGCTCAGCTTCAATTCCTTCCTGGCTGCCTTTCCCATGGAAAATCCGAAATATGTGGTCCTGGCTTTCATCGACCAGCCGCTGACCGGGGTGCACAATCTGAACCTCGCTGCCGAAACGGCGGCACCGATGGTTCACGACATCATCAGCCGCGCAGCACCTATCCTCGGTGTCGAGCCCGATTTCGGAACGAACCTGGTTGCATCCTACTGAGCGTCGTGTCCTTTCGCGGCGGCTGAAAAGATGACCCGGAAACATCGATGACGCCTCCCTGCCGGCCACTGTAAGAAGCATTCGGCCGTTGCCCTTCATTCCCGCCACTGCCCAACAACACGATACCTGCCGCAATCGGTGCAGCAGGACTTCGGCTACACCGCCACCTGGGCGGAGCTGTCCCCGGGCAGCATGGCGACCATGGTGGTGGTGTTCGTTGCCGGCTATCTGTCGTTGAGGCCGCACCCAAAATACCTCATCGCGATCGGCGCAGGCGCTCTGTCGACGTATCGGGTCACGATTATCTATGGCTGTGCTTGCTTCTGGCATCTTGCCGAAGCGCGGATGTTTACGGGGAATTGGCTTGCCCTTCATCTTCCTGCCGATCATCTCGGCTTCAGATGACGGCATTCCAGCGAGCAGGATCGATCAGGTCCTCGGCTCTGCTCAATGCTGCCCGCAATACCGGCGGGCGGGTCGATCGGGTGTCACTGATATCGTATATCCACGCATCGGGAGCTGTTCTACCAGAGCCGTCCGATCGAGCATGTCGTTCCGTCGAACGGCGCTTGTCAAAATACGTTCGATCACGCGACAAGCTACTTCATGGAGCTGGAAGTTCGCTGGTGAGAGCCCAGCAGCAGGCGCTCGGCTGGATCGACCAACAGATCCAAGGTCAGGCCTCATTCCTCTCTTATGTCGATGATTTCTGGGTTCTGACACTTATTCCGCTCGCGACCATTCCCCTCATCCCAACGCTGAGAAACGCTGCCCCGGCAAGAGGGTTTCGATGGGTCACTGGCTGATAACGCAAGGCCGGAACTTCGATTATGGTGGAGGTTCCGGCTTTTCCGGATGGCCATGGCCTTTTGGGGAACTAATTCAAGCGGCCTGCCATATATCAAAAGCCTCCAGTGGCACGAGGCGAATCTGCATCGATAGCGATCTAAGATCGGCCGATCAGGCTACAATAGATAGAAATCCTGACAGCTGTCAGGGTTTTATGTGACGGCGTCGGATGAACGGCATCGACATTCCCGTAACCTGCCTCGAAACCGGCTCAGGCCGTCCGCACTCGTCGCGTCCTACCTTACACCCCTTCTTCCGAAAATCCTGACAGCTGTCAGGATTCTGAAAAGCGAGGACCTTCAGCTCAATTCTTCAGGCGCAGCCGACGCGCGTCTCTGACCGCCCGGCCACCCCTCTTCCTTGCCGTGAGAGCCGATCCGGCATTTCTTTGAACCTACCGCGCCCAGGCAGTAACCTTGCAATGCAACAGCGAACGTCCACAATATCGACTGGACAGTCCCGCCGTTTGTTTCCTTAGCGGATACCGAAAGCCGCATCCACTTGAATTCCTTCTCCGCCGCAGGACATCATCCTCTTCCTCCCGGAAATTTGAGCGGGGATAGCTGTCCATATCGGGCGAAGGAGTAGGAAGTGGAAATTGATAAGCAACTTCTCATAGCCGAGACCGACGGATAGCTCGTGAGCCATCGGATGAATTCCGCGCTGCCTGGCTATCTCATCATTGGCTCGAGGAAGTTGACCGACGATCGATCGGAGTTATGCGATGAAGCCTTGCGCGACATAGGCCCATTGCTGGCTCTGGCTCAAACTGCTCTGAAACAGCAATTGAACGCCCGGCGGATATATATAGGCCGCTATGGCCATATTCCTGGCCTCGCAATCCACTTCCATGTGATCTCGATCTACCATTGGGTCGAGGAGCTGTTCTGGCAAGACGTGCGATATCGCGCGCTTCAGCAATTCGCAGCGGTTCCAGGCGAGACGGAAACGGATGGCGCCGAACTGACACTGTTCGTTTGGCGGGAGTTCTGCGAACGCCCTGATCCGCCTCCAATTAGGGGACCTAAGATTCCCGAAGTCATCGAAATGCTGCGTAAAACGATGCCTCTCAGCTCGCAGTCTATCAGGTCGCCACCCATCTTTCGTTGAAGGCATGCTGAAACTCTCAGCCGCGCGCCAGGGCAAGTAATTTCTCTGGCGGTGAACCCGTTGAGGGCATGAGAACAGCGGCCGCGGAAAAGGAATCCGCAGCCTGCTCCAGACGACAATTTGCTTGACTAATCGGGGTATCTGACGTGCAATATGGTCGAAGAAAGATTGAGATTCTCTATTCTTCCGGGTCGAAATCGGCGTAACGTAAAGAGCTGATTTTCCAACGCAATTTTTTTATCCTGAAGTAATATCAGCTTTAATTTCCATCAGCCATACAATGCTGAAAGTGCCTTCTCGTGAGCAAAACTGTCCCTGCATGCAAACGTCGCTTTTGCTCAGGAAACTCGCGCAAACAGGTATCTGAACTGCGATTTCAAGTCCGTTTTCCTGATCCGGTTGGAGCTTGGAATGAACCGGCTTTCGAGCCTCGTGCATCGAAAGCTCTCGCCTTGAAATGATTTTTCAAAGACTGGCGTGGTCAGCTGACAAGCCGTGATGTTGGCATATGGCCAAGTCACGCCGGCTCGAAGAAATCTTCTCGTCGCCGGGGGACAAGCAAGGCTTCTGACATGGATCCGACCATTTCACGCAGCAGCAGACGGCTTCGCTTTCCGGGGGGCACTTGCCGCCGGCTCAAGCATCGGTCAGTTCCGGTCAGAGTCTTACGAAATTGTAAGGATGCTATTCATTTTCGGTTAAGTCGAATTCGGGCATCAAAGTCATGCGTAAACACGCAGCATCAACCCCCAATGCTTACGAGGTCACCATGAAAAACGTCCTTCTCGCTTCCGCAATCGCCCTTGTGTCAGCTGTTGCCGTCAGCGCTCCGTCGCAGGCTGCCCCTTTCCATCGCCATCATCATCACCATTGCATCGTCAAGGCTGTAAAGCACAAAGTTCATGGTCATTGGGTGGTGCGTAAGGAGCGCATCTGCCGTTGATCTCGCATTCACCACGCCGGTAATGATCTGGCGGCAACTGGACGGCCATAGCTGAGGCAATATCAGCTGTGGCCGCTCAGCACGTCATGACAAAGCCTTTGCTCGCAGCATAACCGGTGCCGTTATTTGCCCTGAGCAGCGCCATTAGAGCCGGTCCAAGCGAAAATTCACCACGCTTTGCTTTTGCGGAAAGGTTGCGCAGATAGGCGCCGGCTGAGTTGATATGCCCGGAGCGTTCGAGAATGCAGGCCATTGTTGTCGCCGCATTCTCCGGTCCCATCATGTTGCAGGCCTCCTGGTAGGTTCTGGGGCTGACACCCAGCATGGATCGCACCACGACGGCAGCCGATAGCATGTCCCGCCAATCGTTGATGGCTCCCTTAGGGCCGTAAGACGAGATTTCGGGGCATGCTTTCAACACCAAGCTCAGCGGGAATACCCGCATTTCGCCGTTGCATGGTTTCTCAGCCTGAAGAATTGCTGGCTCGCGATCTTCCCAGGCCCATTCAGATTCAGAAATGGATTCTGGATTTGAATTCTGTATGTGATGCTCATTATGAGCATCATCGGTGCTATAATTTTGCGGTTTTTCCTGCTTTTCCAGAAGCTTGATGATCTCGCCGCGCAAAAGCTCCATAGCCTGAAGGATGGAACCGATCTCCGTCATCGTCGGAGATCGGGGAATGAGATTGGTAAGCCGGTTGAAGTTCTCTTCGATAAGAGTCCAGTTGCCGGCAGCGCCTTCCTCGATTGCCGCTGCAATCAGCTTGCGGACGTCACGCCGGCAAATCGTCAGGTTCTCCTTGGCGCGGCGGAAGGCAAGTCGGTCCGCAACTACTTGTTGGGCCAAGCCTGCCAGCTCCTCGGCACGCCAAAGAAGGGGAGAAATATCAAAACCGAATGCACTTTCGATCTCTCCGGTCCTGCTTTTTCGTGCATAGCGTTTGCCATTGGCGCTATCCCTGCGCACGATCAGACCGGCCTCAACGAGGAGGGCGAGATGCCGGCGAAGCGTCGCACCGGCAATGCCATGGGCACGCAAGGCCAACTGCGCGTTGGAGGGGAAGACAACAAGCTGCGCGTCCCGACGAAGCTCATTGTCGGGATAAAAACTCAAGAGAGCATTGAGCACGGCCAAGCTGCGATCCTGCAGCCCCAGCAGCTCCCTTGCCTCGGAGGCATCCCGGAAGATCCTCCATTTGTCTGCCGATTTGGCACGCCCCACCTCTGCTGCTGCAGACTGTCGCCGCAGCAGGGCAAGCGCTACCGTCCGCCGCCCAAACGGCGTCGTTACACTTCCATTTTGCATTTTCCCGACCTCTAAAGAGGCAAAAGAAATCCGTTCACCAAAAACGGTGCCAAAAACTCTTGACTGTGATTCGGGGAAATGCGATTCTTCAGTTGCTACATTGAAGAGAAGGCTTCCACGACGGCAACGTTTGGGGGCCTTTTTTCTTTTGCTAAGCTTCCTTTCCCATCAAAAAACCTGACAGCTGTCAGGAGTTGCGACCATTTCGTTGGCGAGAAAAGCGCTCGACCAAGCCGGGCAGCTCCTCTTCGACAAATTTTATGAATTCGGTTCCCAGCGCTCCGTCGGCCGAGATTCGAACTTCCTTGGGTAAGACAAGGAAGGCTCCAAGCTGAGTTCCGGAAGCGTCGGCAAGCGGGATCTGCGTACTGCGCGGACCGGGGCGAGGCTTGGTTGCATTGAGAACCTGCTGGAATCTCTCATTCGATGTCTCATGTTCGTCACGAGCACCGGACAGGATCGCGCGTACGGTCCGCAGTGCATCCGGTGTGTCGGATATGGTTCTTGCGAGCTCCAGCCATCGAGGCCTGCCGATTTTCGGTGCTCGCCCGATCGACTCGATCACATCCGAAGGGATTGCCCGGTAGACGCTGCGCATTCGCGCAAGCTCGGCATCCTCGATCGAAAGGGCCGCGTAGATATGTCGTGCCTTGATGCCTGCATCATCCATACGGGCGGCAAACAGGGCGCGTTCGATCCATGTCAAATCTTGCCGGCTGGCGTTTTCGATGCCCTGAGCCAGGACCAGGTCGAGATCGGAAATTTCGACTTCAATGGCGCGCACTGCACGGCCAAGTTCACGAGCAGCCCGCCATCTGCGATGGCCGTAAATCACCTGATAGCGATCGGATTGAGACGGATGCCGTCGAACCTGAATCGGAATCTTCTGCCCTTCCTCCTCTATCGAGCGCTTGAATCTCTCGAAATCATGGAGATCGTCGTCCGGCAGACGGTCCGGATAGGGGGAGGGATCGATGATGTTCGGATCCAGCTCCTGAATCCAGCCGCCACCGGATTCGACGATTGCCCGCAGCCGATCGCGCTCGGCACGTATATCGCCGATCGCCCGGTGTGCGGCACCGATGACGCCCGCTCCCACACGACCCGGCGGAGCAGGGGCAGGGGCGGGTGAAGGCTGCTCGGTGGAGGATTCGTTGCTGTCCAATTCGGAGGAAAGCAGGCCGAAGCTTGCGACGATGGATTTTCTCGGGCTCTTGCTCATCCACGCCCCCAGCTTGCATTGATGAGCTGCACGATCGACTCGTTGACGGCGTCCACAGCCTCGCGCGCTCGCTTATGCGTATCACGGCCGATCTGGCCCATCTCGAGCTCGTATAAGGAGCGCTTGGCAAGTCCGGCCGCTTCGACCGCCGTACTTTCGATTGCCGTCGGCAACAAGACGTCGGCGCCGAAGAGGTGGCGCAACATGGCGACCACCTGCGACTGCGGCGCATCGTTCGGATCGTGCCGGGTGACCAGATATCGGATGAAATCTTGGTCGAGCTGGGCGCCGCTTTCGTTGAGCACGCTGATCAGATCGCCCATCATGAGGAGGAACTGGCTCATCGATGCCACGTCGAGCATGGCCGGATGCACAGTGATGATCATGCTCGTCGCGGCATAAATTGCGCTCAGCGTCAAAAATCCGAGCGAAGGAGGCGTATCGAGAATGACGATATCGTAGTCCGCCTCGACCTCGGCAAGAGCAAGTTTGAGGCGCTCGAAAAAGATAGCGCCGGTCCCCGACTTCTGGGCGAGCACACGAGGGGTCTCGTGTTCATATTCCATGACTTCCAGATTGCCGGGAATGAGGTCTATGCCATCGAAGTAGGTCTTGCGGATGATTTCACGGATCGGGCGCCTTTCGGCGGCATCATATCTCAGAGCGGCATAGATGGTTTCGTTGGCGCCGACATCGATTTCCGGCTGTGCGCCGAACATAGCAGAAAGCGACGCCTGCGGATCGAGATCAAGGGCAAGCACGCGATAGCCATGCAGCGCGAGATAGTGGGCGAGGTGAACGCAGGTGGTCGTCTTGGCGCTGCCGCCTTTGAAGTTGGCGATTGCAAGAATCTGAAGGTGCTCGTTCTGGCGGCGGCGAGGCAGGAAGCGAAGCGCTTCGGATGGCTTCTGCTTGGCAAACAGCTCCCGCAATTCATTGATCTGGGCAAGCGTGTAGACGCGATGATTGTTTTCCAGCCGGCTGGGAACGGGGCCGCGGCCTTCGCTCGACATCAGTTTCAAGGTCGAGTCCGGAATCGACGTCAGCTTTGACACTTCGTTGGTCAGAAACTGGCGAAGCATCTTTTCCGATTTCGGCGGATACATGCGCGTTCTGAGCTGCTGGAGCTGGCCCGACAACACGGTTGCATGGCGCGCAATTTTGCTGCCGGCATTTTCCCTGGAAGGAGCCATTGTCTCCATGCGGTTTTCTATCGCCATCTGTTCCTCTTGGCGGCCTGTCGCCGGTTTGCCGACCTTTGGCCGCCAGAAGATAGAACACGATTCTGTCAGGCCGTCCAGAGATTAACGGTCAATGACCGGCTAGCGTATGACAGCCAAGACTCCAAAGCCGATCGACTAACGCGCTGCTTTTCCTGAACTTTCTTCCAGAGAATGCGCAAATACTCTGCTGCGGCGAGCTACATCTTTTGATAGCAAGTCGCGGGCGCAATCGAGCAATCGGCCTCTATCCGGCTAAGTTATTTACGATTCGCTGAAGAGAATCACCGTCTCGCATCTTGTGAGTCGCGTGCTCGTCCTGGCAATAGTACATCCGTTCGTTCGAGTTCTGGGCGATCAATATCGCGTTCCAGCCCCTCGGCAAACAGATTTCAAATTGGTCGCAGGCGGGCAATCGCAAGCCAACCGGCAGGTCTGCCGTTGCAATGAGAAAATCGCTCAGCGCGTTTCATGCATAGCGCCAAACGAGAGCGCCAGCGCCTCAAGCTCCTCGTAAAGCGATTGCGCAAAGCTGCGCAGCACGGTCAGTTCGAAGTCATTGATAGCAGTGCGCGTGAGCTGGATCGTGATATGACCGAATAGGGTCACGGCGCTGCTTCCTTCAGGAAAATTGACCGGATGCAGGTCGATGGCCGTACCTTTGTTGAGGAGAGCGGCTGCATTCGATCCGGAAACACGGATGCGGATACGGCCGTGGCTCTGGTCCGATATGAAAACCCGCCCCGCCAGAGCGTCTGCGAGAGCCTCCTCCTGATATAGGGCGAGCTGCTCGCTGCCGGCGACGAACCATTGCCGGTATCCGGCCGGACGCACGGAGCTTTTCCTGAGGCCTGCTGCAAGAAGATGGCTCACAATCTCCTCGCTCGTGGTCGCGCCCATGACATGCAGGAGGTGGCCTTCGGGCAAGGCTTCCAGCCGGATGGTCTTGCCCTGCAAAACGGCCTTGCCGGCAAGGACCGGCTTTGATGTCGGCAAATCACGCATGGAGTTTCTCGTTCTGAGGGTCGATGAAGACGGGACTGCAAATCGTCGCTTCCGTGTATTCGTTTCTAAGGCCATTCCAGACGATAATCTTCTCGCCGATACGCTCCGGACCATTCTTGATGAGCGCGAGCCCGATCGTATGGCCAAGGTTCGGCGAAAAGGCGCTCGATGTGACATAGCCCTGATCGTTTTCGAGCGTTGCAGCTGCACCTTCCGACAGGATATGGGCGCCGGTGCGGAAACTGGTCGCGGGATTCACCGGTCTGATGCCGACGAGGCGAGGCCGGTCGGGCGCCTGCAGGCCCTCACGCTGAAGCATCGCCTTGCCGATAAAATCGGACTTCGTGGTCGAAACCATGCGGGCAAAGCCAAGATCACCGGGCGTTACCGTGCCGTTGATCTCCGCATGGGTGACGTGGCCCTTCTCGATGCGCAAAACGCCGAGCGCTTCGGCGCCATAGGCGCAGATACCATGCTTCTCACCCGCTTGCAGGATGGCGTCGGCGACGAACTCGCCATAAGCGGCGGGCACGCCAAGTTCGTAGGCGAGCTCGCCCGAAAAGGAGATGCGAAAGAGCCGGCCCCTGAGCTTGCCGCCGAACAAGGAGACCGCGCGCGCGGTCATGAACGGGAAAGCCGCATTGGAGATGTCGTCATCGACAATCCCGGAAAGGATGGCGCGGGATTTCGGGCCTGCCACCGCCATCTGCGCCCATTGGTCGGTCGACGATGCAAAATAGACGTCCAGCTCGGGCCAGAGCGTCTGGGCGCAGAATTCCAGATGCGTCAGCACGCCGGCCGCAAGCGCCGTCGTCGTGGTCATGAAGAAATGGTCTTCTCTCAAGCGGCTGGTGGTGCCGTCGTCATAGATCATGCCGTCCTCGCGCAGCATGATGCCATAGCGCGCCTTGCCGACGGGCAGCTTGGCAAAGCCGTTGCAATAGATGCGGTCGAGGAAGGTAGCCGCGTCCTTGCCGAAGATCTCGATCTTGCCGAGCGTCGAGACATCGCAGATGCCGGCGTTCCTGCGGATGTTCAAGACTTCGCGATCGACACTTTCGCGCCAGGTCTTTTCGCCATCGCGCGGAAACCAGGAAGAACGATACCAGAGGCCGGTTTCGACGAAGACCGCACCGTTCTTCTTTGCCCATTCATGCAAAGGAGATTTGCGTGCCGGCTGGAAATGCTTAGCCCGCGAAGTACCTGTCAGCGCGCCAAAGGAGACCGGCGTATAGAAGGGCCGGAACGTGGTTGTCCCGACCTCGGCCGGCGAGATGCCGCGGGCTTCGGCCAAGATGCCGATGGCGTTGATGTTGGAAAGCTTGCCCTGATCGGTCGCCATGCCATTTGTCGTATAGCGCTTGGCAAGCTCGACATGTCCATAGCCCTCGCGCGCGGCAAGGCCGAGATCCTTGAGGTGGACATCGTTCTGATAATCGACGAAGGCTTTGCCCTTGCAGCCTTTGACATGCCAGAGCGGCGCGGCGGCGGCCGATGTTTCCTCCGCCGAAGCAAAGGCGGGTGCGACCTTGCCGAAACCGATTGCCTCCAATGCCTCGGCGGCCTTGACGGCTCCGTCATCAAGGCAGCCATCCGTGGAGGCAAGGCCGGCCGCAGAGCCGGCGATCAGCAAGCCGTCCTGCCGCTCCGGCGCGAGGAAAGCTCCATGCCTTTCCGACCAGACCGGCCTGGCCCCGCGATGGCAGGCAAGATGGATGATCGGGCTCCAGCCGCCGGACATGGCCAAAGCATCCGCATCGATCTCCTGCGTGCCTGACCTGCTCGCAATACTGACCGCACGGACCTGCCTGGCGCCAAACGTATCGACAACGCATGCGCCGGTCAGCACCTTCGCCCTGCCGGTCCAGCGTTCATTACCATTGGCGCGCGTATCGACGATGGCGGCGACTTCGAGGCCCGCGGCTTCGAGGTCGGCGGCAGTCCGGTAGCCGGAACTGTTGGTCGTGAAGACCACGGTGCGCTTGCCGGGAGCAACAGCCTGACGACTCAGATAGCTGCGCATGGCGCCTGATATCATGACGCCTGGAATGTCGTTGCCGCCGAACACGAGCGGCCGCTCCTCGGCGCCCGTCGCAAGGATCGCCTGCTTGGCGATGATGCGCCAGAGGCGCTCGACCGGCTGGCGCGGGTCGGGCGTTGCCACATGCTTCTGGACGCGTTCGACCGCGCCGAAGACATTGTCGTCATACCAGCCAATGACGGTGGTGCGCGGCAGGCATTGCACGTTCGGCAGGTTGGCGAGTTCGTCCAGCATGTCCTTGAGGGGTGAATCGCACTCCGAGAGCAAACTGCCGCCGAGTTCGCGGCCTTCGTCCGCGAGAATGACGCGCGCTCCGGCGCGTCCTGCTGTCAGCGCCGCGGCAAGGCCGGAAGGCCCGGCGCCGACGACGATGAGATCGCAATGCGCCCAGCACTTTTCGTAGGAATCGGGATCTGCCTCATAGGACGCCTTGCCGAGACCGGCGGCCTTGCGGATCAAAGGTTCGTAGACTTTCTCCCAGAAAGCGGCCGGCCACATGAAGGTTTTGTAGTAGAAACCGGAGCTCAGGAAGGGTGAGAGCAGCCCGTTGACGGCGCCGACATCGAAGGCCAGCGAGGGCCAGCGGTTCTGGCTGCGCGCGATCAGCCCGTCATGGAGTTCGATCATCGTGGCGCGGCTATTGGCTTCCGTTCGCCCGCCTGTGCCAGTCGTGACGAGCGCATTGGGTTCTGCGGCGCCAGCCGTCAGGATGCCGCGCGGCCGATGATACTTGAAGCTGCGACCGACAAGCTGGATGCCGCTGGCAAGCAAGGCGGAGGCAAGCGTGTCGCCGGGATGGCCGGTCAGGTTCTTGCCATCGAAGCTGAAGGCAATGGTTTTGGAGCGGTCGATCCGGCCGCCGGACGAGAGGCGATAGCTGCTCATGCGCCACCTCCAAGCTTGGCAAGTGCCGCATCGCTGACGCCGTGGACCTTGTGGGTGACGGTGTCGCGCTCGACGATCAGCCAGCGGCGGCAACCGGAGGAGTGATGCCAATATTCCTTGTGCAGCCCTTTTGGGTTGTCGCGCAGGTAGACGTAATCGTACCAACCCTCCGCGGCGGCATGAGGTGCAGGACGGCTAATGCTCGCGTCGCCCTTGATAGTGAATTCTTCCTTGGGACGCGTGCCGCAATGAGGGCAGGAAATCAGGCTTGCCATGTCGTCATGTCCTCAATGCAGGTTCGGTTGGGCGCCGCTGCCCTTTTCATCGATCTGATAACCACGCTGGAAGCGGTCGAGGCGCAGCTGCGTCGCCGTTTCATGCGGCTCGTTGCGCGCGATCAAATGCGCGTAGCAATAGCCGGACGCTGGCGTCGCCTTGAAGCCGCCGTAGCACCAGCCGGCGTTCAGATAGAGATTGTCGATATGGGTTCGGTCGATGATGGGAGAACCATCCATGCTCATGTCCATGACGCCACCCCAGCTACGCAGGTAGCGCACGCGGGTCAGCGCCGGGATCATCGCCACGCCGGCCTCTGCGACATGCTCGACGGTCGCAAGATTGCCGCGCTGGGCATAGGAATTGTAACCATCGATATCGCCGCCGAAGACAAGGCCGCCCTTGTCGGATTGCGAGACATAAAAATGCCCGGCGCCGAAGGTGACGACGCAATCGATGAATGGCTTCAGGCCCTCGGAGACGAAGGCTTGCAGTACATGGCTTTCGATCGGCAGGCGCAGGCCGGCCATATCGGCGACGACGGTGGAATTGCCGGCGGCCGCCAGCGCCAGCTTGCCGCAGCCGATGAAGCCCTTGGTGGTTTCGACACCCGTGACGCGACCCTGGTCAGTGCGGATGCCAGTCACTTCGCAGCCGGTGATAATGTCGACGCCACGGCTATCGGCGCCGCGGGCATAGCCCCAGGCTACGGCATCGTGTCGCACCGTGCCGCCGCGCGCCTGCAGCAGGCCGCCCATGATCGGGAAGCGGGCATTTTCGAAATCGAGAAAAGGCAGTTTCTTACGGACGGCCTCGCGGTCGAGCAGCTCGGCATCGACGCCATGCAGGCGCATGGCATTGCCGCGGCGAGTGTAGACGTCGCGCTGCGCATCCGAATGGAAGAGGTTGAGCACCCCGCGCTGCGAGACCATGGCGTTGAAGTTGAAATCCCGCTCCAGCCCTTCCCAGAGCTTCATGGAAAGCTCGTAGAAAGGATTGTTGCCCGGCAGCAGGTAGTTGGAGCGGATAATCGTCGTGTTGCGGCCGATATTGCCCGAGCCGAGATAACCTTTTTCTAGAACGGCGACGTTGGTGATGCCGAACGTCCTGGCGAGATAATAGGCTGTCGCCAGCCCATGCCCGCCCCCACCGACGATGACGACATCATAGTGGGGCTTTGGTTGCGGCTGGCGCCAGGCAGGCGCCCAGCCGGTATTGCCGCGAAGGCCGTTGAGGAAAACTGAGAAAGCCGAATAGCGCATGATCAGGTCCGCTTTGAACTGCGCTCATGTTGACAGATTGGCAAATACCGACTTGTACAATTGGGACCTGTTTCGATAGAAAAGGGACATGACGGCGATCGATAGCAAAAATGCCCAGAACATCGGCTTCATCCTGATCCCAGGATTCGCACTGATGTCCTTTGCATCCGCAAGCGAGCCGTTGCGCGCCGCCAATCTCCTGGCCGGGCGCGAAATCTACCGGCTCTCAATCTTTTCGCCGGACGGCACCTCGGCGGTATCGTCGGGCGGAGTGCCGGTGCCGGCCGAGCCTCTTCCGGGTCGCGGATCTGGCCTCGGCACGGTTTTCGTCTGCGCCGGCGGATCGCCGCGCGATTGGCACTATCCCTCCGCGCTCGCCTGCCTCCGCCAGCTCGCCCGCGAGGGTGTGCGCATCGGCGGCATTTCCGGCGGCCCCTATCTGCTTGCCGCCGCCGGTCTTCTGGCCGAGCGCGATTTCACCATTCATTGGGAACATGCACCGGCCCTGCTCGAAGCCTTTCCCGCGCTTTCGCCCCGCCAGGCGCGTTTCGTCATCGATGGCAACCGCATCACCTGTGGCGGCGGCATCGCGCCACTCGACATGATGCATGTGCTGATATCAGAGCGCATGGGGGCGGATTTTGCCCGGCGCGTCAGCGACTGGTATCTGCACACCGAAGTCGGCGAACCTGCGGCGCCGCAGCGCGGTTCGCTCGCCGAACGCTATGGCGTTCATCATCCGGGTTTGCTGAGTGTGCTGGAAAAAATGGAGGAAACGATCGAGATGCCGCTCGATCGCGCGGCCATTGCCCGGATTGCCGGGATCACGCCGCGTCATCTCGACCGGCTGTTTGCCGCTCATCTCGGCTCGACCTTTCTCGCGCAATATCGGCGGATAAGGCTGCAGCATGCCCGCCGGCTCCTGGAACAGAGCCCGCTTTCGATTTCGGAAATTGCCATCGCCACCGGCTTTTCCAGCGGCGCGCATTTTGCACGCGCTTATCGCTCTTTGTATGGGATGGCGCCTGGCGATACCCGTCAGGTGTAGTTTCGTCGCAGTTGAGAAGATTTCACTGGGAGGATAGAGTTCTTCCCAATAAGCCCTGCCGGTAAAAAAGGATATAGAATGAAAACCAAGGCAGACAAAATATCGGCTGACGATCCATCCCACGCAGGACGCTCGGCCTTTTCCCAAGACCCCCACGCGGTTCGCGAGCCGAAGGAAAACAATCTCGAAATGGCGATCGGCCACGAGGTTCGCGCCTATCGCAAGAAGCTCGGCATTACCGTGACGGATCTTGCCGCCGCGACGGGCATCTCGCTTGGCATGCTGTCGAAGATCGAAAACGGCAACATCTCACCATCGCTGACGACGCTGCAATCGCTGTCGCGCGCGCTCGGCGTGCCCTTGACGGCCTTCTTCCGCCGCTACGAGGAGCCGCGCAATGCCGTCTTCGTCAAGGCCGGCCAGGGTGTTGAGCTGGAACGGCGCGGTACGCGTGCCGGGCATCAATATAATCTGCTCGGTCATATCGACAACAATTCGAGCGGCGTCATCGTCGAGCCCTATCTCATCACGCTGACAGCCGATTCCGATGTCTTCCCGACGTTTCAGCACGAGGGCATGGAGTTCCTCTACATGCTCGAAGGCGAGGTCATGTACCGCCATGGCGACCAGCTTTATCCCATGCAGCCGGGCGACAGCCTCTTCTTCGATGCCGATGCTCCACATGGCCCGGAGGTGCTAGTGAAACTGCCGTCGAAATACCTGTCGATCATTAGCTATCCGCAGCGAGGCAAGACCGACTGACTTGCCTTAAAAGAAAAAAATATTCTTTTGAGTTGATAAACTGCAATAGACCTGATAGCCATTTTTGCAGATGCGAAAACGGAGGCTTTGGGCATGTGTGGAATTGTCGGTCTTTTCTTGAAGGATAAGGCGCTGGAGCCGCGACTCGGCGCGCTTCTATCCTCGATGCTGATCACGATGACCGATCGCGGACCTGATAGCGCAGGCATTGCGATCTATGGGAGCGATAACGGCAACACGGCGAAGATCACCGCTCAGTCGGCCGATCCGGCAAAGGATTTCGACGGATTGGACTATGAGCTGAGACGCGCGCTCGACGTGCCGGTGACCGTGATGGTCAAGAGCACGCATGCCGTCATCACTCTTGCCAAGGATAAGCTCGACGAGGGCAGGAGGGTCCTGGCGACCCTGCGCCCGAATGTCCGCGTCATGAGCAGCGGCGATACCGTCGAGATCTACAAGGAAGTCGGCCTGCCGAAGGATGTGATTTCGCGCTTTGGTGTGACCGGCATGTCCGGGACGCACGGCATCGGTCACACGCGCATGGCAACAGAGTCCGCCGTCACGACGCTTGGCGCCCATCCGTTCTCCACAGGCTCGGACCAATGCCTTGTCCACAACGGTTCGCTGTCGAACCACAACAATCTGCGCCGCGAGCTGAAGCGCGAGGGCATGATCTTCGAAACGGAAAACGACACCGAAGTCGCCGCCGCCTATCTCACCGCCGAGATGGCCAAGGGCAAGGATCTCGGCGCGGCGCTCGAAAGCGCGGTCGACGATCTCGACGGCTTCTTCACCTTCGTCGTCGGCACCAAGTCGGGCTTCGGCGTCGTCCGCGATCCCATCGCCTGCAAGCCGGCCGTCATGGCCGAAACCGATCAATATGTCGCCTTCGGCTCCGAATATCGCGCGCTCGTCAATCTGCCTGGTATCGAGGATGCCCGCATTTGGGAGCCGGAGCCGGCAACCGTCTATTTCTGGGATCACGAAAAGGCTGCCTGACAGGCTTGCTGCAATCGAGAGAGTTTTTCATGCCAGTTTTCGACCTATCCGTCACGCCGCTGCGTGAACTCAACAGCGCTCTTCATGGCCTTCCTGCGGGCACCAATGATCTAGCCTTCGAAGTCGTCAATCCGCGTGGTCATCATGCCGTGGCTGCCGGTATCGATGCAGCCGTTACTGTCGATATCAAGGGCTCTGTCGGCTACTACTGCGCCGGCATGAACGATGGCGGCAACGTCACTGTGCATGGCTCCGCCGGCCCGGGCGTTGCGGAAAACATGATGTCCGGCACTGTCGTCATCGAAGGCGATGCCAGCCAGTATGCCGGTGCGACCGGGCAGGGTGGCCTGCTCGTCATCAAGGGCAATGCCGCTTCGCGCTGCGGCATCTCGATGAAGGGCATCGACATCGTCGTCCACGGCAATATCGGCCATATGTCCGCCTTCATGGGACAGTCCGGCCATCTGGTCGTGCTGGGTGACGCCGGCGATGCGCTCGGTGACAGTCTCTACGAGGCCAAGCTCTTCGTCCGCGGTTCGGTGAAAAGCCTCGGCTCCGACTGTATCGAAAAGGAGATGCGTCCTGAGCACCTCGCAAAGCTTTCCGAGCTTCTGGAAAAAGCCGGCGTGCGCGGCGTCAAGCCGGAAGAGTTCAAGCGCTACGGATCGGCGCGTAAGCTCTACAATTTCAACATCGACAATGCCGACGCCTATTGAGACGAAGGGGACCTCATGAGCTATCACAATCCATATACGCCACCCCGCAAGTCGGCGACCTTCGACGATTATACGCTCGCTGAAATCCGTCGCGCGGCGGCGACCGGCATCTATGACATCCGCGGCGCCGGCACCAAGCGCAAGGTACCGCATTTCGACGATCTGCTCTTTCTCGGTGCGTCGATCTCGCGCTACCCGCTCGAAGGCTACCGCGAGAAATGCGACACCACCGTCGTCCTCGGCAGCCGTTTCGCCAAGAAGCCGATTACCCTCAAGACCCCCATTACCATCGCCGGCATGAGCTTCGGCGCGCTGTCGGGCAATGCCAAGGAAGCGCTCGGGCGTGGCGCGACGCTTGCGGGAACGTCGACCACGACGGGCGACGGCGGCATGACCAACGAGGAGCGCGGCCATTCGCAGACGCTGGTCTATCAATATCTCCCCTCGCGCTACGGCATGAACCCTAGGGATTTGCGCCGTGCCGATGCGATCGAAGTCGTAGTAGGCCAAGGCGCAAAGCCCGGCGGCGGCGGCATGCTGCTTGGCCAGAAGATCTCCGATCGCGTCGCCCACATGCGCAATCTGCCGAAGGGCATCGACCAGCGCTCGGCCTGCCGTCATCCGGACTGGACCGGTCCGGACGATCTCGAAATCAAGATCATGGAATTGCGCGAGATCACCGATTGGGAAAAGCCGATCTATGTCAAGGTGGGCGGTGCGCGGCCCTATTACGACACGGCACTCGCCGTCAAAGCCGGCGCCGATGTCGTCGTTCTTGATGGCATGCAGGGCGGTACGGCAGCAACGCAGGACGTCTTCATCGAGAATGTCGGCATGCCGACGCTCGCCTGCATTCGACCTGCCGTCCAGGCGCTGCAGGATCTTGGCATGCACCGCAAGGTGCAGCTCATCATCTCCGGCGGTATCCGCTCCGGTGCGGATGTGGCGAAGGCTCTGGCGCTTGGTGCGGATGCGGTGGCCATCGGCACGGCCGCGCTGGTTGCAATCGGCGACAACGATCCGAAATGGGAAGAGGAATACCAGAAACTCGGCACGACGGCCGGTGCATATGACGATTGGCACGAAGGCAAGGACCCGGCGGGCATCACCACCCAGGATCCGGAGCTTGCCAACCGCCTCGATCCGATTGCGGCCGGCCGGCGTCTTGCCAACTATCTCAAGGTGATGACGCTGGAGGCGCAGACGATCGCACGCGCCTGCGGCAAAAATCACCTGCACAATCTGGAACCGGAGGACCTGTGTGCCCTGACGATGGAAGCTGCCGCCATGGCGCAGATCCCGCTCGCCGGCACCAACTGGTATCCGGGCAAGGGAGGCTTTTGATATTTCGGCCGGGCCGGTAGGCCCGGCCGTTCAATGCATCATCGAAGTGTCTCGAAGAAATCCAAAGGGGAACGAGAATGACACTGGATCTTGCTGCCTTTGCAAAGGACAAAGGCATCAAATATTTCATGATCAGCTATACGGATCTTTTTTCCGGCCAGCGCGCCAAGCTGGTACCGGCGCAGGCCATTGCGGGTATGCAGGAAGATGGTGCCGGCTTTGCCGGCTTCGCGACCTGGCTCGACATGACGCCCGCCCATCCCGATCTTTTTGCCGTACCCGACGCATCTTCCGTCATCCAGCTCCCATGGAAGAAGGACGTTGCCTGGGTCGCGGCCGATTGCATGATGGAGGGCGAACTCGTGGGCCAGGCACCGCGAAACGTGCTGAAGAAGCTCGTGAAAGAAGCGGAGGCCGCAGGCAAGCGGGTCAAGACCGGCGTCGAAGCCGAATTCTTCCTGATCACCGCTGATGGCGGCAAGATATCGGATGAATACGACACGGCGGAAAAGCCCTGCTACGACCAGCAGGCGGTCATGCGCCGCTACGACGTCATCTCCGAGATCTGCGACTATATGCTGGAGCTCGGCTGGGGCGCCTATCAGAACGACCACGAGGACGCCAACGGCCAGTTCGAGATGAACTGGGAATTCGACGACGCCCTGAAGACGGCCGACAAGCACTCCTTCTTCAAATTCATGGTCAAGTCGATCGCCGAGAAACACGGGCTTCGCGCCACTTTCATGCCGAAGCCTTTCAAGGGGCTGACGGGCAATGGCTGTCATTGCCATATCTCGGTCTGGGACAATGACGGCAGGATCAATGTCTTTGCCGACAGGGAGGCCGAATTCGGCCTGTCGGCCGAAGGCAAGCATTTCCTCGGCGGCATCATGAAACATGCCTCGTCGCTGGCGGCGATCACCAATCCCACCGTCAATTCCTACAAGCGTATCAATGCTCCGCGCACGACGTCGGGTGCCACCTGGTCTCCCAACACCGTGACATGGACCGGCAACAACCGCACCCATATGGTGCGTGTACCCGGTCCCGGCCGCTTCGAGCTGCGCCTGCCCGATGGCGCCGTCAATCCCTACCTGCTTCAGGCCGTCATCATTGCTGCTGGCCTGGACGGGTTGCGCAGCAAGGCCGACCCCGGACCGCATCACGATATCGACATGTATGCTCAGGGGCATCTGGTGAAGAACGCGCCGCGCCTGCCGCTCAATCTGCTCGATGCGCTTCGGGCCTATGACGAGGACGAGGGGCTGAAACAGGCGATCGGTTCGGAGTTCTCCGAAGCCTACCTCAAGCTCAAGCATCAGGAATGGAACGCCTACTGCTCGCACTTCACGCAGTGGGAGCGCGACAGCACGCTCGATATCTGAGTGCGTTAAAAGATGCGAGGACTAATCCATATGCCACGTTTTTCGCATATGGTGGGATCATCCTCGGAAGCTCCTTCTCCCCGCTGGGGAGAAGGGGTGTGCGGCAGCGTACCTGCCTCATGTGCGATTGCCTGGGACACATGAGGCGGAATTTTAGCCGCAGAATGCGGAGGAAGATCAGCATGACAAGCTATGTACTGACAGTGGCATGCAAGTCGACGCGCGGGATCGTTGCGGCGATATCGAACTATCTGGCCGATCAGGGCTGCAACATCGTCGATTCCAGCCAGTTCGACGATCTCGATACC
>Ga0209026_1000499_pt1 | contig 28538 bp, 15 predicted proteins | sample AraplaCL_Col_mCL_FD_184262 | JGI IMG/M metagenome (GOLD analysis project Ga0209026, IMG submission 184262) | Arabidopsis root microbial communities from the University of North Carolina, USA - plate scrape CL_Col_mCL (SPAdes) (version 2) | ecosystem: Host-associated > Plants > Roots >... | reverse complement strand
TGTATTGGTCTTTGATCTCTTTTTGCGATGCCTCCTCATATGGATTTTCTTCCAGGTTTACTTTCTTTTTAGTTGTGGCATCTTTCGGCACCTCGATACCCTGAAAACCCGGTTCCAGGTTCATGGCCCTGAATGGCGGTATCCCTTGAAAATGGTATTTGGCAAACTCGCTGTACCAGTAAGGCATCATCTGCATGCGCAGGTTGGCCAGCTGTTTTACCTGTTCGGCTACCTCGGGGAATGTCCATGGCTTGGTGCCGCTTGCCCAGGCGTTGATCATCGCCATCGGCGAAAATATGTTCGACTGGAACCTGCGCAGCCATTCCTCCGCGGTTTTTGACGCGCGTACTTCGGGCGTCCATAACACTCCCGCAAAGCCGCTATTAATTAATGCAGTAATAAAATCCTGGTGGTTGTAATAATCGTTATAAATCACATAAGGCAAATTGCTGCCGCCACCGTTTGATGCACGTACCAAACCATAGGTGCGCCGGTTTTTATCGTGGTATAATTCGGTCACATAGCGTTGCATCATTAACCCATAGGTTTGACGTATTTGCTCGGCGCTATGCCCGGATGGGAAAACAGCCACATCTGGCCACAAGTAACCATCACCGCCATCAACCTCATCCATTTTGTAGCCGCTTACGCCGATATCGATTTTATTTTTTTCCAGTTGTCCAAAAAATATCTTCCTTGCTTCAGGCATACTGATATCGGCCACGGCCCCGTTCCAAACGGTAAAACTGCCCGTATAAGGCAAAATGCTTTTATAAATAGATGCCTCGGGCGATATGTAAGGGTTTGTCCATAAATTAATGCGGATGCCTTTTTTCAGCATCTCCTGCACCAGGGTTTTTGGCTCAGGGAAACGGGTTTTATCCCAGTCAAAAGTACAGGGGTACGATTTACTCTGCCAGCCCGGCTCCAACCCGATAAAATCAAGCGGGTAGCCTTTTTCTTCAAAAGCTTTGGCTTCTTCGGCCACGCCGTTGGCATCGGTCAATCGCTGCATGCGCTGTGTAAAGCCTAAACCCCAGCGTGGCGGCAGGCAGCCGCCACCATTCAACAGATTATAACGGCGCACCGCATCCAGGGTCGTCGGCCCACCGATTACATAGATCTCGGCACCTTCGGCGGGTACCAGCATCTCTACATTATCCGAGTAGGGTTTCGAAGTCCAGTTCTTGTCCAGGTTCCTGTCCTGCACTTTGGCAGGTGTCCTGCTATCGCGCATTACGGCTGTACCGGCGTAAACCTTAATGTATCGGGCACAATTGATAAACACGCCGTAGCCTTTCGACGATACATAAAAAGGTGTAGGGCAATGGGTATGCCCGTCATCCTTACCGGCGTAATTATCTACATGCAGCGTTAATATTTTACCGCGCTGGTGTACGGTTTGAAAGTTAAGCCCGAAACCATACAATTGCTCTTCCTTTTCGAGCGGGAAACTCAGGTAGGTTTTACCATCAATAATTTTAGCCGTGATATCCGCCTGCTGCAACGGAAACTTTGCTTCACCCATTTCGGCCAGTCCGGCATGGTAAGGTACGGCACCTGCGGCCTTCAGCAGGTCGAACGCTTCAGGTTTTCCGGCAACAGCTTTCCATATACCGGGTTCAACCTCGTTCCATATTAATTGCTGGGCATTTAATTTTAAAGCGGCAAGCGCAAGCAAGCCGCATAAGGCATATTTCAAAAATTTCATATCAGGCGTAAATGCCGCAATTAAGTTATAAACGGCATTTGTTTGTTATCGGGTGTTAGCTTGTTATTCAGTTAATTTACCTTAACGGGATATGGTTTTGCCAATCGCGGTCAACTGCTCAACGTAGGCCGGGTAAATGAGCCCGCTGCTTTGGATCGGTGCATCCCAGGTCATGGCACCGCCCGCGTCGTTTATCTTTTTGGTGTAGCCAATGATCTGCTCTATGGTAAAACGCGGATTACCCATGCCCCACTTTTCACCCAGATTACTTAGCGCATGGATCTGCATGCCATCTATTTTGCCATCGTAAGGATGATTAATGGTCACCAGGTCATCTTTATTGATCTCGCCGGCAATGTAATCTTCATAAGGTGTAATACTGGTTAACCTATAAAACACGCCCGGATTAAAGCCCACAATACTATTGGGATTGCCCGCCCTCGCCGCAGCAGCGAAGCTTTTAAAATTCGGCGTAGTTTCGGTGCGATACATGATATTCGGCCAGTAACAACCGTCAAACCACCAGCCGTCGACTTTAGCACCCCATCTTACCGACCATTCCCTGATGATCTGTTCCCAGTTGTTTTGAAATTCTTTGTTAGGGTACGGACCGTTCTTCCATTGCAAACCCTTCTTAGCCGTCGAATCGCCATTGGGTGCGCCCGATGGCAGGTAAACGATGAGCTTTAAACCACGCTTGTGTAAAGCGTCGGAAAGGTCGGCTATCAGGTCGCGCCTCGAACATTTGCTCGGCTTAATTCCGGTTATCTTATCATAAGTACTATTGGGCGCATCATAAAAGCCCGAGTTTTGCCCGATGGTAAATATCATGTACGATGCTCCCACACCCTTAACCTGGTCGGCCAAAGCATTTACATCAAAATGGTCTATCAGCTCGTTCCATTTGGCTACGTCAATTTTCAGATTTTCGGTTTGACGCAACCAATCGGGCAGGTAATGGGTCATCACGCCAAATTTGGCTTTTTGCATCCAGGCTGCCCTGTCCTGCGCATGCACATTTATACACAGTAAAAGCAGCAGCAAATAACAATAGCGTTTCATCATCGGTTTATTTATAAGGGTACGATGTTGTATTTTTTACCTTTCTCAGTTTTAAAATCAATCGTATATTGTTTTGCGACAGGCAGATCGGCCAACGCCACATTATCTTTTTTCAGATAAACAGGCTTAGGCTCACGCTGATCCAAAAGGTTTAAGTTTGCACCCGATGCCGGTTTTGATGCCACCCCAACAACTTTTATCGGTGTAGCGCTGCTTACCCGGCAGTTGCCGCCGTCGTTCGATGTAATTACCGCTTTGCTCAATTTGCCGTTGCTCCAGTTAATGGCTACTTCGAAATTGCCGCGGGCTTTGATGCCGCTTATACTACCACTTGGCCACGCATCGGGCAGGGCCGGTAATAATTCAAGCGCCCCGGTATGGCTTTGCAGCAACATTTCTGTCATACCTGCGGAACCGCCGAAATTCCCATCTATCTGAAATGGCGGGTGCGCGTCAAACAGGTTAGGGAAAGTACCGCCACCCGTCATTTTTATGGTTGAGGTAGGATCGATAAAAGTAAATGCCGAAGCCAGAATCTTATAAGCATGGTTTCCATCGTGCAAACGAGCCCACCAGTTCACCTTCCAGGCCATCGACCAGCCCGTGCTGACGTCACCACGGAAGATCATGGATTGTTTAGCCGCCGCGGCCAGATCGGGCGTGCTTTCAACCGAAATAAACTTGCCTGGGAACAAACCGAACAAATGCGAAATATGGCGGTGGGTATCTTTCGGATCGTCCCAATCCTGAAACCATTCCTGCAGTTGCCCGTACTGGCCAATGTGTAGCGGGTATAATTGCGCTTCGGCTTTTTGTAAACGCGTCACAAACGCGGCGTCGATATTTAAAGCTTTCGCCGATGCGATGCAGTTATTAAACAGCTCGCGGATGATGGACATATCCATGGTGCTCGCCATACTGATCTCGTATTCCTTGCCGTTGATCTTAACCGAATTCTCGGGCGATACTCCGGGATTAGTGATGAGGTAACCGGTTTTAGGATCTTTGATCAGCCAGTTCAACATAAATAGGGCCGCGCCTTTCATTAAAGGGTAGCCGGTTTTACTTAAAAAAACCTTATCGCCTGTAAATAAGTAATGCTCGTACAGATGCGTACTTAACCACGCTCCGCCCATCGGCCAGGCCGAGTAGCGGGTACTTGCTTTAGGGTCGGTATCATAATTACCAACGGTTGATGTTTTGGCCCAGATATCCGAGTTATGATGTTCAACCCAGCCTTCGTTAATGTTGTAATTTACCTTAGCTGTTTTGGCGCCATTAACCGATAGCTCCTTTATAAAATCGAACAAGGGCTGATGACATTCCGGAAGGTTGGTATTCTCGGCCAGCCAGTAATTCATCTGGGTGTTGATATTGGTAGTGTAGTTACTGCCCCAGGGTGGTTGCACGGCATCGTTCCATATCCCCTGCAGGTTGGCTGGCGGTGTACCCGGCCTAGAACTGGATATTAGTAAATACCGTCCGTACTGGTAATATAAAGTTTGTAATTGCCTATCGGGATTATCAAAATTAAAATGCCTTAAGCGCTCATCGGTTGGCTGCTTCAGCATCCCGGCATCGGCACTTAAATTAAATTTCACCCGTTTAAACAGTTTTTGATAATCGGCAATATGGGCGGCTTTTAGTTTTTCATAACCGGTTTTTAATGCGTTGTTCAAATTTGCATTTGCTGCGATGGCTGGGTTTTTGCCCTGCAAACCTGGCGATTTATCAAAGCCGTTAAAGCTGGTAGCTTCGGTTAAATATAAGGTTACCTCGTCAGCACCGGTTATGTCCAGCGTGTTGTTATTTGCCTTAACGGTTCCACCTGTGGTTACCGCTTTCAGGTCGATCCGGAAATTCATCCCTTCACCATTTGGTTCATCATAAACTACCTGCTGGGGTTCGTAATCGCGATTAGCAACATATTTGGGTGCCTTGCCTGTTAATATTAGTTGGCTGTTGCTTTGCGCAGATACATTAAAATGCAATTTGCTCGATAGGTTTGCGTTCAAATTAATCGCGCCTTTTTTATCGGCAGTAATGCGCACCACCATTACCTTGCCGGAATAGCTTATCCAGGTTTGGCGGGTATAATTTACACCATCGGCTTTATATTTTACTGTGGCGGTGGCATTATTCAGGTCAAGGTCGCGATAGTAATTGCTTGCCGTGGTATCACTCAACTTAAAATCAAGGTGTAAATCACCGAGCGGTAAATACCTCGCGGAGTAGGTGCCCTGCAATCCCTTTTTAAACAGCGCCGCTCCTTTGTTATAGTCACCGTCGAATATTGCCTGGCGTACCTGCGGCAAATACTCCGGCCCTTTAGGATTATTGCCGTCTACCGGGTAGCCCGACCACAACGTGTGATCGTTAAGCTGAAAGCGCTCATGAACAACCTTTCCAAAAACCATGGCGCCCGTTGTGCCGTTGCCCAAAGGCAAGGCTTCCTCCCAGGCTGTGGCAGGCTTATTATACCATAATTTAAGGTTACTATCATAGTTATTTTTTTGAGCAAACGCGGCTGAGACGATTATTCCTGTAATAACTGTTAAACGTATTTTCAAACTCATACTGTAATTTATTTTCGCGATGGCTGTTTGTTAAAATCAAAAAAAGCTAACAGAACATTGGTATAATGTCCTGTTAACTTTGCTTTACCTAAAGAGTGTATAAATTATTTATTATTGTGGGGGATTTGGTGGTACAAAAACCGACATTACATCTACCACGCCGTTTGTAGCAAGCAAATCACTGGTATTTACGTTGTACAGATCATTTAATTGGATCGGGTAATCTGATGTATTACTTGGCGATGCGTTTAACACTTTAATGGCCATTGTTGAAGTTGGATTCGGTACAAATACCGGCGTCCTGAAAACAAAGTTAACCGGGTTGTTCGCATAAGTTCCCGGAGCAAGCAAAGTAGGCGCCGTTACATCGTTAGTTCCCAAATTATAGTGCGAGTATACCCCGTTTAAGATTAAGTAATACAGGTAGTTTTTCACATCAGCAGCAGGATAACTTTTCCAGCTTGTACCGGCTTTGTTTGCCGATGTATATACAGCAGCCCAGGTTGCTTTTGCTGCCGCAGTATTTAAAAATAAATACGTGCGACCCGGTTTAGTGTATTCGTTGGTATCGATCCCCGAATAGATAATAGCATCATACATCCTGCGGAAAAGGGTATCGGCCGGCGTAGCATTGTTGTATGCCCGCGATTTTAGATATGCCCACGCTGTTTTGTTCAGATGTGCATCCAGCGTATCTGTGGTGCTTCTGGTAAAATCTCTCTGTAGTTTTAAACAGCCGGGCGTTATCGTTGCAATTACCAGAACTGCCACAGTGATTGCCGAAATATATTTTATTTTTTTCATCTCAGTAATTCTTTAATATTAATATCCAGTGTTCTGGGTCAATAATCTATTGGCATTCAAAGCATTCTGACTTAGCGGCCAGTATATTTTATTCAAATCCTGAAAACCGGTTTGTGCTGTACCAAATATTCTTTGGCGGCGTGATACTATAGGATCCATTACTGCTTTTACATTGCCGGTGCGCACCAGGTCGAACCAACGTTTGCCTTCGCCAAATAATTCATATTGCCTTTCCTGCAAAATGGCGCTTTCCATAGCAGCAGTAGTAGTATACTGTGTTGCCGGTATTGGCGGCACTGTAGTGGCGGGCGGGATCGGCACCCTCGCTCTCACATAAATATAGTTCAGATATTTGAGTGCATTGGTCAGGTCGCCTGTTTGTGCGTAAGCCTCGGCCAGCGATAAATAAACATCGCTCAAACGGTACATTACCACGTATACGTTAAGGTTGAGCGCGTTTAAGGTTGAGCCTGATGGAAAAATATTTGCAGCATTATAATTAGCGGCAAAGTATTTCAAAGTTTTATCGCCGTGCGCCAGATACGAGCCTGTTGGTGTAGCAAGGGTATCTATCGTTTTACCAAAACGGGTATCCACTTTATTATTCTTTTTCCATTTAAAGTAAAGCGATGTATCCATTTGCGCCGGGTTATTGCTCAACTGAGTTTGCATTGGCAAACAGGCACAACCATTTACTGTATTATCCCAGTTAATGCTCCAGATCCCTTCCAAAGAGGTTGTCGGGCTAAGAAACACATTCTTCCAGTTAGCCTGTGTCTCAAGGTTTGCGGCGGAGGTACCTGTGTAAACAGCACCGGTCGGCGCTTTTGCCAAAAACAGTTTTTGCGTCCAGGCGATCGCATTTTGATAGTCGGATTGGCCACCACCTGGCTGACCGGCCCGCCACATATACACATCGGCCATTATTGCGCAGATAGCGCCTTCGTTAATATACCATACAGACGGTGTCTGATTTTTTTGAATCAGTGAGTAGGCTTTAGTCAAATCGGGTATAATTACCGAATCGATGATCTGAGCCTTAGGCAATCTTGGTCTTGATTGTTGCTGCGTTACATCTGTGTAAGGTGTTGTCCATACTACGGCATCACCCCAAACTCTAACCAAATAAAAATAGCACTCCGCTCGCATGGCATAACTTTGGGCTAAAGCATTATTTACAATAGTTGTTGTTGCCAGGTTATCATATTGCGGCACCTGAGGTATATACTTTATGTTGGTGTTAGCCCGGAGTATGGTGCGGTATAAACCTCCCCAATCGGCTGTGGCGTTATTTATGGTTACCGCGTTAAACGCCAGTTCGGTAGTGGTGTTATTAAAATACTGGCCCCGGTCAAAGTTATCAGAGCGACCTTCGCCCCAGTAATTGTACCTGCCTCCATAAGCTTCAGTATTATCCGCTGGGTCCTTGCCGGTACCAACCCCCGTCATCTCTTCCTGAAACGAGGTATACATGCCCGCTAACCCGGCTGTAATATCTTTATTACTCCTGTAGTAAACGTCTAAGCTCACCGAACTTAACGGAAGTTCCGTTACATCCTTTTTGCAACTGCTTATTACCGTAACTATACAAGCAAAAGCAGCAACACCTATTAGTTTTTTCATTATTTTATCGCTAAAATTCATCTTTATCTTTTTTAGAAACCAATGTTTACACCAAAACCCACTTCTCTTCTTTTTGGATACTTTCCACCATCAAAACCAGGCGTAAGTATATTGGAAGAACTAAATTCCGGGTCGAACCAGCTATAGTCTGTCCAGGTAAGTAAATTGTCGCCATACACATATATAGCAAATCGTTTTGCTCCTATTTTTGAGATCAGTTTTTGATCAAGTGAATAGGTCAATTTTACGTTAGCTAACCTGATAAACGAGCCATTTTCAAGATACAGGCTGTTAAGGCCATTACTCACATCACCATAAGTATCTTTATTGGTAAACAGCGGGTATTTGGCAATATCGCCCTGGTGCAGCCATGAGTTGTAAATGGCATCAACCGTTGGCGGCGAATAGGTAGAGCTATTGGTGTTTTGGCCGTTTGCTGTTGAATTGTAGACTTTATTACCGTATGATGCATTAACCGTAACATTTAACGTAAAATGTTTGTAGGTAAAAAAGTTGGTCAAGCCAAAAAATCGTGGCGGTATACCATTGCCTAATATTTGTTTATCATTAGCATCAATCGCACCGTCGTTATTTACATCCTGCCAGATAGTGCTACCGCCCTTTAATACCAGGCCGTTGCGGGTCATTTGGCGTATGGTGCCGGTATAAGGCTGGCCATTATCCGTATAGCCGGTTGCTGTTTTACCATCGGCAGATACGCCAACCGGCGTTAACCTGTCTCCGTTAGGCGCATAGGCGTTTGATACATCGTATTGGTACACACCCAGGTTTTTGTACAGGTAAAAATCGCCAACGTGGCCGCCTTCCTGTATAATATACGAGCTAACGTAAGTAGTCGTATGATTAGCCAGTTGTGTAATTAAGCCAGCCCGCTGAAACGTCGCATTAGCACTTATATTCCAGGTGAAATCTTTGCTCACTACCGGCGTTCCGGTTAAAGTAAGCTCTAAACCCCTGTTGTCTATATCTCCAAGGTTAACAGTTACTGTTGCTAATCCGGTTTCTTCTGAAAGTTGAGCAGGGTATAATAAACCACTTGTTTTTTTGATGTAATATTCAGGCGTAAAGGTTAAGCGCCCTTTAAAAAAGGTAAGGTCCATACCAAAGTTTTGGGTGGTAGTGGTTTCCCATTTTATTGCGTTATTACCTAAAGTAGTAGATAATGCCGCTGAGATGTTTCCGGCATAAGAAGTGTTTGTATTATCACTTCCAAAGTTGATCAGTGTGGCAAATCCATAATTATCTTTTAACTGGTCGTTACCCAACTGGCCAATGCTGTATCTTAACTTACCGTCGTCAAGAATTTTCTTGGTCCAGCTCATAAATGGCTCATCGGTAAAGCGCCATGCAAAACCACCGGAGTAAAAGTTACCCCATTTATTATCCGGTCCAAACCTTGATGAACCATCACGCCTGTAAGTGGCGGTTAGTATATATCGGGATTTATAATCGTAACCTAACCGGGCAAATACCGACTCGGTGCCAAACGCGGTAGCACTTGTACCCGTCTTGGTTAAATCAACCACACCTACGTTAGAGGTGAACACCAATTCGCTTAAATAGTTATTATCGCCAATATCGTATTCATCGGTCCTTTGATGTTCGCGGCTAAAACCTAAGGTACCGGTAACATTATGAACACCGCCAAATGTATGATGATAGTTTAAGAATGTTTGTAACTGATAGGAGAACTGCCTTGTATCGGTACTGCTGCCAACATCGGCACCGGTACCACCGCTGGTTAAAATAGTTGGAGTAAAGGATTGGGTTGTAGGGTTACTCAATTTAGCATTAAAGCTTCCTGTTAATTTCAAATCCTTAGTGAAGGAATAGTTAGCGGATATATTATATTGGGCAAGATAGCTTGTAACGCCGTTGGTTTGTAATAATGCATAAGCAACGGGGTTTCTCTTGGATTCGACGTAGCTGGCCAGGGTCCCATCAGGCCGATAAATGGCTGTCCACGGGTTACGTTCAAAGATTTGTTTGATACTTGTTCCAACCGGAATATCGTTACCGGTTTGATAAGCAAACGATAAGTTATTGGTTACCTTAAGTTTATCAGATGGTTGAAAATCTACGTTGATGGTATTCTGTAATCTTCTGATATAGCTATTCAACACTATCGACTGGTCATCAATATAACCTACCCCTGCGTAGTAGGTTAAGCCTTTTTGACCGCCGCTTATAGCCAGGTTGTAAGTGTTTTTATTAGCTGTTCTAAATAACAGGTCCTGGTAGTCGTTATCAGCGTTTAAGTAATGATTTACCGAATCCTGATTGATACCGTTATTACCATCACCACGGTTTTTACGATAATAACGCAAATCGTTTGCTGATGGCGTAGGCAGGCTATGAGCCAGCCTACCAAATAAATGTCCGTAACTGGCAGTAATAGATGGTTTACCTTCCTGCCCGCGCTTCGTGGTGATTAAAATTACACCATTGGCACCACGCGAACCATAAATAGCAGCTGAGGCTGCATCTTTTAAGATCTCGATTGAAGCGATGTCGCCAGGGTTAAGATAATTCGCATCGGTGCTGATCACCCCGTCGATCACATATAATGGGCCCGTTCCGGAGTTTATTGTACCTGCACCACGTATAACAATTGTTCCCTGGCCGGATGGATCGCCGTTATCGTTGGACACCAATACACCTGCGGCCTGGCCTTCCAAAGCGTCAAACAAAGTTACCGGCTGGCGCTCATCAATTTGTTTGGCGCTCACCGTAGCTATCGAACCGGTCAGGTCGCGTTTTTTAACTTCCTGACCGTAACCTGTTATCACTACCTCGCTTAAATCGTTTGAGGTTTCGGCTAACGTAGTGTTAATTGTCCTGCGTGTACCCACTACTTCTTCGTGCGGGTTATAGCCAATATAACTAAACACCAGCACGGCTTTATCATCGGGTACTGATACGGTATACTTACCATTAACATCGGTAACGACACCGGTAGTTGTGCCCTTTACTTTTACAGTTACACCTATTAGGGTTTCACCTTTCGAGTCGGTAACAGTTCCGGCAATTTTAATAGCCGCGTTTTGTGCATGTGCTATCGATGCAATGATCGATAGGGCAAGCATTAGCATGCATAACCGCATCATGTGGATGCCTGCCTTTGTAATTTTTTGAGTAAATAGTTTGACCATAATACTAATTAAGATTAGGATTTAGTTAATAATTAAGGAGTTAATTAAAAAAATTTGGTAAAAATCGGAGAATAGAGGTGCGTCATAATTTGGTTCATCATCATTTTGGTTAGTTGGTTTGAGGAAAATTTGGTTATAAAATTGGTTAATGCAAGTACCTAATTATTTGGTTAAGCCCATTGATTACTATTGGCAAATTATTCAGTTATTTTGACAACAAATCAGTAATGCAATATTAAAAGTATGTTTATTAAGCATAATAACACTGTGGGCAACGGGCACAAATGACCCATCACGACACGCTTAAAATACAATCGGTTTGGTTTATTGTTTATTTCGATGACTTATACCCAACGTCAGCAGTGGTCAAAATATAACCTCCGGCTGCATCAGTATTGCTTTCTATTTTTCCGTTCGCGGCAACCCTAACTATAGGATAATAAAGCCTGGCATCTTTACCTTCCGGAGCATAATAGCCGCTTGCAGATCTGTTTAGTTTTGGATTGGTTTGTATAAAACCGTCTGCAGGTATAGCACCTGCATTTTTTACATCAAATAAAATATTGCCGCTCCATGTGGCATTAGGATACGGGCCGGTAATAGTTGCTGCCGGGCCGCCGCCTTGTATAATATTGTTGCTAAATGTTGTGGCGGTAGCGCCCATCCCATTGGTGCGCTGGGTCATTACATAATTCTCAGCATTATTTATCAGTGTATTGTAGGATATAACTACCCGGTCGGGCCGGTCATGGGCGGTTAGTTGTGCGCCATCGGCAACTTCGCCATCGCCGTTACCTATGGTTATGGCTGGTTTACAATTTTCAAAATAGTTACCCACAATGATATGGTCATCACCAAAAATGCGCAGGCCGGGCGTATTGATAAAGTAATTACCGTAGATGACAGATTTATTACCATGCCTCAAAGTAAACTGCGCCGGGCAATCGCGGATGGTGTTGTAACGCAGAGTAATGCCCGATGCTTTAACTGATATCAGCTCGTTTTCGCCGGCGCATTGCTCAAACAGGTTATACTCCACAACGCTGTTACTGGTGGATAGGCTAAAGCCGCTTAAACCGAATTGTAAAGTTTCGGCGCCGTTCTTACCCCCCTGGCTTACATAGTTATTAAAATAATTGTGGTGGATGCTCAACCTTTCGGCAATTTGCTTACCGGTTCCCCGGATAGCCAAAAAACGGCCCATCGCATTTTTATTCTGGAAGGTGTTGTGATCTATTTCATGGTCACTGCCTGCAATGGTCAGGTCTTCGCCGTCGCCGCTATTCTCAAAAACATTCTGCGTCCAGCGGCAAAACCTGCTGCCACTTGCTGTTTTAGCTTTGGATGATTTATGGGTAAACTTAAATCCTTTGATCGTGATATATGCTGCGCCACTTGCCAGGTTAAAACCGCCGTTACCCCCTATCTCAGCACTCCCGATAGCTTCGGCGCAAATTATAATCGGATGTTCTTTATTTCCTTTCCGGGTAACTGTAATATCTGCTGTAGTGGTGTAAACACCGTTTGCTAAGATAACGATATCACCTGCTTTGGCATTATCAATGGCGCCCTGCAAGGCATCAATTGACGTTACTTTAATTGTATCAGCGAACACTATGTTGCTCGCACATAAAATAAACAGGATAATTAAACTACTTTTTCTCATTACGATGGGTTTATAAAATAACCTAAGCCGTGGTTTAATGCTTACGTTCCGTATTGTCAAAAGTAGGTTTATACAGTTGTCGATATTATGCCCTATCAGCTAATAATTAACGATTTTTTACATGCAATGTAACATTATCTCATTATTGCTGGGTGATCTCGATAACATTACTGGTTTGCGGAAGGATCTTGCCTGCAGCCAGGTTCAATCCTACCGTCATCAGGTAATCGCCGCTGTATACTTTACCGCTATCGTTAAAGTTCGACTTAATGCCATCCATCATATTGGTTTCTTCAACCTTGTAGTTCTTTTTAGGATCGAGGCCCTGCAATTTCACTGTATTAAATTGCGCTTTATAACGCGTGTTTAAAAAGTAATTGAATAATACAGCTTTGCTCTTCGCTTCGTTAACATACATTAAAACGGCACGGTCTTCTTCGTAGGGCGAAATCAAACGGTACAGATCACCATACCAGATCACATCACTTAAACGCTTATAGTTTTTGGTGGCCTGTTTGCTGAACTGCACTTCGGCGTCGCTCATTTTTTTAACATTGAGATCATAACCCAAGCGGCCCATCATGGCAACATCGGTACGGTATTTTATAGATGCCTGCTTGCTCCATTGGGTAACGTGTGCTGATATAGTAATGGACGGGAAAAAGTTTGAATATCCCCATTGGATAAATACCCGCTCAAGTGGGTCGGTATTATCGCTTGGCCAAAACTCGGTAAAGTATTTCAACGCGCCGTACTCGGTACGGCCACCACCACCCGAGCATAGCATCATCAGCAAATGTGGATATTTTGCCCGCACCTTATCCAGTACGTGGTAAAGGCCAAGGGTGTAATCAACATATACGTGCGATTGCCTGTCTTTTAAATACGGCGAGTAAGTATTGCTCATGGTGCGGTTACAATCCCACTTAATATAGGCTATACCCGGGTTATTGGCCATCATGTTATCTACAATGCTGTAAACATAATCCTGCACTTTGGGGTTAGTTAAGTCGAGCACCAGTTGGTTGCGCTGGTAATTTTCATCGCGGTTCGGTAGTTTCAATATCCAATCGGGATGTTTTTCGTACAGTTCGCTTTTGGGGTTCACCATTTCGGGCTCAAGCCAGATACCAAACTTAATACCTTTGGCTTCGGCTTGCTTAACCAGATACTCTATGTTATCCGGCAGTTTGGCCTTATTTTCCTGCCAATCGCCCAAACCGGCTTTATCGTTATTACGCGGGTATTTATTGCCAAACCAGCCATCATCTAACAAAAACAGGTCGGCACCTAATTTATTAACATCATCAAATAAGCCAACCAATAGGTTTTGGTCAAACTTCATATCGGTGGTTTCCCAGTTGTTATACAAAGTAAGGCGGGGTTTATTGCCATCTACGATGCCAAAATTGCGCGCCCATTTATGCAGGTTACGGCTGGCCTGGCCTTTGCCCCCGTTGCTGTAAGTAAAAATAAAGGCCGGAGTAGTAAAAGTTTTTCCGGCATCTAGATGATATTCGGACGCTACAGGGTTAATACCCGATATCACCCTCAACGAGTTATGCTCATCCATCTCAAATTGAAACTGGAAGTTGCCTGTCCACGCCAGCGATCCGGCAATCACCTCGCCACTGGTTTCATCTGCCTGTTTGTTTAAGGCCAACATAAACAAAGGTGCTTCGTACATATCGGCACGGGTGCCTAATTTACTGTCGATTACTTTATTGCCGGTAGTTAACTCATCTTCCTGCATCTTCATCTCGGTAGCCCAATCACCATGATAATGAGTAAGCCAGTATTTTTTGGCATCAAAATGCAGCATAGCCGAGGCATAACCGGTCATCAGCAACGGTGTTTTTTCATTGTGTTTGATTTCCGTCCAGGCTTTAACTACATCTTCCTTGTCAAAGGCCTGGTAATGCAAAGCTACCTCAACCGGATATTTCGGGTCTTTTAAATTAATTACCGTTTCGGTAACATCATCGCCCGTGTGATTTGATGTCGTACCAACGTATTTAAGCTCTAACGATGGGTTGCCGTCGGCATGAGTAACTTTGATGGCGGCCTCAAACTGATCTTCCATCCCGCCGGTAATATAAGCCTCGTGTTTTGTGCTGTTCAATTGCGCGTAATCGGCAGTGTTCAGCAGGCGTTTGCCAAAGTAGGATTGATAAATTCTGTCGTTTTTACCAATAGTAAGTACCAGGCTAATATGCTGGGTTTGCACAATTATTTGCTTTTCGCTTTGTGCATTGACGCACACATAGCAAAAAAGCAGCATAGCAAAAAAACTCTTTTTCAGGATCATCATATAATAAAGGTTTTAGCCGGTTTATAACTGGAGTTATTTACAAACATAAATTAATGTAAATAAAATACAGTGCAAATAACCATTTTAATTGAACAGCTTAAGGCACAATTAAAGCCATTTTAGTTAATACAATACTCAACTATATTGACATGCTATTCAGTTTAATTGGACTTAAACGGCTTGCAGAATACCTGTGGTTGCCCAAATTTTGACAAAGAGATGTCGCTGCAAAGCGCCGCTGTTTTATCAATTATGAGCAGTTTTGTACCGCCTATGAAAGACAAGAGTTCTGGCATAGCTATACTGTTAGCTTTTGCCCTGATACCTTTATCCGGTTTCGCAACCGACATTTATATTCCCTCGCTCCCTGCCATGGCAGGCGAATTGAAAGCGAGCAGCGTTAACATACAGCTAACCTTGAGCCTGTTTTTAATAAGTTACGGCGCATCGCAACTATTTGTAGGTAGCTTTTTAGATAGCTTTGGCCGGTATAAACCCGGTTTAGTTTCATTAGTGATATTCGCGGTAGCGAGCATCGTTATAGCTACAACTACCAATCTGTATCTTATCTATTTTATGCGGGTGATCCACGGGTTTACTGTTGGGATTGTTATCGTAGCCAAGCGGGCCTATTTCGTCGATTTGTTTACCGACGATAAACTGAAACACTATCTAAGCCTGTTTTCCATCATTTGGTCTGCAGGGCCAATTGTCGCGCCGTTTATTGGCGGATACCTGCAAAAAGCTTTTGGCTGGCAATCGAGTTTTTATTTTTTGGGATGCCTGGCATTAATCATGGCCGTACTGGAATATATCTTCAGCGGCGAAACACTGGTGCATCCTACGCCTTTTCAAATCAAAAAGATCCTGAACATTTACAAAACGATGATCAGTACAGCGACTTTCTCCTTAGGAATTATTATGCTTGGCCTGGCTTATGGCATGGTAATGATCTATAACATGACGGGGCCTTTTATTATCGAACATTCGTTGCACCTATCGCCCGTTGTTGCCGGATATAGCTCCTTAATTCTTGGCCTTGCCTGGATGACCGGTGGCTTCATCGGCAAAGCAACCATTAACCGCCCTTTTTACAAACGCCTGGTGGTAAACCTTGGGTTGCAAGCTACGTTTGTCGCGTGTATGATCATCAGTGTTTCGTTTATCAGCAACCTGTATTCGCTTGTCTTTTTCGCGTTTCTCATCCACGTATCTACCGGTTTTACTTTCAATAACTATTTTACTTTTTGTTTGGGCAAGTTCCCTAAGAACGCGGGTATTGCGGGCGGGCTTACCGGCGGTATGGCTTATGTTATCATCTCCTTTTTAAGTTATGCGGTTGTCAATTTTATCCCCGCAAAGGATGAGCGTAACCTGAGCTATAGCTATCTGGTATTTGTGGTTATTTCGATACTGATCATGTTCACGATCTATCAGTTCAGGAAAAAGGAACGACAAGCCGTTACAGCATAAAAAAAAGCCCCGGACCTCGCGTCCGGGACTTACAGTTGCCACTGAATGGAGAATAGCGGCAACCCCTATTTTAAACAATTAAGGGAAGGGCGTATTTAGGGCATTATCTTCAGATGTTTATCGCACCAATTTTTTTCAATAGTTTTCTGTTTTCGCGCCGGTGTATTAGCCTATGCACCATGGCATATATCACCGGCAGTATCAGTAAGGTTAATATGGTTGATGTAATTAAGCCGCCGATCACTACAATGGCCAGGGGTTTTTGAGTTTCGCTACCTATACCGGTCGATATCGCTGCAGGCATTAAACCAATCGCCGCCATCAAAGCGGTCATCACCACAGGGCGAACACGGGAAATCACACCTTCTAGTATCGCCTCGTTTAAATGAATACCAGCTTCGAGATTCTTGCGGAATACCGATATGAGGATAACCCCGTTTTGGATACAAACACCAAACAGGGCGATGAAGCCAATACCTGCCGATATGCTGAAGTTGATGCCGGTTATTTCAAGCGCGAGTATACCACCGATTAGCGCGAAAGGCACGTTGAGGATAACCAGCGAGGCATCTTTAACATTACCAAAAGTGATGAACAGGATGAGAAAGATTACCAGTAAGCAGATAGGCACTACATGTGCCAATGTTTTTGAGGCACGTTGCTGGTTCTCAAACTCGCCTACCCAGGCTGTCGAATAGCCCTGATCGAACTTCACGAGTTTGTTGACTTTTGCCTGGGCTTCGGCAATGGTGCTACCCAGATCGCGGCCACGGTTTGAGAATTTTACCGCGATGTGGCGGGTATTATTATCGCGATAAATAAAGGCGGGGCCGGTTAATATCTTGATATCGGCGATCTCTTTAATGGCGATCTTCGATCCGTTCAATGTAGGCACCATCAGGTTCTCGATTTTTTCCTGCGTGTCCCTGAATTGTTTTTGGTATCGCACACGGATATCGAACCTGCGTTCACCCTCGTACAGTTCGGTTGCCGCCTTGCCGCCGATCGCCATTTCGATAACGGCATTGGCATCGGCCGTAGCCACACCATAAAGGGCCATCTTACGCTGATCAAGCTCTATCCGGAATTCGGGCTGACCAAGATTGCGCAGCACACCCAGATCCTCGATCCCTTTAACGGTCTTCAGCACATTTAAAACCTCGTCGGCCTTATGATCAAGCACGTCAAAATCGGGGCCGAAAATATTTACCGCAAGCGACGCGTTTACACCGGCGACGGCTTCCTCTACATTATCGCGTATGGGTTGCGAGTAATTAAACACCGCGCCGGGTATTTTTTTCAGTTGGGTATCCATTTGTGATATCAGGTCATCTTCAGATAAACCTTTGGGCCATTCTTTTTTATTTTTCAAATCAACCTGGATCTGCACATCGAAAAAGCCTTTGGGGTCGGTACCATCGTTAGTGCGGCCAACCTGGGCCAGGGTTTGTTTTACCTCCGGGTAGCGGGTGAGTATCTCCACCATTTTTTGATTGATGCTTTCGGCTTCGGGCAGCGATACGCTCATCGGCAACTCGGCCTCAACCCATAACGCGCCTTCGTTCAGATCGGGTAAAAATTCGGTACCCAAAAACTTCGCCGAAAAGAAGGTCAATCCCATAAAAGCAAACGCGATAAGGATACTTGTTTTTGGGAACTTAGACGTAATACCAAACAATCGGCGAATACCATTCTCAAAAAAAAGCACGATCGGGTTGTGCTTTTCGCGAACATTTTTACGCAGTAATATACTTGATAAAGCAGGCACTAATGTTAGGGTAAATATCAATGCGCCCAACAAGGCAAATCCAAGTGTATAAGCCAGCGGCGAAAACATTTTACCTTCAACCTTTTGGAAAGCGAAAATGGGTATCAAACAGGTAATGATGATCAATTTGGAAAAGAAGATGGCCTTGCCCATTTCGGCTCCCACATTCTTAAACAGGCCCAGTTTAGCCAGCTTGTTAAACTTTTCCATGCCCACCTCTTTCGCCCGGTGATCGAGCGCCACGAAGATGCCCTCGACCATCACCACCGCGCCATCGATAATGATACCGAAGTCGACCGCCCCCATCGAAAGCAGGTTGGCACTCATGCCTTTAATGCGCATACAGAAGAAGGCGAACAACAACGATAGCGGGATAATAATGGCTACGGTTAGTGTCGTGCGCCAATCGGCCATGAACAGAAATACAATTACGGTTACCAGCACAATGCCCTCGAGCAGGTTATGGATCACCGTTTCGGTACAATAATCCATCAGGTTGGTACGATCGTAAAACGTGTCGATCTTGACATCCTTTGGCAGGATATGCTCATTCAAATCTTTTACTTTTGAGCGTACACTATCCAAAACCACAGCCGGGTTTTCGCCCTTCCGCATCACCACAATACCCTCTATCACATCTTTTTGCTTATCGCGACTTACCTGCCCTAATCGCGGCAAGCCCGATTCTTTTACTTCGGCAACATCTTTGGTAAGTATGGGTACGTTGTTTACATTTTTAATGATGATATTTTGCATCTCATTAATGTTATTGATCAGCCCGATGCCGCGTACCACGTAGGCCTGGTCGTTTTTCTCGATCACATCGCCACCCACATTGATATTACTGCGGTTAATGGCGTTGTAAACATCGAGCGAGGTTAGGCCGTATTTTTGCAGCAAGGCGGGGTTAACGCTCACTTCGTAATCCTTTTCTTCGCCGCCAAAGCTATTTACGTCGGCAATACCCGGGACAGATTTAAACTGGCGGTCGAGTATCCAATCTTGTATCGCCGTAAGCTCGTGCAGCGATTTGGTTTTGCTTTTCAGCGTATAGCGATAGATCTCACCCGTTGGCCCGTAAGGTGGCTCAATTTCGGGTTTTACACCATCGGGCAGGTCGGCATTAGCCAAACGGCTCAATACCTGCTGGCGGGCAAAAGCATCGTCGACATCATCATCAAAAATGATCCGGGTGTAGGATAAGCCAAAGGCCGAAGTGGTACGCAGGTTCGATTTTTTTTGAACCGAGTTAAGCACCGTTTCTATCGGGATGGTAATAAATTTTTCCACCTCCTCGGCGCTTCGGCCCTGCCATTGGGCGATGATGATGATCTGGGTGTTGGTTACATCCGGAAAGGTTTCGATAGGCGTATTGCTATAACTCCAGATGCCTATCACCACCAAAACAGCGGTCATAAAAAACACAAAGTAGCGGTGCCTTAACGAAAAGTAGATTATATTTTTAATGAATTTATTCATTGGTTTTGTTCAGTTGTGGGTTGCGCGTTATCAGTTGTCAGTTTTCGGTTACGGGTTATCAGTCGTGAGTTTCTTGCCCATTGTTCATTACCCATCATCTGTCACTTAATCGCCTGTGATCTCATCGTACAAGAGCAACTGGTTTTTTGATATCACCCTTTCGCCCGGCTTTAAGCCCGAAGCGATATAGGTTACATCGTCCACAGTTTTGATAATGCTTACCTGGCGCACTTTTAAATCGCATTTGTCATTATAAACCACTACGTAATTCTTGCTGCTATCAAAAACAATGGCCTTTGCGGGCACCGATACCGATTGCTGGCTTTCATTATTGGTGATCACCACGTTGGTAAACATCTGCGGTTTTAACAGCATATCTGGGTTAGGCAGGGCGATTTTGATCTTCATCACCTTGTTATCCGGATCGAGCACCGAACTCACCTCGTTCACCTTACCCGTAAATACCTTACCGGGATAGGCGATGGTGGTAACGTTTGCGGTATAGCCGACCTTCACTTTGCTGATGTCCGACTCGAACACGTTGGCCCAGACCCAAACATCCTTCATATCCGATATGGTAAACATGCTGCCGTTATTATCCTGGCGGATAAAACTGCCGCTGGTAATATTTTTTTCGACCACATAGCCGCTTTGCGGCGCTCTGATAACCAGCATGCCATTGGCACTGGTATTGCCGCCGCCGTTGATGGCCAATGCCGATTTTACTTTGCTATTGGCAGCTACGGCTTTATTGTAGTTTTCTTTGGCCTCAGTGTAATCGCGCTCGCTGGCGATGCCATTTTTGTACAGGTATTCGGCCTGCTCCAACTGGCGCTTGCTTACCGCCACGTCGGATTGGGTCGACGACAGATCGGTATAATTACCCGCCACATCGGCGCTGCGCATAATGGCCAGCGTTTGGCCTTTGCTCACCTTATCGCCAAGTGACACTTTAACATCAAGTACCTGCCCGCTGCTAAACGGAAACACCTTTACCACATGGTTATCATCATTGGCCACTTCGCCGGAAAGACTAAGCTCGTCTTTCATCATGGTAGTCTTTGCCGTATCAATGGTGATCATTTTGGACAGCGTGTCGCTGATGCAAACCTGCTTGCTTTCGGTAGCCTCTTGCTTTTTGTCTTTACAGGCGGCAAGTAACATCAGGCTGCAAAGGCCGGTAACATATATTTCTCTCTTCATTATCGTGTGTTCGTATATCTGTTTGGTGTTAAGGTTTTATCACGGGTGCGCCGACTGCAAAATCAAGGTCGGCAATGGCTTTTTGCAGGTTATACTGCTGTTGCAGGATCTTTAGTTTGGTATCCTTATAAGTATCAAAAAAGTCAACAAACTCTACCAGGCTTATCTGGCGCTCTTTAAAGCTTTTCAGCATGTTTTTAAAAAGGGTATCGTATTGCTCGTTAAACTCCAATTGCTGGGTAGAGAATAATTGCTGATTGAGCTTGTACTGATTTACCGCCGCGACAACATCGTTTTTTAACTTCGACTCGTTATCCTTTACCGTATTTTCCTGGCTCATCATGCTGTACTTAGCCGATTTGATATTGCCCTGGTTCCGATTAAAAAAAGGCAGGGGCAAACCAATCTGCAAACCATAATAGTTTTGGGCGTAGCTGCTGTTTTTATCGTATGATGCACCGATGGTTACATCGGGCACAGCCATTGCCTTTTGCAAGGCAAGGTTGTGCTGCGCCGATGCTAGTTGTGCCTGAGTTGATAAGTAGTCGGCACGATTCGTTTTTGCCTGTTCAATTAAAGTGGGGATATCAAGATCTACGGTTTTATTAGGTATATCATTTACCTGTGGTAATATGTAAGCCGTTTCTTTAGTTTGAATCAGAGTTTTCAGTTCAGTTTGCAGGTCATTGATCTGGCGGCTGTTCTCGATCATATCATTCTGCAAGCCAAATAACAGGGCTTTAAGCCTGATCAGATCTTTCATCGAAGTGTTACCTGCGTCGAATGATTTTTGGATCGCGGCGATGAGGTTGGTTGCCGATGTGATCTCATTTTGATAAACCTTATTCTGATCGATCAGCGTAGCCAGCTGACTAAAATCCAGTTGCAGATTGTACCGCAGGTTACGCATCAGATCGTTAAACTCCGCTTCCTGCACTTTAACGTTATCTTTAGCTACCTGCACCTGTTTACCACGTTTACCTGCAGTAGTAAACACCTGGCTTAATTGCAGATAAACCTGCCCCAAACCCTGAGCCGAATTATGATAGAAAAACTTTTGGCTACCGCTGTCGTAAATGTTCTGATCGGTACTTAAAACCGGGTTATCCCACAATTTGGCTTGATCTACAAGCGCTTTGGTCGATTCGACATTATATTTTTGGGCGAGCAGGGCAAAATTGTTTTGCAGAAACTCTTTCTCTGCCTCCTGAAAGTTTATCCGTAAAGTATCAGTTTGGGCTTTTGCCCTGAAACAAGGTATGGTGAGTAATAATGGTAAAAGCGCCGGTGCAAATCTTAACCGCATAGTATCTATTCAATTTTGGATAGGCCAAAATTAAATAGCCATTAAAGGCGCGAGATTAGAACGGGATTAGAATTTCACGGGGTTTGTAAAAATTCTGTGGTTATTGTTGTGCCAACACCTTCGGCAGATTGGATACTTAACGAGCCGTTAAACAACTGGATGATCTTTTGTGTTACGTATAACCCGATACCGTTCCCGGCAAAATTGCGGGCGTTAGGGCTGCGGTAAAACGATTTGGTTACCTTATCCATATCCTCGTCGGGTATGCCGATGCCCTCGTCGATTATCTGTATGCGGATTACTTTTTCATCAGCATAAAAATTACAGGTAACCTGTTTTTTGCCCGAAAATTTAAAAGCATTACCCACCAGGTTATTTAACGCGATAAACATCAGCTGCCGGTTTGCCGGGATCGCTAACAAAGCTTCGTTTTCGGGAAGGTGTTCGATATTGATCTTAAATGGCCCTACGCCGTCCTTATTTGTCCAAAAATCGTGGATCTCCCAAAGCAGTTCATCCATCCTAACCGGGGTTAAACCCGCGCTGTTATAGTCTACATCAACCTGTGCAAGCTCCATCAAACCCGATATAGTATCCATTAACCTTTCCGATTCTTCGAGCACCAGTTGAAGCGTTTTTACATTTTCATCTTTGCTTCGTTCTTTACTCAGGGCAAGTTCCACTTCGCCGATGATACTGGTTATGGGTGTACGCAATTCGTGCGAAGCATTGGTGACATAGGTTTTTTGCAATTCAAAATCACTTTCGAGATGGGCCAGCAAACGGTTAAAGTTTCGGGCAAGTTCGCTTATCTCGTCTTTGCCGTTGCCCTCGTTAACCCGTACATTCAGGTGCGAAGCTTTGATGAGCTGCATTTGCTTAACCAGACCCTGTATCGGTGCAAGGGCCTGAGCGGCAAACAATTTACTCACAAAATAGAGAAGCGCACCTACAACAATAAAAACCACCAGCATGGTTTTCAGCATACTATCCAGACGGTGAATCCCGTCCGTATCCATTGCCGAAACCAGGATCACAAAATTACCCTGATTGTCTTTGTAGTAAATACCTACTATCTGGTTATCATCGTCAGCATATTCCAGATAGCCGCGTTTTCTTACCATTTCGATGGTTTGATGATCCCAATGCTGATGTTTATCTTCAATAAAAGCGGCACTGTTCCGGCTGTCGTACAACCGTATCACTTCGCCGGGGAGATTTTTTAAATACCGTTCGCGCACGCGGCTTAACGAATCGGCACTGATCTCATCAGCTTCCAGATAAAGTTGGGCGGCAACGTTGGCGCGGTCCCGTAAATGATTAAAAAAATCGTCTTTAATAAATGAGTGAAAAGATACATAAATAGAGATCAGCACCGCCATTAACACGCCGGAGCCTACCAAGCTAAAATACAGCGAAAGCCGGTTTTTTATCTTCACCTTATACCTGTTCTGTTTTAAATATGTACCCTTTGCCTATTACCGTATAGATGTACTTGCTGCTAAAACCCTTTTCAATTTTGTTGCGCAAATAGTTTACATAAACATCAACCACGTTGGTGCCGGTATCAAACTCGATACCCCAAACCGTTTTGGCAATTACCTGCCGCGATAGTATTTTGTTAGGATTTCGCATTAGCAATTCCAGCAGGGCAAACTCTTTAGTGGTGAGGGTTATTTTACGCCCGGCACGCTCGGTAGTATTGCTATGGGTATCTAAAGTAATATCGCCCAAGGTAATGGTGTTATCAATATCATCGTTTTTTTTGCGGCGCAGCAATGCTTCAATTCGCGCCAGCAGCTCTTTAACATGAAAAGGCTTTACCAGGTAATCGTCGGCACCGGTGTTTAAGCCTTTAACTTTGTCATCAATACTGCTCAGCGCAGTAAGCATCAGTATAGGTATATTTTTATCTCTTTGACGGATATACCTGCATACTTCAACACCATTCAAATGCGGCAATAACACATCCAGAATGATCAGATCGTATTGCTTATTAGGGAATTGCTTAACTGCATCGGCACCATCGCGACTTACATCAACAAGGTAGTTATTTTCTTCGAGCGCCTTTTGAATAAAGGCGGCAACGCGGTGCTCATCTTCAATAAGTAGTATCTGCATCATGTTAATTCAAACAAATATAACAGGTTATCCCATTTAAAAATTGTGTGGTATCTAAAATGCTACGAGGCAAACCCTATGTTCTCTAATTATCGATCATTTACCTATCAATATGGCTAAACCATATCAAAATGATAGAGTTTAGGCTGATATTAAAACAATAGACTTAGCAATTAACGCACTGAATATCAATAACTAAAATAACTATTCCACATATTGGCACTCGCATTGGCATGCCCATGGAAAAACATAACAACATGGACGCATTACTTACTATCGTTTACGTACTGACATTTATTGTAGTCTTCTGGCTCTTTTTCAAAACCGTTAATTACTTCGAAAACATTTAAACATCATGATCGCATTATTCATTGTTGCCGTAGCCGTGTTTTTTTACATGATCTACGTGCTTTTAAAACCCGAAAAATTTTAACCCCAACTCAAAAAACTAAATCGCTATGAACACAGAATACGCAGGTATCATTTTTATGTACGCGGCAACTGTAGCCCTCGCCATACCGTTGGGTAAATACATTGCCAAAGTATTTAAAGGCGAAAAAACCTGGCTTGATTTTATCGCGCCATTAGAGCGCCTTATTTTCCGCTTAAGCGGGATAGATACCAAAAAAGAAATGAACTGGAAGCAACACCTGGTTGCATTGCTATCCATTAACGTGCTTTGGTTATTTTATGCATTTTTCTGCTTGCTGTTTCAGTCGCATTTACCTTTAAATCCTGACGGCAATCCAAATCAGACACCCGACCTGGCTTTTAACACGGCTTTAAGCTTTTTAACTAACTGCAACCTGCAGGACTATTCGGGCGAGAGCGGCGCAACTTACTATACACAATTATTTGTGTTTACCTTTTTACACTTTGCCAGTGCCGCAACAGGTATTGCAGCCATGATGGTAGTTTTTAAGGCTATGAAAAATAAGGTTACCGATAAATTGGGTAACTTTTGGGATTACTTTGTAAAAGCAATCACCCGTGTTTTATTGCCGTTAAGTTTTGTAGTTGCCGTGTTTCTGGCCTTTAACGGCACACCAACCAGCTATAAAGGTAAAGACACTGTAATAACCATACAAGGCGATACCGTACACGTTTCGCGCGGGCCGGCTGCCGGCATGATCGCCATTAAACAGGTGGGCACAAACGGAGGGGGATGGTTTGGTGCAAATTCTGCACATCCGCTCGAAAACCCTAATTATCTTACTAATATAGTTGAATCTGTCAGCATTATCCTGATCCCTATCGCGCTGGTTTTTGCCCTTGGTTTTTATCTCGATAAAAGGAAACTGTCCTGGGTAATATTTGGTGTCATGACGCTGGGCTTCATGATCGTTATCTTCCCATCGGTAAGCGCCGAAGTTGGTGGCAACCCTGCCATTGCCCACATGGACATCAGTCAGCCCGGCGGATCGATGGAAGGTAAAGAAGTCAGGTTTGGCGCTGCCGCATCGGCTTATTGGGGTATATGTACTACCGTTACATCTAACGGCTCGGTAAATGCCATGCACGATAGTATGATGCCGGTATCGGGTATCACCCAAATGTTTAATATGATGATCAATGCCTTTTATGGTGGTGTTGGCGTGGGATACCTCAACTTTTATATCTTCATTATCATCGCCGTATTTATTTCGGGGTTAATGGTTGGGCGTACACCTGAGTTTTTAGGGCGTAAAATTGAAGCCCGTGAAATGAAGATCGCTTCGCTTATAGCGTTGCTGCACCCCTTCCTTATTTTGGTAGGCACGGCAGTATCATCTTATATATTGGTACATTTCCCCGATATCAACTGGGCCGAAAAGCCATCTGCATGGTTAAATAACCCCGGGTTCCATGGCTTTTCCGAAATGCTGTACCAGTTTACCTCGAGTGCGGCCAATAATGGCTCGGGTTATGAAGGATTGGGCGATAACAGCATCTTCTGGAACGTAAGCGCAGGCATTGTGATATTCCTGGGCAGGTTTTTACCGATCATAGGTCCGGTAGCCATTGCTGGCATACTGGCCAATAAAAAATTCGTGCCCGAAAGCGCCGGAACATTGAAAACAGATACAGGCACGTTTGGTATCATGATCTTCGCGGTAATATTTATTATCGCTGCATTATCATTCTTCCCATCACTTGCTTTAGGTCCAATTGCTGAACACTTTTCTTTAAAATAATCATGAGAACTCAAAATACATTATTTCAGGGCGAACAAGTGAACGATGCGCTTAAGCAATCCTTCATCAAACTCAACCCTCGCATACTGATCAAAAACCCGGTGATGTTTACCGTAGAGATAGGCACCTTTGTGATGCTTATCGTAAGCATCTATTCATTCGCCAATAAAGGCCAGGGCAATTTTGGTTACAATGTTACCGTATTTGCCGTGCTGTTGCTGACCGTACTCTTCGCCAATTTTGCTGAGGCTATTGCCGAGGCCCGGGGTAAGGCACAAGCTGAAAGCCTGCGCAAAACACGCGAAGAAACACCAGCACGCTTAATTGTTGACGGTAAAGAAACAAAGGTAATGTCGTCGCAATTAAAAAAAGGCGATGTGTTTATCTGCGAAACCGGCGATAATATCCCAACCGATGGTGAAATTATTGAAGGTATCGCTACTATCGACGAATCAGCTATTACCGGTGAATCGGCTCCGGTGATCCGCGAATCGGGAGGTGATAAATCATCGGTAACCGGTGGTACCAAAGTATTGTCCGACAGGATCAAAGTGATGGTAACTACCCAGCCCGGCGAAAGCTTTCTGGATAAGATGATCGCTTTGGTTGAAGGTGCATCGCGCCAAAAAACACCTAACGAAATTGCCTTAACTATCTTATTGGCTGGCTTTACGCTGATCTTTGTTATCGTTTGTGTGACACTGCAACCCTTTGCGGCTTATGCTAACACCCCTATCACCATAGCCGCATTTATATCCTTGTTCGTTTGTTTGATCCCTACAACTATCGGTGGCTTATTATCGGCCATCGGTATTGCAGGGATGGACCGTGCTTTACGTGCCAATGTGATCACCAAATCGGGTAAGGCAGTTGAAACTGCAGGCGACCTGGATACTTTGCTTTTAGATAAAACAGGTACTATTACCATTGGTAACCGTAAGGCAACCAATTTTCATCCGGCCGACGGTGTAGACCTTCAGTTTTTCACCAAGGCCTGCGTTTTAAGCTCGCTGGCCGATGAAACACCCGAAGGAAAATCGATCATTGAGCTGGCCCAGGCACAAAACCCAATGATCTCGTTACAGGTTCCTGAAAATTCGGAATTTATCAAATTTACAGCCGAAACACGGGCAAGTGGTTTGGATACCCCTGATGGCTTGCGCATCCGGAAAGGTGCTTTCGATTCGATCCGCAATATGGCTATCAAAGCAGGCCATTTATTCCCTTCCGAAGTAGAAACAGAAGTTAAAAAGATCGCATCGAACGGCGGCACACCGCTGGTGGTTTCTGAAAACGAGCAAATCTTAGGGGTGATCGAATTACAGGATATCATCAAGCCGGGTATAGCCGAACGTTTTGAGCGCCTGCGCAAAATGGGTGTGAAAACCGTAATGGTGACCGGTGATAACCCGCTTACTGCCCGTTTCATAGCCGAAAAAGCCGGTGTGGATGATTTTATCGCGGAAGCAAAACCCGAAGATAAAATGAACTACATCAAAAAAGAGCAACAAGGCGGCAAGCTAGTTGCGATGATGGGCGATGGTACAAACGATGCCCCGGCACTGGCCCAGGCCGATGTAGGTGTGGCCATGAACAGTGGTACACAAGCCGCTAAAGAAGCCGGCAACATGGTGGATCTGGATAACGACCCAACAAAACTGATCGAGATCGTTGAGATAGGGAAACAATTGTTAATGACCCGCGGCACACTAACAACTTTCTCTATCGCCAACGACGTAGCTAAATACTTTGCTATTGTGCCCGCCTTGTTTATGGTATCGATACCTGCTTTAGGTGCGCTCAATATCATGAAGCTGCACAGCCCCGAGTCGGCTATTTTATCTGCTGTGATTTTCAACGCGATCATTATTCCGTTGCTAATACCGCTGGCTTTACGTGGTGTAGAATATAAACCTATTGGCGCAAGCGCATTGTTACGCCGTAACCTGTTTATTTATGGTTTTGGCGGCGTGATTATCCCGTTCATCGGCATTAAACTGATCGACCTTGCCGTAGGTTTTTTAATATAGATCGTATCCATCATTTAAAAACTCAATAAAATGAAAACATATTTTTTGCCAGCACTCA